>Ga0116230_10000420_pt1 | contig 37239 bp, 19 predicted proteins | sample S1TSphfallax_3_FD_88678 | JGI IMG/M metagenome (GOLD analysis project Ga0116230, IMG submission 88678) | Host-associated microbial communities from peat moss isolated from Minnesota, USA - S1T2_Fd - Sphagnum fallax MG | ecosystem: Host-associated > Plants > Peat moss > Unclassified | place... | reverse complement strand
GACTGAGCAGGAGCATCGCGAGGAACTGGTTCGCATCTGTCACCTGATTTACGAAAAGGGCTGGGTGGCGATGAACGACGGGAACGTGAGCATCCGCATGGAGGAAGACCGGATTTTGTGCACGCCGACGGCGGTGAGCAAGGGCCTGGTCCAAGCCGAAGATCTGATCATTTGCGACAGCACGGGGACAAAGATTTCTGGCAAGCGGGCGGGCACCAGCGAGATTGCGATGCACATGACGGTGTATAACATTCGGCCGGATGTGAAGAGCGTGGTGCATGCGCATCCGCCGGTGGCGACGGGTTTTGCGACGGCGGGCAGGGCGCTGGACAAGGCGCTTCTGCCGGAGGTGGTGATTCAACTGGGCGCGGTGCCGCTGGCTTCGTATGGCTTGCCGGGTACGCCCGCGCTGAGCGACGGGATGCTGCCGTTTATTCCGAACTACGACGCGCTGCTGCTGGAGAATCATGGCTGCACGACGTGGGGCAGCGATGTTTGGCAGGCGTTTTTCCGGATGGAGATGGTGGAACATTTCGCGAGGATTACGTTTGTGGCGGAAATGATGGGCGGGGCGAAGGCGCTGCCGCGGGAAGAAGTGGCGAAGCTGTTTGAGGCGCGGACGAGGTATAACGTAGCTTCGAAGGCGCGGATGGAACCGGGGATGCCGCTGGTGGCGGAGGATCTGGCTCCGCAGACAGCTTCTTCGAAAAAGCATTAGGGCAAGAAGCGTTAACGATATCTCAACAAATTCGTGATAAGATCCGTCTTCGTGCGGAGGAATCATGGCTCAGTGTTCACGGCGTAATTTTCTTGCGGCAGCGGGTTCTCTGCTGGTCAGCGCTAATTTGAAGGCCAGCGGCGGGTCCGCGACGGACTGGGTAACGCTGGGCAAATCAAACGTGAAGGTGACCCGGCTGGCGTTTGGCACGGGCACGATGAGCGGGAAGGTGCAGCGCGACCTTGGGCAAGACCAGTTCAACCGGCTGGTGCGCTACGCCTATGACAATGGCATCCGGTTTTTTGAGACGGCCGAGAGCTACGGCGATATGCACAGGATGCTGGGCATTGCGCTGAAGGGCATTCCGAGAGACAGTTACCGGCTGATGTCGAAGATTACGACACATGGCGATGCGGACCCGCAAGAGAAGATTGACGAGCTGCGAAAGCTGGCGCAGACGGATTATTTCGACATCATGCTGCTGCACTGGCAGCACACTTCGACGTGGCCTACGGACAGCATGAAGTGGCAGGACGCGATTCTGGAAGCCAAGCACAAGCAAGCTGTTGTGGCGCAGGGCGCGTCGGTGCATGGATTGCCAGGGTTGCGGAAGTTTCCGGGCAACCAGTTTCTGGAAGTGGCGATGATTCGCATGAACCACAACGGCACGCGCATGGACGCCGAGGATTACAACACCAACGGGCTGGGCAACGTGGCCGAAGTGACCGAGCATGTGAAGCAGGTGAAGGCAGAGCGCATGGGCGTGATCAGCATGAAGCTGATTGGCGAGGGCGCGTTCACGAAGCGCGAAGACCGGCAGGCAGCGATGAAGTATGCGTTTCGCAAAGCGGGCGTGGATGCCGTGACGGTTGGCTACAAGAACACGGCCGAGATTGACGAGGCGATTCAGAATTTGAACCTCGCGCTGGCCTAGACTTTTGCATGGCGAAAAAAAAGCCCGTTCATAAGAAGAAACACCACCCCAAGAAACCAGTTCCTGATCCGGTTGATCCGCCGCCTGACCCGACGGTGGTTCCGGGCGATCCGATATTCGCGCAGCCCGTGCCGTCGGGCGATCCGACGAGTTTCAAGAATCCGGTGATGGACCAATCGTACAAAGGGTTGAACGATCTGGGTGTTGTCCCGGAGCCGGTTGGCAATGCGGTGGAACCGATTATCACGCTGGCGCAAGCCTATGGGAGCGCGGGGGCGGCAAAGGAACAAGCGATTACGCAGGCCGGACAGATTGTTTTCCATTCGGTGGGCGACACGGGAAGCGTGGAGGGGCCGACGACGCAGTCGCTGGTGGCTGACAAGATGGTGAGCGACTTCACGGAAGCGGATGCAGCGGATGTGCCGTCGTTCTTTTTCCATCTGGGTGACGTGGTTTATTATTTCGGCGAAGCGACTTATTATTACGACCAGTTCTTTGAGCCGTACCGCGCGTATCCGGCGCCGATTTTCGCGATTGCGGGCAATCATGACGGGGTTGTTTATTCGGGAGATCCGGAGACGACGCTGGAAGCGTTTTTGCGGAATTTTTGCGCGGCCAGCGCGGCACCTTCTCCCGATGCCGGCGGATTGCTGCGCACAACCATGATTCAGCCGGGCGTTTATTTCACGCTGGAAGCGCCGTTTGTGAGGATATTGGGGCTTTACAGCAATGTGCTGGAAGACCCGGGCGTGATTTCGGATGAGAATGGCAGCAACACGGTTCTGGATCAGCGGCAGGTGACGTTTTTGGCGACGGCGCTGGGGCGCGCGAAGAGCGAGAATTTTACGGGCGCGGTGATTATTGCGGTTCATCATCCCCCGTTCACGGGCGGCTCTACGCATGGCGGGAGTCCGCTGATGCTGGATGATATTGACAGCGCGTGCGAGACGGCGGGGTTCTATCCGCATGCGGTTTTTTCAGGGCATGCGCATAATTATCAGCGATTCACGCGGCTGATTAATGGGTATGAGACTCCGTATATCGTTGCCGGATGCGGCGGGCATTCACCGCTTTCGAAGATGAGCGGCACCTACCGGACTCCTTACACGATTGACGACACGCTGACGCTGGAGAGTTACGACGACACCGATTACGGGTATCTGCGCGTGGTTGTGAACGCGACGACGATGACGGTGGAATATCATCCGGAATCGGATGGCGGCACGACGAAAACTCCAGACGACACAGTGACGATTGATTTAGCCTCGCGCACTATTAGTTAGAGACGACGCATACCAGGCAAGAGTTCGGCGCATGCCTTCTTCAAAGGAGAATTGGGGATTGTGGCCGAGGTCTTGTTTGGCTCGGGTGGTGTCGGCTTGCGAATCTTTCACGTCACCGGCGCGGCTGGGCCCGTAGTTGGCGGGGATGGTGACGCCTTCCATTTTCTGGAGGAGTTCCCAGGCCTGATTGAGCGTGATGCGGCCGCCGTTGCCGCCGTTGTAGACATTGCCCGAGACACTGGCGGGGGCGCTGGCGGCTTTGAGGTTGAGCGCGACGACGTCTTCGACGAAGGTGAAATCGCGGCTGGTTTCGCCGTCGCCGAAGATGGTGGGCGCGGTTCGGGAAAGAATGGCGTTGCAGAAGACGGAGAGGACCCCAGAGTAAGGACTGTTGGGGTCCTGGCGTGGGCCGTAGACGTTGAAGTAGCGGATGGCCACGGTTTCCAGGCCGAAGCACCCGGCGAAGACAGAGCAGTAATGTTCGCCGGCGAGCTTTTGCATGGCGTAGGGAGAGCGCGGGCGCGGCAGCATAGTTTCCACTTTGGGCAGGAGAGGCGTGTCGCCATAAGCGGAGGAAGAGGCGGCGTAGACGACGCGGCGGACTCCGTTTTCGGCGGCGGCGCGCAGGACGTTGAAGGTGCCGTTGATGTTGACTTCGTGCGAGGGGACGGGGTCCTTGATGGAGCGCGGGACGGAGGGGATGGCGGCTTCGTGAAAGACGGTGTCGGCGTCGCGGATGGCTCTGGTGATGGAATCGAAGCGGCGGATGTCGGCTTCGTGGAAGATGATGCGGTTGCGGACTTCGTCGAGGTTGCGGGCGAAGCCGGTGAGCAGGTTGTCGATCACGGTGACGGTGCAGCCTTCCTGCTTCAGGAGGCCGCGGACGAGGGCGGAGCCGATGAAGCCAGCGCCGCCGGTTACCACATATTTCTTCATTATTGTGATTGTATGAACAGGAGCTTGTCTCCGCTTTGAAAGGCGGGAGCCAGGCTGGGTCCGAGGACGGCTTTCAGGTGTTCGAGTTTGGGGGCTTTGGCGACGATGTAGACGCGCTGGGAGCTTTGCCAGAGTTGCTTCATTTCTAAGTCAGTGACGGTGATTTTGGGCGCGGCGGGGGCTAAGTTGCCGTATTCCAGGATGTCGAGATCGGAGTCATTTTGCAGGGCTTTGTCTTCGGAGTAGAAGAAGAGCGAGGAGAGCGGGTTGTATTTGCCGCAGATGATGAGGGTGCCTTGGGGGAGTTGAGTTAGTTTCTGGGCGATGGCATGCGAGGAGAGATAAGGGTCGAAGGTTATGAGTGCGAGACGGGCGGCCTGGAAGAAGAGGACCATCATGAGCGCGACGGCGATGGGTCCGTATTTGCGGGCCGTGAGGCCTCCGAGCAGGAATGCGGTAGCGGCGAGGGCGAGTGGGAGTTTTAGATAGGCGAGGGCGGGGATTGTGAGATCTGCCATGTGTCCCAGTGAGAGGGTGTAGAGATTGGGATGCTGGGACACGGCTTGATAGATGTCTCCGGGCGCGGCCCGGTGCCAGACGGTGAGCAGGAGCGTGAATAAGGTTGCGGCGATGGGCAAGCAGAATATGGGGACGAGTTTGAGCCATTTGCGGTCGGCTTCGACGTCGCAGCCGAGGAGAATGGCGATTGCGGGATAGATGGGCATTGAGTAATATTCTTGCGTTGTGGAGAAGGTGAAGAAGAGCATGACCACGGCGATCCAGCAGATGAGCAGTAGATTCCAGCGCGTGAGTTTCAGCTTTGTGATGGCTGGGAGCGCGAGTGTCCAGGGGAAGAACCAGAGGAGGTGGCTGAGCCAGAACCAGAGGCGCGGGACGGTGTTGTAATCGCGCGGCCAGCGTTCGTTCAGGAAGCGGAGGAGTTGTTCGTTGATGAAATAGAACCAGAAGAAGCCGCGGAATTTTCCTCCGAAGTGCGGGCCGGCGTGGATGGTGAAATCCCAGAGGGGCGGGTTGTGGAGGATGGCGAGTATGTGCCAGGGGGCGGCGATGGCGAGAAAGACGAGAGTTCCTACGAGCGGATGGAGTTTGCGCCAGTCTTGGTTTTTAGTGACGAGCAAGTGAGTGAGGCCGATGGCGACGGGGAAGAAGAGGCCAATGAGGCCTTTGGTGAGAACGGCGGCGGCCATGGCGGTGTAGATTCCCAGTGACCAAGCTAGTGACTTTCGCGGGGATTCGAGAGCGCGATAGAGACAGAAGAGCGCGAGGGTGATGAAGAGGGTCAGGATGACATCGGGAATGATGGTTCGGGTGAAGAGATAGAGGCCGATGGAGGTTGCGAGAACGAGGCCTGAGTAAAAGTTGCCCATGCGGACCACGAGCCAGCATAAGAGGATGGCGGCGAGAGCGGTGGGGATGCGAGCTGCCCAATCATGAACTCCGAAGATAGTGTAAAGGCAGCAGGTGAGCCAGTATTTTAGAGGGGCTTTGTCTAGATAAGGAGTTCCGTTGAGGTGCTGAGTGACCCAGTCTCCCGACAGCAGCATGTTTTTGGCCTGGAGGGCTTCGGCGGCATCCACATCATCCATGAGATACGGGGGAGTTAGGAGACCCGTTAGATAGGTGATGGAGGCGATAAGGACCACGATTAGTTCGCGGTAGCGTAAGGCGGGAGGCGGGCCGGAAGTCTCTGGTATTCTTATGTTTTAGCATGAAAGTTAGCGTCGTCGTCCCATTTCACAACGAAGAGAGCAGTGTGACGGATCTTTATGTCCGCACGCGCACGGTGATGGAAGCCCAGAACCGGGATTTTGAATTTGTGTTTGTGGATGACGGCAGCACTGACAGGACTTTTGCGATTCTGAGCGAGATTTCGAACCTGGACGAACGAGTTACCGTGGTACAGTTGCGCCGGAATTACGGCCAGACCGAGGCTTTGGTGGCGGGCATTGATGAGGCTACGGGCGAGTTTATTATTGCCATGGATGGCGATTTGCAGCACCGGCCGGAAGATATCCCAAAGCTGCTGGTGAAGCTGGATGAAGGGTACGACCTGGTTTGCGGACGGCGCATGACGCGGCCCGGTGACAGCGTGATTAAGAAGCAGATTCCTTCACGCATGGCTAACTGGGCGATGCGCAAGGCGTCGGGCGTGGATGTGCATGATTTTGGCGGCGGATTCAAAGGGTTTCGCACGGCGCTGATTCAGCAGATGCCTTTGTACGGGCAGATGCACCGCTTCATTCCGGCGCTAGCGACGGCGTACGGCGCGCGGATTTGCGAGGTGCCGATTGAGATTGAGCAGCGGCCACATGGGAAATCGCACTACGGCATTGGGCGGATTGTGCCAGTGTTTTTTGACCTGCTGACGATTCCGTTTTTGCTGCGGTACACAACGAGGCCGATGCATTTTTTTGGAAAGCTGGGCTTTGCCGGCTTTGCCACTTCGCTTTTGATTGCGTTTTATCTGCTGGTGGACTGGCTGGCGTTTGGGTCGAACCTGATGACGAACCATGGGCCGCTGATGCTGTTTGCGATTGCGCTGATGATTGCGGGGCTGCAGTTGATCTGCCTGGGGTTTGTGGGCGAGATGATGGTGCGCAATCAGTTCCGCAAGTCAGTGGCGCGCGATTCGGAAGTGCTCCGGCTGACTCGGCACAGGCAGGGCTGATTCTTTGTGCGGCATAGCTGGGTTCACACAAAGCAATGGGCCAAGCGCGCAGCGGCGCATTCAGGATGCGGTGGGCACGATTCGGCATCGCGGTCCGGACCAGCAGGGATGGCACGAATCGCATTATGCGTGTTTGGGAACGGCTCGGCTGAAGATTATTGATCTGGCGGGCGGCGACCAGCCGATTTATTCAGCGGACCGGGATGTGGTGATCGCGTTTAATGGCGAGATTTATAACCACCTGGAGGTTCGGCATGAACTGGAACAGCGCGGACACAAATTTCAATCTCATAGCGACACCGAGACGATATTAGAGGCGTTTCTGGAGTGGGATGTGGAGTGCTTTGCGCGACTGCGCGGGATGTTCGCAATTGCGCTTTGGACAGAGTCACGAAAGCGCTTAATTCTGGCTCGTGACCGGGTGGGCATTAAGCCTTTGTATGTGGCCCGAGTGGGGCCGGATGTCGTCTTTGGGTCGGAGATGAAGACGGTGTTTGCGCATCCGGATGTGGGGCGACGGCTGAATCTGGCGGGTCTGGATTGTTATCTGGCTCTGAATTATGTTCCGGCTCCTTTGACGTTAGTCGAGGGCGTGGACAAGATGGCTCCGGGGACTTGGCTGGAGTGGCAGGATGGGCGGGTTCGGACGGAGAGTTTCTGGAAATTGCCGACTGGAGATGCGCGGGCGCAGAGCCTGGATGAGGCGGCAGAAGAGCTGGACGGGCTGATGCGCGCGTCTGTCAAAGAGCATTTGCTAGCGGATGTGCCGCTGGGACTTTGGCTGAGCGGCGGAGTGGATTCGTCGACGGTTTTGCATTATGCAGCAGGAGCTTCTAGCGCGCCTATCAGGACATTTTCCATTAGTTTTGACGGGCGCAATTTTAATGATGGGGATTACAGCCAGTTAGTAGCGGCGCATTACGGGACGCGGCATGAGCAACTGAATTTCACGGAAGAGTTTGGGCTGCAAAAGGCGATTGAAGAGTTTGCCTATTACGCGGACGATCCAAATGCCGACGCGGGCGCGCTGCCGGTGTGGTTCTTGTCTAAGATGACGCGGCAGAGCGTGACGGTGGCGCTGAGCGGCGAGGGCGCGGATGAGTTATTCGGCGGGTATCTGACTTACCGGGCGGATGAGTTATCGAAGCCGGTTCGGAGATTGCCTGGAGGATTGCTGCGCTTCAGTTCGCGGATGTCGGGGTTGCTGCCGGTGTCGGATGACAAGATTGCTTTTGAGTACAAGGTGAAGCGGTTTCTGGAGGGATGCCAGATGCCTTTTGAGCGGGCGCATGTTTTCTGGAATGGGACGTTCTCCGACGCAGGAAAAAAGGATCTGGTCAAGAGTGAGCTTCCGGCTGGCTTGTCGCCGATTTTGGATGAGTTGCGCATTGCCGGCAACAAGCTAAAGAGTTATCTTTGGTTTGACCAGAAGTATTTCATGGCGGATGACATTCTGGCGAAGGTGGACCGGATCAGCATGGCGCATTCGATTGAGGTGCGGCCTCCGTTTCTGGATCATAGAATTATTGAGTTTGCGGCGCGGCTGCCAGAGAGTTTGCAGATGCAGGGTTCGCGGCAGAAGGTTGTGCTGAAGCATTTGATGAAGGACAAGCTGCCCGGTTCAGTGCTGACGCGGAAGAAGGTTGGGTTTGATATTCCGGCGCATGAATGGCTGCGCGGGCCGCTGAAGCAGTTCATGCTGGATGTGCTGAATGCAGGGATGACGAGTTATCCCGAGGTTTTTAACCGCGCGGCGATTGAACGATGCATCAGCCAGCATTTGGGGCGCGCGCAAAACCTTGGGTATCATCTTTGGGGATTGATGATTCTGTTTCTGTGGATGCGGAGATGGAATATTCAGACGGCGAATCAGCGAGTTTCAGAGCTGTCGGTAGTTAATTAGCTCAATTCCAACATTTTTTATAGCAGCTTTGGCAGAGGCGCTGGTGAGCGAGGCTAACTCAAGCTGGCGGCGCTTGTTCCAGCTGGCGTATCTGGGTGATGGGTCGTCACAGCCAGGGTGACAGACCAGTTCAGTGGTTCCATTGGGGAGATTTTCAACAATTTGCAGGAGGCATTTTTCGGAGAGAGATCCGCTTTCGAAGAGGCCTTTAAAGTGGCCAGTGGTCTTGGATGAACCACGCGGGAACAAGACGGCATCGGCGTGCGCCAGCAGCGACAATACGCATTTTGAGGCGAAACGGTTGGCGGAGAGGTCTTTGAGGCTGGGCAGTCCGCGCGGGATTCGAATGGCGGGAATTTTATAGTCATTTGCCAGGCGGACGGCGATGGGGAAGATAAGAGGAAGCGCGTGGGTGTGCTGATGACTGTCCAGATGGGTGAGCTTCAGTCCGGCCAGCAGGCATTTCTCGATTTGGGCGCGGAATTCGGTTTCTATTTCGCGAAGATGGATGCGGCGGGTGAGTACTTTCTTGACTAACTCTCCATAGGTTCGCGGCAGAACTCCGTGGGGTGCTAGAGTAGGCAGGTTCGGAGAAACGGAGTTTTCCTCCACTAGAGTCAGGTGGACTCCGACCCCCAGGGATGGATGCTGGTGCGCGAGATGAACACCTTCTTCGAAGGCTTGTCCGGAGGCGACTATGGAGGTGCTGGTGACAATGCCGCTGACGTGAGACTGGATGATGCCCGCGTTGATGGCGGAGCTGAGACCGAGATCATCGGCATTGACCAGGAGTTTCTTCACCTTAATGCCAGGGATTGGAGAAGCGCGGGTCGTGAAGGACTGCTTCGTCGGTGAGCGCTTTCAGGAATTCGATGAGGTCTTTTTTGTCGTCTGGAGTTAATTTGAAGCCATGTATGAGCGGGTCTTTGTCAGGGTTGTTATGGCCGCCAGTGGCGTAATGGTCAAGAACTGCTTCTAGAGTGGGCAGGCTGCCATCGTGCATATAAGGCGCGGTGATGGCGATGTTGCGCAGGGTGGGGGCCTTAAATTTTCCTTGCTCGCCGTAGAGGCCCGTATTGTGGAATTCGGGCTCTTCAGGGGCGCTGGCGGCTGACATTGTGTTCTCGCTGAAATTGAAGCCTCCGTGGCAGCGAAAGCATGAAAACGGCTGGCTGAAGAAGAGGACCTCTCCGTGCTTGGCGGATTCGGAGATAGCGGTGTCGTCACGATTGTAGTGATAACGGTCCCAGGGGGAACGGTCGGAGATGATGGTGCGCTCGAAGCAGGCAATTGCCTTGGTTACGTTGGCGATTGTGAATGGGTCGGCCTCGGAGGGGAAGGCTTTTTCGAAAAGCGGTTTGTAAGTGGTGTCGGAGCGAATGATGATGAAGAATTTGCTGTCTTGGCGCAATCCAAGTTCTATGGGGTGCTCTCCGAACATGGGCACGAGCATCTGCTGTTCGAGTTCGCGGAGCTGCGGATTGTTCCAGGCGAGGACGGAATTGTAGGCGATGTTCACCAGGCTCATGGCGCTGCGCGGATGACTTTCGCCGGTTGCCCCAATGGCGCGGGGGCGGCCGTCAGTGAACGCGAGTTCCTGGCGGTGACACGTGGCGCAGGATTGTTCTCCGTTCACCGACATACGCGCATCGTAGAAGAGATAGCGGCCCAACTCGGCTTTGGCGGGATTGAATGGATTGTCAGCGGGCACGCGCGGCTTGGGGAACTGGGACGCCAGGCATAACTGCGCCAGCAGGCAGAGCGTGATAGTTCGGATCAACACTTGGTTATTTTTGCAGGCGCACCAATTCGAGAGTTTCGAGCATTCGCACGGACCTAGCTCCGGCTTTATCATTGGGGCAAACCAGACGGAGGGGACCTTGGTACTCAAATAGCGGCTTGCCGTCCACCTTGTCGGCAACCAGGATGGATTCGTTGCCGAAAGCCGCATCCAGCTCGCCAAGAGAAAAGACCACTTCATAGCCATCCTTTGCTTTGGCGATGATGTAACTGGCCAGGGCTTTGCCTCGGAGGTCCTTGCCGAACGGCACTCCGGCTTTCTTGAGTATTTCGCGCAGCGGCACACCTTCATAACTCGCAGTGCTGCCGTCTTTATCAGGCACGGAAACGGTTTCGTGCGGCATTTGGGCAATTTCGTCTGTTTTGAGGACGAGCGGCGAAGCGATGTCGCCCTTGATGATGAGTTCGGCGGCACTCATGCCAAAAGACAGAGCCGCCAGCAAAGCGCAACGCAGAAGGAAGTTTGTCATGGTAAGGTACCAGAAAGCTTTAGTGTACACTCGCCTAGATTCGCGGGAGATTCATGTCTGGCAGCTTGCGCCAGAAGAACTGGAATTGCCGGATGTCTTGTCGGAGGATGAACGGCAGAGGGCGGCGCGGTTTGTCTTTGAAAAGGACCGGCGGTTTTTCGCGGCTTGCCGCAGTGCATTGCGGATGCTGGTGGGCGGCTATCTACAGACACGCGCCGAAGAGCTTTCGTTTATTTACACAGAAAAGGGCAAGCCGCGGATTGCAGGCGAGACAGGTTTGCGATTCAATATCTCGCATTCTGGCGGAATGGCACTTTTCGCATTTTCTCGCGGATGCGATCTGGGAGTTGATGTGGAACTGGTGAGGCCAGTTCCCGAGATTGACAATATTGCTCGGAGATTTTTTTGCCCAGAAGAATGCAGTGAATTGCTGGCAATAGCGCCCACTGAAAAGCCGGCGGCGTTTTTTCGATGCTGGACGCGAAAGGAAGCTTATATCAAGGCTACCGGCGATGGGTTGTCTGCACCTTTGGACCAATTCCAGGTGACGCTTGAGGCCGAAGAAGAGGCACGGTTTCTGCATATCAGTCATAGCAGCGAAGAGGCTGCGAGATGGACGCTGCAGGATTTGGGTCTTGACCCGCCGTATGTGGGCGCGCTGGCCTATCTTGGGCCTCGAAAGGAAGTCAGGACCTTACGTTCGGATGCTTTTCGGGCGTAGGTCAGTCCAGTGTTCCTCGATCCAGGCAAGACAAGTGGCTTTGTCGGAGACTGGGCCGACTTTGGTCCAGCCGTTGGGGATTTCTTTAAACTCGGGCCAGATGCAATATTGTTCTTCTTGGTTGATCAGGACTTTGTAGTCCCAGTCTTCTGTGATGTTTTCCATAAACTTCCTATTTCAGTAAATTCTCGATGTGTTGCGCCAACGTCGGAGCTATTGCTTCCGATGGGAGGTCGGCGTGTGTGCAGTCTAAGTCGATATAGACGGCCTGAGGCCCGACGAGCGTGGACCAATCGGGCATGGGACTTGACCGCTGCACCGCCCGGAAGAGCGTGAACGGGCCGGACCATGGCTTCGGCATGTAGTGACCGTAGATGCTGAGCGTATTGCAAAATACGGCGTAAAATCGCTGAAATTGCGGAAAGTCAAGACCCATTGGGAGGCGGTTGGCGGCGAGAATTCGCTGCTGAAGTTCTTCCCTGGTTTTTGCTTTCTTGGGCTGCTTCCAAAGGTCTTCGTATCCAAACGTGACGGCGAAGGCGTGCATTAATTCTTTTTCAGAGGGATTTCTTTTGGAGTAATCCGGGAGCGAGGTATCCATGAGCCCCAAGAAAGACACGGTCTCCCCTGCCCTTCCTAGCTGCTGAGCCATTTCATAACAGAGCATTCCGCCCGATGACCAGCCAAGCAATTGATACGGGCCCTTGGGCTGGATGGATTGGATGGCCGTGATGTAATCAGCAGCCATTTCCTCCATGGAGACGCCAAGTGGTTCATTCTCCAGCAGAGCGCGGGCCTGGAGGCCGTAGACGGGCTGGTCGGGATTTAAGGCATTCGTGAGCGGGACATAGCGCAGAACAGCACCTCCGGCAGGGTGAACGCAAAACAGCGGGGTTCGATTGCCAGTTGAGCGGAGAGAAACCAGCGACGGATGCAAGGTTGAGTTAGAGTTGGTGTCGATGGCGCGCGACAACTGCGCAATGGTTGGATTGTCGAAGAGAGAACGGAGGGCGAGGCTGGCCTTGAATTGCGAGTTGCAAAGGCTGATAAGGCGCATTACGGCGAGTGAGTGACCTCCAAGCGCGAAGAAGTCATCGTGAATACCGATGCGGTCCACTTGGAGAACTTGCCGCCATAGTATTTCCATGGCCATCTCAGTTTCGGTGACTGGGGGAGCGTAGGCCACTTCGGACGTGCGATCATGCGCCGGCTGTGGCAGAGCCTTAAAGTCCACTTTGCCGTTAGGCGTTAGCGGCAACTCCGTGAGCGAGACAAAAACAGCGGGAATCATGTAATCCGGCAGATGTGTGCTCAAATGATTGCGCAGCGCTTCGTGACTCAGGGTTTGATTAGGAACCACGTAGGCAACCAGACGTGATTGCTGATTCGAGACAACGACGCAACGGACCACGGATGGATGAAGAAGCAGGGCGGATTCGATTTCACCCAGCTCGATGCGATGGCCTCGGATCTTCACCTGGGTATCGGCGCGGCCCAGGAACTCAATGTTGCCGTCGGCTCCCCAGCGGGCGCGGTCGCCTGTCTTGTAGAGACGCTGGCTGGGCTTGCCGAAGGGGTTTGCAATGAAGCGTTCGGCGGTCAGCGCTGGCTGGTTGATGTAGCCATGCGCGAGGCCTTCCCCGGCAAGATAGAGGTCGCCCTCAACGCCAATAGTGACGGGGTCGAGAAGGTCGTTCAGAATATAAGCTTGATAGTTAGGCAAAGGTTTGCCGATGGGCAAAACCGCCGACGCTTCGTTGCCGCTAGTTATATAGCAAGTAGCGTCGATACAGGCCTCGGTGGGACCGTACATGTTGATCACCTGCGTTGCAGGAAGAAGTTCACGCAAGCGGCGAACCAGCGCGGAGGAGAGAGGTTCGCCACCCAGCATGAGCCTCTTTAGCGGATTCGAGTTAGGCACGGCATCAAGGATGGATTCGAAGAAGGAAGGGACGGAGTTAATATGAGTGACGCTATGTTCTTCGAGGAAGCTCCAGAATTCCCGGGGTGTTAGGGTGCGCAGGTCACTGGCAATCACGACGGTGGCTCCGCTGAGCAATGGCAATAGCAATTGGCCGATGGAAACGTCAAACCCGACGGAGATGGCGGCCAGAACGCGGCTTCCTATTGTGATTGGGTCATGAGTCTGGCGGGCAAAGGCTAGGTTCGCGGCGGCCGAATGCGGGACGGCGACGCCTTTTGGCTTGCCCGTGGAACCTGACGTGTAGATGATGTAGGCTGTGTGGCCGGGACGGACTTTGAGGTTAGGACGGGGCGGTGCGTCTGGGTGTGAGTCGGTGTTAGATATAACAAAGACCGCGCGCGAATCGGCAATCATGTGCGCCAAGCGGTCTTGCGGCAGGGCGGGATCGAGCGGAAGATAAATTGCGCCTATCTTGAGGATGGCCAGGAACGACACGATGGTATCGGCTGAACGGGGCAGCGCAACACCGACTACCGATTGGGCAGTTACTCCGCAAGCCACCAGATGATTGGCAAGCTTCTCCGCTTTTTCGTTGAGATCGAGATAAGTAAGCGACCCGGCAGCTCCGGTGACTGCGATTATATGCGGAGTTCGAGAGACTTGCCGCTCAAATAATTCAGGAAGGCTCGCGATGGGATAGTGTTCGGCTGTGTTGTTCCAAAGTTCTTGAGCAAGCACGGGAAGAATGCCCACACGATGAAGAGGAAGCGCAGGGGTGTTTTCGAGGGCGGCGAGAAGATGGGCGACGGCGGTCTCCATGTAGCTGCAAAGGTGAGCGGGGTCGGCGGGTGCATCGGCTTGGGCCGTGATGGAGAAAACCTCCGTATGGTCATCGACGGCGATGGCGACGGGATAATCGGTTCGTTCCCGCGCGAAGACTAGTTCGACGCCTGGCAGCACGGTTTTGCCGCCGGAAGCGGGAGGGCTCTGGCGAAAATTGAACAAGGAGGAAAACAGCGGAGCGGGCGCGGGAACGCCGCTGCAGCGCTGGGCCAGGGCCAATGACGCATTCTCATGACGCAGCAGTTCGGCTAGCTTCTGATGGGTTCGATGAAGAGAGGCTTCGACGCCGGTTCCGTCAATTTGCAGGCGCAGAGGCAGAGTGTTGATGAAGAGACCGAGAGCGCGCCGGGCATTTCCGCCGCTTTGCAGGCGTCCCAGAAGAAGCGTTCCGAATACAACGTCGCGGCGGCCGGAGACATGCGCGAGAACCAATGACCAGGCCAGATGAAAGAAGGATGCGGGTGTGACGCCCAGCGAACGGGCCTTGGCGCGAATAGAGTGAGCGAGAACCGGAGGCAAGGTCACGGTGGATTCGCGGATGCCAGCGCCGTTGCCCTGAACATGCAGCAACCCGAAGGGAGCGGTTGTCTCCTGAACATCACTCAGCACGTTCTTGAAGAAAGATTCGTGTTCTTGCCGTGAGACTCCGAGACGTGTCTGGGCGACGAAGTTTCTGAATGGCACCGGTTCGGGCAGAGTGTGGAGGAGGCCGGCTGAAACAAGACCCGCTTCCTGGAGAGTTATCTCCATACTGGTGTGATCAAGAATCAAATGGTGAGTCATGATCAACAGCAGCCAGCGGTTGTTCGCTATGTCCGGCGCGATATAGGCCCGCAGCATGGGAGCTTGGCGAACGTCGATGCGGAAGTGCTGAGGGTCGAAGCGTTCGCGAAGATGGAGGGGGACATCGGGGACGCCCATTATATTCAGTTGCTCCACAGGGAGATCCGCACTGCGCAAGACAACTTGCAGCGGTTCGGGAAGGCCTTCCCAGAGAATGGCAGTGCGCAGGATGTCGTGACGGGTCACTAACTCATGCAATGAGCCTAGAAAGACATCGAGACTTTCTCGGGTTTGGAAGCCAAAGAGGAAAGGCGTAAGGTAAGCGTCGCCCTTGCTGGAAATGAGATGGTGAAAAAGAATGCCTTCCTGAAGCGGCGCCAGCGGATAAATGTCCTGGATATTAGTGGCACCACCGGGGGTAGCTTCCGCGATGATTCCAATCTCCGACTGGCTCAGCGAGACCAGAGGCAGCATTTCTGGCGTGATGTGAGATGCACCTTGCGGAATTGCGTTCGGAGGAATGGAAATTTGGCTGGACGACGTGGAAAGAGCGGCGGCCAACCCTGCCGGGGTGGGGGACGTGAACAGGTGCGTGACACCAATATTCAGGCCGCTTTGGCGCATCCGGTCTATAACGGTCATGGCCATGAGCGAATGGCCGCCCCACTCGAAGAAGTTATCGTGGCGGCCCACTTGTCTCAGATTGAGAACAGCGGCGAAGATATCCGCGATTTGTTGTTCTGCTTTACCGATTGGAGCTTCAAATTCGCGGACAGGATACGCTTCCGCGTTGGGAGCGGGAAGAGCTTTGCGGTCGAGTTTGCCGTTGGGGGTGAGCGGCAACGCATCCAGCGAAACGTAAGCCGCGGGAAGCATATACGCTGGCAATGATTTACTCAGAGCGGCTCGGAGAGAATTGGCTGTTAGCGGCTCGCTGGATTTGTAATAGGCGACGAGGCTATCTGCGCGCACGATGACAGCGGCATCCTGCACGCCGGAATGGTGAAGGAGCGCGGACTCAACTTCTCCGAGTTCAATTCGGTGCCCGCGAATCTTTACCTGGGAATCGGCTCGGCCGAGGAATTCGATGTTGCCGTCGGGAAGCCAGCGCGCGCGATCTCCTGTTTTGTATAAGCGTTCGCCGTCCGTTCCGAGGTGGTTTGCGATGAAACGCTCGGCAGTGAGAGCGGGCTGGTTAATGTAACAGTGCGCCAAGCCTGAACCTGCCAGATAGAGATCGCCTGTGATGCCGATTCCCACTGGATTCAGACAGGAATCGAGGATGTAGGCGCGGTAGTTTGGCAGCGGTTTGCCAATTGGCAAGAAAGCTTGAGTCTCTTGACCGGTAGCTTGATAAGAGGTGGCATCGATGCAGGCTTCGGTGGGGCCATACATGTTGAAGACTTGTGTCCGAGGAAGAGCTTTGTGAAGTCGTTTGGCGAGGGCCGAGGAGAGGGGTTCGCCTCCCAGCATCAGCCTGAACAATGATGAGGCTTTCGGCGCGGTTTCCAGAACAGATTCGAAGAAGGATGGCACCGAATTAATGTGAGTTATCTGATGAGACTCAATGAAAGCCCAGAACTCTTGCGGAGACAGCGTTCGGAGGTCGCTGGCGATGACCACGGTAGCGCCGCTGAGGAGAGGCAGCAGAAGCTGGCCAATGGAGACGTCGAACCCGACGGAGATGGCGGCGAGGATTCTGTCGCCTTGGGAGATGGGATCGTGCTTCAGACGGGCGAAGGCGAGATTAACGGCGGCCGTATGCGGCACAGCGACGCCTTTGGGCTTGCCGGTTGAACCGGAGGTGTAGATGATATAGGCGGGATCGTGGGGCGAATGGGCTTGCGCGGTCCAGTGAGATTGGCCTTCTTCCGCATTGTCGATGAAGATGCGGTCTGGGGCAGGGGGCAGCAGTTCGGAAATCGCGTGACTGGTGATGACAAGCTGAGCGCCGGAATCGGCCAGCATGTGGGCTAAGCGATCGGCCGGATACGCGGGATCTAGCGGGAGATAAGTGCAGCCGGCTTTGAGAATGGCGAGGATTGATATGACAGTGGAAACGGAACGGTGCAGCGCAACGCCAACAACGGATTTGGGAACAGCACCGCGGTTTAGCAACACGTGTGCTAACCGGTTTGAGCGAATATCCAGCTCCGCATAAGTCAGCGATTCGGTGGCGCTGATGACAGCCAAGGCGTTGGGTGACTGGAGGGCGCGATTCTGGAAGAACGATTCGACCCTTCCTGACGGGTACGCATGATCCGTGGCATTCCATTCCGAGGTGACTTTGGATAACTCGGAAGGTGGCAGCAAATCCAGCTCCAGCGCAGGCCGGTCTGGGTTTTGCGCGATGAGATGGAGTATTCGCTGGAACTGCTGTGAAAAACGTTCCATGGACTGGGCGTCATAAAGATTGCTGGCGTACTCCAATGATCCGGTTAGGCACCCGGTGGACTTACGATAACCGAGATTCAAGGTCAAGTTGAACTTAGGCGTGGTTGGTTCCAATGGAATTGGTTCCACAGCCAGACCAGGCAACTGCACTTCCTCCAGAAGCTCGTTTTGCAGGACCAGCATGACTTGGAAGATGGGTGTCTGCGTGGCCGAGCGTTCCGGCTGTAACTCGTCTACGAGTTTTTCGAATGGCAATCCTTGATGCTCGTAGGCGGCAAGATCGAGGTCGCGGACCTTATTCAAGAGATGGACGAACGTTTCTCGGCTCTCGATTTTAGTTCTTAGCGCTAGGGTGTTGACCAGGCAGCCAATAATTGGTTCGAATTCGGCGTGGGTGCGGTTAGCGACAACCGTGCCGATGACGATGTCGTTCTGACCGCTCCAGCGAGCCAGCAATACAGCGAAGGCGGCATGCAGAAGCATGAACAGGCTGGCTCCGTGGGTGTTTGCGAGGCGCAATAGGGAATCATGGAGGGTTGCATCCAGTTCAATCGGCACGATTCCAACAGACTTGCCGACATATTGGGACGAGGTTGGGAGATCGAGGACTGGCGGCGCTCCCGCGAGCAGGTTTTTCCAGTAGGCTAAGTCACTGGAGAAGTTCTGCTGTCTTTGCCAGACGGCGAAATCAGCTTGTTGCCAGCGCAGTTCGGGCAGCGATTCACCTGAATAAATACGGGCGAATTCATGGAAGAACAAGCTGGCGGACCAGCCATCGAAGGCGGAATGATGCACTACGGCTGCGATGACGTAATGGTTGGGCGCGGCAGAAACAATTTCAGCTCTTATGGGCAGGGAGGTTGCAAGGTGGAAAGGGCGCCGTGCGAAGTCTTTCAGCCTATGCTGGATAACTTGGGAGTTTTGCAGTTCCAGGGTTTCGACTTGGAAAGAAGAGGCGCCGCGCAACTGCTGGATAGGTTTGCCATCTTGCATGACGATACATGTGCGCAGGGACTCATGACGCCGGACGATTTCGTTGATGGCTGAAACGGCCTTTTGAATATCCAAAGGCCCGCTGACGCTAACCGCGATTGGGACGTTGTAGGTGTCGTCGCTCTGCAGTTGCGACAAGAACCACAAACGCTCCTGAGTAAAGGCCAGCGGCAGGAATTCGGGGCGCGGAAGAGCCTTAAACGAGGGGCTGGCATGGCCCGCGGCTGCGTCGATTGCGCTGGCGATTGCTTCGACGGTTGGCGATTCGAAGACAGCGCGCAGCGACAGGCTCAAGTTGAAATGGCTGCGAAGCTGGGACACGAGGCGCGCGGCGAGCAAGGAATGGCCGCCGAGTTCGAAGAAGCTATCGGACAAGCCAACCTGCGGCGTTCCAAGAAGTTCAGAGAAGATGTTTGCGACTGCTTTTTCCGTGCCCGTCTCAGGCGCGACATAGGTTCTCTCGGATTGCCACTTTACAGGCGGCAAGGCGCGGTGATCGAGTTTGCCATTGGGTGTCAGTGGCAACGCGGCCAAGATGGAGAGAGCCGCGGGGATCATGTACTCAGGGACATGAGTGGCCAGGTGGGAGCGGAGCTGGGCGGGCGTCGCGGGTGAGTGGAGGACAACGTAGGCAACCAGGCGGGCCGCGCCGGGTTTGTCATTATTAGCTATGACAGAAGCCTGGGCGACGGAGGGATGGAGCAAAAGCGAGGCCTCAATCTCGCCCAGTTCGATGCGGTGGCCGCGGATCTTGACTTGGGTGTCAGCGCGACCTAAGAAGTCAATATTGCCGTCGGACCGCCAGCGGGCGCGGTCTCCCGTTTTATAGAGACGGTCTCCTGGATTGCCAAATGGGTCGGCTATGAACCGCTCAGCAGTTAACCCCGGCTGGTTGATGTAGGCATGCGCGAGTCCGGCTCCGGCCAGGTAAAGTTCCCCGGCCATACCCACACCTACAGGTTCCAGATATTGATTCAGAACATATGCTCTATAATTCGGCAGCGGCTTGCCGATGGGGAGAACAGCGGCGGAGTCCAGACCGGTTGCTTCAAACGCAGTGGCATCAATACAGGCTTCGGTAGGCCCATACATGTTGAAAACCTGGGTGGCTGGCAGTTGCTTTCGAAGGCGGCGCACGAGAGTGGAAGAAAGCGCCTCTCCACCCAGCATCAGGCGGATTAATGACGTGGATTGCGGCGCGGCTTCCAGGATGGATTCGAAGAAGGAGGGGACTGAATTAATATGGGTTACTTGATTGCTCTGGATGAATTGCCAGAATTCGGAGGAAGTTAAAGTTCTTAGGTCGGGGGCGATGACAACAGTGGCTCCACTGAGAAGCGGAAGAAGCAACTGGCCAATGGAGACGTCGAAACCCACTGATATTGCGGCCAAGACGCGATGGCCGGTGGAGATTGGGTCGTGGTTTAAACGCGCGAAGGCTAAATTCACTGCGGCCCTGTGGGGCACGGCTACGCCTTTTGGTTTGCCGGTGGAACCGGAGGTATAGATGATGTAAGCGGTTTCGTTAGCGGAGAAGGAGCTTTCGATGGGAGAAGCGGCGTGGTTCTCCCAAGATTCGGGGTCGTCGATGAAGAATTTCGGGAGCGTTGAAGTGAATGAAGCGGCGTAGTTGGTGATGACCAGCTTTGCGCCCGAATCTGAGAGCATATGAGACAGGCGGTCTGGCGGATAAGACAGGTCGAGGGGGAGATAGATACAACCCGCTTTTAGGATGGCCAGGAGAGAGACGACTGTGGAGACGGAGCGCTCCATGGCAACGCCAACTACCGACTGGGAGGTTAGTCCGAGGGCGAACAATGAGCGGGCTAACTGGCTTGACTGAGAATCGAGTTGTGCGTAGGTCAGAGATTCGGAGGTGTCGAGAACGGCGAGTGCGTCGGGATTCTGAAGCGCTTGTTTGTGAAAGAAAGCTTCAGCACGACCGGCAGGATAGACGGCAGCGGTGGCATTCCAGCCGGAGACGACTTGGACGCGCTCTTCCGGTGTGGCGATGGGCAGAGCTTCGATTGGCAGATCGGCATCACTGATGAATTGCCGCAAGTAAAGCTGGAAAAGCTGGAGGAGGAGGGCTGGCTCATTATCACCGACGACGCCTGGATGAGCGGCGATATCTAACAATATGCCTCGTTTTTCAGGCATTTCGTGAGCGTGAATGGTGATGGGACTGGCTTCGAGGGATGGGAAACCGCCCACTTCCACGTTAATTCCATCCAACTGGATGCTGGCTGGTCCGCGCTCGGAGGGCATGAATGAAAAGGCAACTTGAAAGAGTTCGGACAGACCACCGCGCAGGCCAAGTTCGCGAGAAAGAGCGTCAACGGGCAGGCGCTGGTGGCGGAGGTCGCGGTCCAGTTGCTTGTTCTGGTCTTCGATTGACTCCAGCAAAGTGGAGCCTTCGGCCAGTTGGCAGCGGACCGGCAGCATGCCGGAGAGCATTCCGACGACGTGAAAGTTGGAGGCATCGCGGCGGTGGAGGGCCATGCCGATCGTCAGATCAGATTGGGAATAGCGCCGGGCCAGAACCAGATTGAAAAGCGCGAAGGTGGCTCGGTGGGGCGGCACACCTGCATTGGCACAGGCGGCAGCGAAAGCGGAATATAGCTCGCCTTCGAGTTGCCACTGATGAGTGGCGGGCGCGGCTTCGTCGGGAGTCCGGATATCGATCAACTGGGGCGACAAGTTCTTGAAACGCGCAAGCCAGTAATCGAGATCCTGCTTATAACGGTCTGACTCGATGTAGGGTGCGTCGGAGGAAATAACGGACTGATAAGAAGAGGGGGGCGCGAGTTCGACGGCGGTGTCGGAAGTCAGTGCCCGGTATGCGCCGAGCCAATGAGCGAGAATCATGGAGACAGCCACTTCATCCGCCAGCAGATGATGGCAGCGCGCCAATAAGAAGTATTCCGTAGAACCTAGCTTGATTAGTTCGAGCGAGAAAAGCCAGTTGTCGCCCAGAGGCAGGGCGGCAGCCAGTGATTGCTTACAGTGCGCCTGCAGCGCTTTGTCGGAATTGGCTTCGCTTGAAAGATCGATTGCAGAGAACGGAGCATCTGAAGACGGGTGAATCCACTGGCGCGGAAGCTCCGAATCGACGCGCAAGCGCAGAGCATCGTGACGCGCGGTGATTAAAGCGAGCGCCTGGCGCGCCATATCGATATCCACGCTGCCCTGGAGACGGGCCCAACGCACAAGCAGATAAGCCGCAGGCGAGCTGGAGATGCTGGCATCCAGCCAGACAGGCCGCTGAGCGAGAGTTAGGTCCAGCCATTGCCGAGTTACTGATATGTCTGTCTGAAGAGTGGCCATAAATATTGAGTTATTGATTGCGAGTGAGCCAAAGAAAGCGCCAACCTAACAAGGCCAATCGGCAGGCGGCGGAGGCAATGGCAGCCAGAAGCAAGCCCCTCACTCCGAACGAGAGACTGAAGGCGAGCGCAAAAGCCAGCGGGACGAGCGCCGCCATGGTTGCCATCTCAATTCCGGTGGGCCAGACGATGTCGCGAAGAGCGCGCAGGGCGGAGACGGCGACGAATGACACGCCATCGAACAGAAGCAGAATGGCAGCCAGGGGAATGAGAGGCGCGAGGCTCCCCAGCATGGGCGCGCTGGTGACGAGAAGGGCTGCAAGGCGGCTGGGAAAGGCGGACCAGACGGCGACACATAATAGGCCCATGGCTGCGGCGGCGATTGCGCTGAGAGTCACCAGAAAGCGGGCGTTTCCGTTCGATGAGGCCACACGGACGCCGGTAGCATCTGCCAGGCCGAGCGCGACCAGCATGACGGGAGCGTTCAAGGTCCAGACGGCCGAGAGAACCGCCAAGGCCAGCGGCCCCATCCAGCCCGCGAATATGAGAAGCGTGGAGGTGAGAACGAGCATGATTCCCTGGATAGCCGCAGCGGACAAGCCGAGCGCGTGCTGGTTGTTGAGGGGAGAAGTTTCGGCTTTGGCGGATCTTGTTTTTACGACACGGGCTTTAAGGACACAGGCGACCAACGTTATGGCTAAGGCAAAACGCACGATGGTGGTGGAGATGGCTGACCCGCGCGCTCCCATTGACGGGAAACCGGCGTGGCCGCTGATGAGCAACCAGTTGAGAGCGATGTTCAGCGCGTTCGCGGCGACAACACTGACCGCCACGATGAGGGGACGCTTGATTCCTTCCAGGAAGATGGCCGCGCCGATTGCGAGCAGGGCAGCGACGTAGCCGAGCCCCAGGATTGCGCTCAAAGAGCCGGCCTCTGCAGCGAGTGGAGCAGGTTGACGTAGGAGATGGAAAATGTTCGTTCCCATAAGGGCGATGGCCAGTCCCACTAGTCCGAGACCGATGGAGGCCAGGAGAGAACGACGCCATATGCGAAGGGCTTCGGACATGTCACCGGCGCCATAGGCGCACGGGACCAAAACGAGGCCTCCTATAATAAAGGCCGCAAAGACTTCAACGATGCGGCCGAGTGTGCCGTCAGCCAGACTGAGGGCTGCGAATTCGGAGGGATTGTAGCGCGAGACCATGATGGCGTCGGCGATTCCCATGGCTGCCAAGCCAGCGCGCGAGACGATCATGGGAACAGCGAGGGCGGCTAGCTCCTTCAGATTTGTGACAACGCCGAGGGACGGTTCTGTCGCTGCTGATAACTCTTCCAGGGGCATACAGCTACGACTTCGCAGGGACGATGTCTTCGGCCACGTTGCTAGCAACGGGAGTGGGGTTCCTGGCTGGAGTTGGCGCATCGAGATCCTGGGTGAGTCCCAGGGTCTTCAAGGCTAAGTCAGCGATTGCGTTAATGGTGCCGGCACTTAGCATCTGCATGACTGAGATGGGCTGCTCGATGTCGCGCTCCACGGCTTCAGCGAGTTCGACGGCCATAAGAGAATCGAGGCCCATTTCGGAGAGCGAGCGATCTGCCTCCAACGAGTTGGCGCCGGTGCCCAGAATGCGCGCGGCATGGTCGCGAATGCGGGCTATGATCAGACCGCGGCGATCCTCTGGAGCGGTGGTTTTCAAGAGTTCGGCCAGGCTTTCCGCGCTTTGCGCTTCGGCATTGAGGCCTTGCGGAATGATGGGAAGGAAGCGAGGCACGCGCGCGCTGGCAAGCATCTGGCCCAGGCGCTGGAGGTTGAAACGCGCGACGCAGACGCGGGCCGCGCCGACTGACAGCAGACGCCCGAGTTCGGCCAGGGCTTCGGAAGACGGGGTTGCGTCCAGTCCGGAGCGGTTCTTGAGCATGTCGGCGACGTTGGCGTGGCGAGTCAGGAAGCCAGTGTCCTTGATAGCTCCCCAGCCGACGGCTAATGCGGGCAATCCGAGAGCGCGGCGATGCTGCGCCAGAGATTCCAGATAGAGATTGGCCGCCACGTAGGCAGCCTGGCCTGGGTTGCCGACTAACACGCTGGAGGATGAATAGAGCACGAAAAGATCCAGGCTGTCCTCGAGAGTGGCCTGGTGAAGGTTCCACGCGCCCGTCATTTTCGGTTCGAAGACGCGGGCGAGCAATTCAGGAGTCACGTTCAGCACGGGCGCATCCTCAATGACGGCGGCGGAATGAATGACTCCGCGCAAGGGAAGCATTTCGGCGCGAATTGTTTTTACTATCGCGACCACGGAGGCGGCGCTGGAAACGTCGGCGGCGAATGCGCGGACTATTGCGCCCGCTTTCTCCATGGCGGCTATGCCTTCCTTGGCTTCGTCGGTGACTGCGCCGCGACGGCCGACCAATGCGATGGAACGGGCACCTTCCGCCACCAGCCATTGGGCGGTGGTGAGACCGAAACCTCCCAGACCTCCGGTGACCAGATAAGTGGCGTCGGCGCGCACGGGAGTCTTGGCGCGCACGATGGGAAGCTGGCTGGATTTCTCACCCTGCATGGTGATGACCAGCTTGCCGACGTGCCTTGATTGCTGCATGGCGCGGAAGGCTTCGCCCGCGCGCGAGATGGGGATTGTCTGGAAGGGGATGGGCCGCAACTGACCGTCTGCAAAAAGACTGTTGACGGTCTGGAAGATCTGCCGGCCTAGTTCGGCGCGCTCAATCAGCAAGGTGTCGGCATCAATTCCGAAGTAACTCAGGTTCTGGCGGAAGGGTCGCAGACCTATGCGGCTATTGGCATAGAGGTCGCGCTTACCGATCTCAAGAAAGCGTCCAAAGGGCCGCAGAACCTGCAGGCCTTTGGTGATGGCTTCGCCCGCGAGCGAGTTGAGAACGACGTCGACTCCGACCCCGCCGGTGAGTTTCATGACATCATCGGCAAACTGAAGGGAGCGCGAGTTAAGAACGTGGTCCGCGCCAATCATTTCAAGGACGCGGCGCTTGGCGGCTGATCCGGCGGTGCCGAGCACGGTTGCGCCTTTGAGCTTGGCAATTTGAACGGCTGCCAAACCGACTCCCCCGGCTGCGCCGTGGATTAGGACGGTCTCACCGGGGGCCAGGCGCGCCAGATGATCCAGCGCATAGTAGGCGGTGAGGAAGGTGATGGGGATGGTGGCGGCTTCCTCGAAGTCGATGGCATCGGAGATGCGCGCTACGGAGCCGGCATCTGTGGTGACATGGCTGGCGAAACAGGAGGAAGCGAAGGCGATCACTCGATCACCCGCGCTGAAGCCGGAGTTTGCGCCCGCGCGGATAACTTCTCCAGCGCACTCCATGCCGATGGTGGGGCCGGAGAAGCCTTTCTCCACTGCTTCTTCGGGCAGCATGCCCATGGCCCACAGAACGTCACGGAAGTTCAAGCCGGCGGCATGAATGCGAATTTCCACCTGATGTGGGCCGGGTTCCTGGCGTTCGATGGCGCGCAGGTGGAGAGAATCGAGGCCGCCCTGCGGGAGGAAATCGAGACGGAATGGAGTTTCGGAGGTTTTGGTGGATAAGTCAGCCAGCGAGGTCAGATATTCGCGGTTGACGTAGCGCATGCCGTTGTTAAGCTGGACCTCGGTTTCGTTATCGCGGCGGAGCAATTCTTCCGCCAGCCAAATGGCGGCTTGCGGGTTTGCGGGATCGGTGTGTAAATCAATGAGACGGCAGCCGAGACCGGGATGCTCGTTCGCAGCCACTCGGACGAGTCCCCATAGAGCGGCGTGATGGAGGTTCAAAGGTCCGGCGAAGGGCGAAGCGAGCGCGCCACGGGTGACGAACGTTAGCTGCGGGGGATTTTCGTGCCGGGTGGTTTCGAGTTTCTGGACTAGTTGGAGAGCTGAAAGCGGTTCTCCGAAAAAGACGATGGAGTCGGCTTCGGCTTCGTCCCTGACCATGTCTTGGCCGCGCAGACGTAGAGTATTTGCCAGAGTCGTCGCTGTTTCCTGATCGTCAGTTATAAGCAGCCATTTGCGGCGATCCGCAGTTGGAGGCACGGCGGCGGAAGGAAGCGTGACAGGCTTGCGGCAGACAAAAAGAGACTGCTGGGTGGGGCCGTTAGCGGGCACGGCCGAGGCGTCGGAGAGTGTCGAGACATTTTCGAAACCTGCCTGTTCCAATGCGGCTGGCCAAGCGGCGGCTGTCAGGAGGCGGGAGCGGGAACGAAGGCCGGAGTCATCGACGCGCCACCATTCCGGGTCCTGTCCGAGAATCAAGTTTGTCAGGCGTTGCTCATGATTTTCGACGGCGAGCAGCAAGCCGCCGGGAGCAAGAAGAGCTTGCACATGGGTGAGTGCCGCGTGCAAGTCGGGCGCGGCGTTCAAGGAGTTACCGGCAATGACAAGATCGAAATAGCCAAGCGGCTGATCTGGAAGTTGCGAAATATCTAAACTCGCGAAGCGGACGAATTGGGTGTGTCCAAAACGATGAGCGGCGCGGCTGAGTGATGATTCGGAGATGTCGGTGAACAGATAATCGGTGCGCTGCGGAGGCAGGACCGGGAGCAAGGATGCAGTTAAGGCTCCGCCGCCGGCACCGATCTCGATAATCCTGATAAAGCGGTTAGTAGGCCAGGCGGCAACGATGGATTGAACGGTCTTGCGCGCCAGAAGGTTATAGATGGACTGGAAGGGCGTGGCTTCGTAGAGCGAATCCGGGCTGCCAGTTAGGTCGGAGTCACCGCGCAGAGTGGCGGTCAGGTTGTCGCCGGCTCTCGCTATCAGAAGCAACTCGTTTATGTAACGCGGGTGAGCGCGGAGCAAGTCACTCCAAAGGCCTTCGGGAGCTTCGGGAGTTTTGGCTTCGTTCCAGGACCAGCCTTTTTCACTGGCGGTGAGCTGACCATCGGCTTCGGCCATGTCGATGATGCTGGATAACAGGCGTTCCTGACTGGCTTTCACTTTGCCCCGCTTCATTAAGCGGGCCAGGTTGAATGATCCAGCAGAGGCCCCGAGATCAATGAGAGACTTAGCGGAGTAGGCGGCGGCGAGCCGATTGAACGCGGGCTGAATTTGCTGGTAGAAGATTTGGCGATCCAGTTCGGAGACTTCGACGCGGGCCGTAATGACTTCCGGCGCGGGTAATTGCAGCGGAGTTGGGAAGAGATTGGCCCAGGCCGGATCTGGCCGCCACCATTCGGCAATCAGGGAAGAGGGCGAACCGCGCCGGAAGTCCACTTTCTGGCAGCGGGTTCCTGATAACTCGATAACCAGTTTTCCCTGGAGGTCGAAGAAGCGGAAGTCTGCCTGGGCGGAGCGGTCACTTTCGCTGAGAATGGCCACGTGACAATACAGATGATTCGGAGCTGGAGCATAGCTGCGGATGCGGTCAATAGAGACAGGAATGATGGAGCAGTTGCGGCGCTCATTCTGGCCAATGAGAGTGAGAATGACCTGGACGCAAGAATCAGTCAGTGCCGGGTGAGCGCGATAGGGAGTTAGTTGTTGGCCTTCCAGAGACGGAAGCTCAATTTCGGCAAGCGCTTCGCGTTTGCGGGCGGAGGGATCACTCAAGCGGAGGTTCTTGACTCCCTGGAAAGCGGGGCCATATGAGAGGCCTCGACGGTTGGCAGCGGCGTAGTGTTCCGCAGCGGACACGGAACAAGGCAGACTGGCCTTGATAGCTTCAACGTCGATGGGTTCCACGGGTGCGGCGTCGGCTTTGCTTAAACGCCCGCGCACATGTTTTGTCCACTCACCAACATGGCGGTCGGCGCGCGATGAGATCTCAAATGTGCCGTCTTTGCTGTCGGCGGCTACTTGCATCAAGGGATCAGTGTGGGACGGAATTGTGAGGGGGCGCAGAATCTCGAACGACTCAATATCGTGGACGCCTTCTCCGAAGAGGAGGCCGGCGGCGGTCAGGCCGCACTCGATGTAGCCCGCTGCCGGAAAGACAACGGAATCCTGAACTACGTGATCGACGAGATAGGGCAATCGATTGGTGTCGAGGGTGTTCTCCCAAAGACCGTCGCTGGCGGAGACGCGGTATCCCAGCAATGGGTGGTCGCGCTCAATCATGTGATGAACGTCGGGAAGCGGGACTGAGCCGCGCCAGTGCCGGGTGCGCTGGAACGGGTACTTGGGCAGGTCGGGGAGCGGCGAGGGGCGATTGAAAACAGAAGAAAGCTGGGACGCGCCGCTGGCGTGGCAGTTGCAGAGGGCCGTCCATAAGTTATCGAGTTCAGGCTCGGGGCGATTGGCGGCCGGGCGGCGCAAGGTGCCGAAAGCGACGGCGGAGATGTCGCGGGGCTTGGCGCATTGCAGAATGTAATCTTTCAGGACGGGATGAGGGCCAATCTCGAGAAATGCGGTGATGGCTTTTTCCGTCAGCAGATAGTCCACGGCCTGATGGAACTGAACGGGTTCACGGACGTTTCGCCACCAGTATTCAGCGCCTAAGTCTTCTCCGTTCTTCTGGCCGGCGTCAACGGTGGAGATGAAGGGGATGTTCGCGGGCTGCGTCTGGAGGCCGCTTAAGGAGGCGATCAGATCGTCCTTGATAACATCCATGGCGCTGGTATGAAAGGCGTACTGCAAAGGCAGGATGCGCGCGAACTTGCCTGCTTCGGTCATAGCGGCGCGAAGCTTTTCCATGGCAGCGGGTTCTCCTGCGACGGTGACGGCTTTGGGCGCATTGGAGGCCGCGAGTTCCAGCCAGCCGGGCGTTTCGGAGATGGCTTGAAGCGCTTCCTGCGAGCTAACTCCCAGAGCAGCCATGACGCCCATACCTGCGGTGCGAGCTTGCTGCATGCTGCGGTTGTAGATGACCCGGGTTGCCTGCTCCAAGGTCAGCGCGCCCGACGCATAGGCAGCGGCGACTTCGCCGACGCTATGGCCCATGGCGGCGGCGGGATGAATGCCGGCGGAACGCAAGAGAGCTGTTAGCGCCACTTGAAGCGCGAATAAGAGAGGCTGTGCGAACTCAGTGAGAGACGTCCGAGACTCCGCTTCCGGACGGTCCATTTCCTCCACCAATGACCAGCCGGCCATGGGATGGAAGAAGCTATCTATCTCTTCGATTGCAGCGCGGAACTCGGCGTTGGAGGCCATGAGTTCGCGGCCCATGCCCCACCATTGCGGTCCGTTGCCGGAGTAGACGAAGGCGATTGGCTGTGTTTCAGACGCGCAGCTTCCGGTTGCGAGACGCAGAAGAGTTTCGCCCGCGAGATATTTATCGAGACGATTGGCGGCATCTAGAGCCGAATCGGCGGAAACGGCCAGACGATAGCGCAGATGGGAGCGGCAGAGGGCGGCGGCGGCGCAGACAGCTTTCCAGGATTCACTTGAGTTATCGCGAAGGAAAGATGCATAAGTCGCTGCCAGCGCTTGCAAGGCTGCGGGCGAACTGGCTGAGAGAAGCAGCACCTTTTGCCACTGGGAATCGGGAGCGGCTGAGTCAGTTTTCGGTGTATTTGGGCGGTATTCCTGGATAGCCAGGTGCGCGTTGGTTCCTCCGAAGCCAAACGAGTTCACTCCAATAACATTGGGTGTCTCGCGCTTGGGCAGCGGAGTGTTACCAGTTACCACACCCAGCTTCCACTCATCGAACTTGATTTTTGGATTTGGAGTGTTGAAGTGAAGGTTGCCGGGCACTTCGCCATGATGCAGACACAGAACTGCCTTGGTGAGTCCGGCCATGCCGGAAGCGGCTTCCAGATGGCCTATGTTGGATTTCACGGAGCCGATGAGACACGCAGAGCCGTCAGTTCTGGGCTGGCCCAAGACACGGCCTATGGATTCGCATTCAATCGGATCTCCGACGGCGGTTCCGGTGCCATGCGCTTCCACATAAACCACGTCCTCCGGGGCAATGCCGCATGAGGCATAAACTTTTCTCAGAAGCTGTTCCTGCGCTTCGACGTTGGGCATGGAGAGGCCCATGGTGTGGCCGTCGGAGTTGATGGCGCTGCCGACGATGACGCCGTATATTTTGTCGCCGTCGCGTTCGGCGTCTTCAAGCGGCTTGAGAATGGCGATGCCGCCGCCTTCGGAGCGGACATAGCCGTCGCCGCTGGCATCGAAGCTCTTGCAGCGGCCCGTGGGAGAAAGCATGGAGGCTTTTGAAAAGCCGAGCCACGGCTGAATATCGATGAGCAGGCTGATGCCGCCCACCAGCGCCAGCGAGCAATCGCCCGCCAGCAGGCTGATGCAAGCCTGGTGAACTCCGACAATGGTGGAAGAACAAGCGGTGTCCATGGCGACGCTGGGGCCATGGAGATCCAGGAAGTAAGAAATGCGGTTGGCGGCGATGCTGAAGGCGCTGCCGGTGTTGGAGTAGGCGTCGGGTCCGCCTGGGCCTTTGAGGCTTGAATAATCGTTGCTGGAGATGCCAATAAAGACGCCAGCATCGGAACCGGCAATTTTATTTAATGGAATGGCGGCGTCTTCCAGCGCTTCCCAGGCGAGTTCCAATAACAGGCGCTGCTGGGGGTCCACCTGTTTGGCTTCGCGCGGCGAGAGCGCGAAGAATTCGTTGTCGAAGCTGTCAATGCGCTCCAGAAAACCGCCAGCGCGGGTATAGACACGGTCGGGACGCGCGCTGTCAGGATGATGATGACCCAGATCCCAGCGGTCGCCGCGAGCCTCGCTGACGCCGTCGACGCCCGCTTTCAAATTGGCCCAAAGCTGGGACACGTTGTTTGCGCCGCCAGGGTAGCGGCCGCTGATGCCGATAATGGCGATGCCGCGTCTGTTGCTTACTTTGTTCATGAGTTGACCGTGGCCTGTAATCTTTCGGTTTCAAACACCTTCAGGCGCAGGTGCTTGAATTTTTCAATCTGCTCGGCGCCAGATTTCTTGCTGCCGCTGGCCATCATCAGGCTGGGGCACTTGCCCACCAGGCGGTCGCAAACAAAGCGGTGGCTGTCGTAGACGGAAGCGACGGCGGCGGCAATTCGCTGATGGTTGCCGTCGGGCCGCTCCGCCATGGAATCCAGCAGCGGCTTCATCTCACGCAATAACTGAATGAAGAAGCGATGGTCTATGGAGAGCAGGCCGCTGAAGGTGTCGGGCACCAGCGGAGGAGTCATGCTGGGGCGAATGATTCCGGTGTAGTCTGTTGAAGGAAAGTCGCCGGTGAATTCCAGGGAGGCAGCGGATCCGTGAAGCAGCAGCACGGCCAGGTGTGCCGCTTGCTCAATGCGTTCGCCGTTATCTTGCCGCAGCGCGTCTCGCAGAGCACGAAACACGGCAATCAAGCCTTGCGTGAGCGCGGCGAAAATCTGATGGCCGCGAATCCAGCGCGTCATGGAGTGATGGACGACGCCCTGGCTTTTCCAGTCAGCGATTCTTGGATGGCTGGCAACTGGCAGCGAGCCAATGGTCCACTGGAGGAGCGCGCTGAAGGCGGAATCGAGGCAGCTCAATTTATCCGGCGAAATTGTGAACGGGCTGTGCCAGGCGTCTTCAAACAGAATCAGGTTGGCGCGCAAAACGGTCTGGAGATAAATTTCGCAATCGGATCCGACAGCGCGCTCAATTCCAAAATATTCGTCGTGGGCGTTGTCGTCACCGGCCAAAGGGTGTGAAGCGGAGAAACCATGATTCAGTTTGTCCAGCACGGAGAGAAGAGCTTGCGCGGCATCGGCATTGCTGGCCCAGCGCGCGCTTGCCATCTGACGGAGATCCTGCGCAAGATTGCAGCTAAGCGTGGCTTGCACCGTCTTGGGCGCGGGAATTTGCTGGGGTGGCAGAATTTGAAAGCGACTAAACACTAGAACCTTTGTTTACTGGTTGCACTTTTGAGTTGTGGAGGAAAACCGGCGGAACTTAGAGCAGGCCGCAGCAGAGGAGTATCGTGATCGAGTGTTCCACGTTCAAACGATAGCGATTTTTGGAGGCAAAGCTGGTACTGTAATCCGCCTGAGACGGTACCTGTTATGAGAAACCGATTCACAAAAAATTAACTCCCATCACGCGAACTGATATGGTAGTTCAGGCGGTCCCAGAGCGATAAGTCACTCCCACATTAATCGAGCGGGCAGGGCTTGTCATGGGCTAAATGTCTTAGAGCATGGGACTCGGGATGCGATTCAGTTTTGGTATCTCTAGGACTTTTTCCAAAAACCTTTAAACTCACGCGATCCGAGTGCATCCTAGGTTCGTTGTTATATACCCGAGACCGTCCCCCAAGAGTATCTTGGTTATAAGTGACGAATCAGTGAGTTGCGTGATGCTCGGTTCGCGATGGAATGAATGACAACTTTCGACATGGCAGCAGAACGCGACGCTGACCCCGCGCCCGGCATACAGGATCGGACTGAGCCAATTGCGCGCAGGGAACAGGAAGCGCCGGCATCTGGGGCGCTCAGCCGCCAGGCGCTGCTGGATTTAGGGCGGCGGGGACAGTTCGATTGTTTTTATTTCCTGCTGGTCAATGCCGCCATTCCGCTTTTTGCGCCGCGCGTGCTGCGTTGCTGGTTCTTTGCGCTGTACTCGGCTGTCAACGTGTTGTGCAATGCGTGCTCGCTGCTTTATCTGCGGCGCTGGCCGCGCGAAGTCACCAAGAGGCCGAATTACGCCAGCCGTTTTTTCAGTTTTTGCAAATGCGGCCAGAACCTGAGCCTGGGCTGCATGGCGGGCTGGTGTTTTCTCAGCTTTGGCATCAACCCGCTGACGTCGCTGACCACGATGATTGCCATGGCATTTGCGCAGGCAACGCTGAGTTCTCTTAAGCCGCATGCGGCTCTTTTGCGAGCCACGATTTTTTGCTGCCTGATTCCTCCGCTGGCGGCCAGCCTGAAAGTGGGCGGCGCGACGGGCTATGGAACCGCGCTCATTCTGCTGACCGAGTTTGTTTATTTATGGTTTCAAGGGGGGACGGAAAACCTGGAGTATCGGCGTTCGGCGCAGCAGACGCAGGAACTGTTGCGAGCCAGGCAGAAAGCCACGCAGGAAGGCGCACGCATTGGCGACGCGCTGCTGGCGAATGCGGCTCGGCATACGGCCACGGTGGCGGAGCGCAACAGAATTGCGTGCGAATGGCACGACACGCTGCTGGCGGGATTTTCCGCCATTTCCTGGCAACTGGATGAGGCCCGGTTGCGGCTGGAGAGTGAAGGGGCGCATGCAGCGGCGGCCATCGAACTGGCGCGCAAAATGGTTCACCACTACCGGTCGGAAGCGCGGCTGATCATTGCGGATTTGCTCTATGAAGAATCGGACACCAACGATCTGGTGAGCCTGATCCTGCAGGAGATTCCGCGGATCATTGGCGGCGAAGCGGTGGAGTTCACGGTGACATCGCAAGGCGAGGCGGCGCGGCTGCCTCCCGATATCACGCGGCAACTGCTGCGAGTTTGCCAGGAAGCGGTTTCCAATGCCGTGCGGCATGCCGAACCAGCCTTGATTCGCATTCACGTGGAATTTCGCGGCAACCATTCTATTGCCGTTACCATTGCCGACGACGGCCGCGGCTTTTCGCCCAGCCTGAGCCAGCCGTCTCCAATAAAACCAGGCCACTTTGGGCTGGAAATTATGAAGCAACGGGCGCGGCGGCTGGGCGGCGAACTGCTGATTGAAAGCGCACCCGGGCTCGGCACCACCATATCCGTTGTTGTTCCTTACCGGGCCGACTTTACCATGACACCGACACGAATTCTTGTTGTAGAAGACCAGTATTTTTCGCGCCTTGCCCTGCACACGGTGCTTGACAGCCACGCCGACATGAAAATTGTTTGCGAAGCGGATACGGGACGCGCGGGCATCGCCGCTTTTCGCGAGCGCCCTCCCGACGTCACCATTATGGATTTGAAGCTGCCGGATCTGCCGGGCATTGAGGTGATCAAAGCGCTGCGCGAGATTGACCCCGCCGCGCGCATTGTGGTGCTGTCCAACTTTGAGGGAAGCGAATATCTGCACCGCGCCACCGACGCGGGCGCGATGGCTTACCTGACGAAAGACTCAAACGCGGACGAACTCTTGCAGGCTATCCGGGCGGTGCGCGTGGGCCAATCGTTCATTCCGCCGTCGCTGCTGCATTTGCTGGAAAGCCGCGTGGCGGGCAACGACCTCACCAGCCGCGAACACGGCGTGCTGGAGCTTCTGGTGCTGGGCTGGAGCAACAAACAGATTGGGGACCATCTGGGAATTGCGGAGAAGACGGTGAGAATTCATATGTCGAGCATTTTTTCGAAGCTCGGCGCAGCCAACAGGACGCAGGCGGTTTTGATTGCCTTGCAGCGCGGATTTGTGGATCCGCAGCCGCTGGATAAGGGCGGCGTTTTGGAGGAACAGGCGTCACGGCTTCACGAGTAAGGCGGGGGCAAAGGCGCTTTCGTCCAGGCGCGCTTTCTCTGAACCGCGGCTGATGATCAGCAGCGTGGAGCCGGGTTTGCCTTGCGTCTTGCATTCTATTTGAGAAGCCGACCAGACGCCCTGCGACTCACGCAGCCCGAAGAAAACATATTCTTTCGTCACCCCCGTTCCCTTCAGCACTTTTTCTTCTTTCAGGGGATAAAGAATTTGTTTATCCAGCCAGGTGGTGACTGCTGAATAGATGGTGCGGTTCGTGGCGCTGGGAAGGCTTTTCAGAACCACGCTCTGGCGCGCACCAAATGGAGTTTCCGGCAGCAGAGCCTGGTTCTTCCACAGAAACTGATTTTCCATCAGATCTTCGACGGAGAAGCCGGTGTCCAGAAGGCCTTCACTCCAGCGGTCGAAGGGCAACTCGGCTGGAGCGCGGTCACCGGGGTGGCCGGTTCGAATGACGCTGTGCCCGTCCGGATAGCTTTCTAGCAGAAGACGAACTCGGGCTGGCGCTGGATCGGTGATTTCGCAGAAGAGCTTCAAAACTCCGGCGAAGGTGCGCGCGCGCAGCGAGACTTGGAAGGTCTTGCGCTGCTGGCCCGTCACCTGAACCAGGCGGCCGGTTGCCTTGAAATCGGCGGCGGCGCGGTCAGCCTGCAAATGCGCCAGCACTTGCGGCAGCGTCACGGGTTTGCCGGCCGTCACCAGCAGAGCGCTGAGCAGCAGGTTATTGAGAATGGATGCGGCCATCGCGAATCTGTATATTTCGAGGGGCGTTGCGAGCTATTTCGTTTTCGTGAGTGACCACAATCAGAGTCATGTTTCTGCCGGTTTGGATGCCGGTCAGAATGGACATGATTTTGGCGGAATTTTCGCTGTCCAGGTTGCCGGTGGGTTCGTCGGCCAGAAGAATCTCGGGGTCGTTGGCCAGGCTGCGGGCAATGGCGACGCGCTGGCGCTCTCCGGCGGATAACTGGTTGGGGTATTGATTCAGGCGATGAGCCAAGCCTAACTCGCGCAGCAAGGCGTCGGCTTTTTCGCGGCGCTGGCGCGCATTTAGCTTGCCTTCAAACATGGGGATTTGCACGTTTTCAAGCGCGGTCAGCGTGGGCAGCAAATAGAAGGCCTGAAACACGAAGCCGATGTGCTGAGAACGGTAGGAATCAAGGTCGAATGATTTGGAGAGGCTGACGCCTTTGAAAAGAATCTCGCCGGAAGTGGGACGGTCCAGGCCGCCCAGCAGTTGCAGCAGCGTGGATTTGCCGCTGCCGCTGTGGCCGCTGATGGCGACGAATTCGCCCGCTTCAATGTCGACATCCACGCCGCGCAGGGCCTGGATGTTGCCGTCGTCGTAGCTCTTGATGAGATTTCTGGCTTGCAGAAGGCAGCTACTCATAGCGGAGGGCTTCCACGGGTGAGAGCTGCGCACCGCGCCAGGCGGGGACAAAGCCCGCCAGAACGCCAATCATAATGGCGATGACAAGGGTTTCGGCGGCTTGATCCAGGCGGATGGAGGCGAATCCGATGCCGGCCGTCTGCGGAATGCGCGCCAGAATTTGCAGCGCCAGCCAGCCCAGGACTAGACCACATAGACCGCCCACCAGGCCGAGGGCCGCGGCTTCGGTCAGAATCAGCTTCATGATGCGGTGACGCTTCCATCCCAGGGCGCGCAGCACGCCAATCTCCTTGGTGCGCTCGAAAACGGACATCGCCATGGTGTTGGTGATGCCCAGCGCGCCAATGAAAAGCGCAATCAGCGAGGTGCCCCAGGCCGTGGAACGGGCCAGAACCACCAATTGATTGTTGCCCGCGCGTTCGGAGGCGGGAACGGCTTTGAGGTTCGGAAGCGCGGCTTCAATCACCTTGCGCGCGTTGCGAATCCGTTCGTCGGGGGAGAGGCCGGGAGCGGGCTTCAGGCGAATATGGAAGGCGGTGACTTTGTTGCCCAGGTCGGCCAGTTTTTGCAGCTGTGCCATGGGCATCAGAACGCCGCCCGTCTCCAGCGCCGAGCCGCCATGGAAAACGCCCACCACCTGGAAGGGAGTTCCTTGAATTTCCAGCGTGTCGCCGGGCTTCTTGTGCAAGGTCTCGGCCATCACTTCGCCCAGCATGATTTCGGGCTGGGTGCCGCGGAAGCGGCGGCCACCGGTGATGACCAGGGAATCCAGCTCGTAAGAATCGGCCGGGAAGCCGTAGACAATGGCGTTGACGTCGGGCGTGATGTCCATCATGTTCAGCACCATCGGCACGACGCGTTCCACCAACGGCAGGGTCTTTAGAGTTTCGCCCACGCTCTCGTCGACGGAGGTGTTCAGGAAGGTTTTCTGGACGACGGTGATTTCGGTGCCGGCGCTGTCGTAGATCTTGAGCCATTCATTTTCAAAGGCGCGCGAAAAGCCGACCAGCGCCACGAAGGCGGCGATGCCCATGCCGACGCCGCAAAGCGTCAGGGCGGTTCTCAGCTTGCGGCGCAGGATATTTTTCAGGGCAATTCGAAAGAAAGACAATCGCCTCAGAATACACCAGCCATGTGTCCGTTTCGTGATTTAATGGTTCGCGTCATGACGGTGCAAGATTTTCGGCGGCTGGCGCTGAAACTGCCGGGCGCGGAAGAAAGTTCGCATATGAGTTCGCCCGATTTTCGCGTGGGCGGGCGCATTTTTGCCACGCTGGCTTCGCAGGCGCAAGGCTATGGAAATCTGGCGCTGACGCCGGAGCAACAGGCGGCGTTTGTGGAAGAATTGCCGGACGTCTTTGTGCCCATAAGCGGAGGGTGGGGGCGCATGGGCATGACGCATATTCGTTTGGACGCGGCCACGGAGGATGTGCTGGCGGGGGCTTTGCAGACCGCGTGGAAGGCAAGGGTGGACAAGAATGCGCGCGCGCCAAGAAGGCGGTCACAAAAGTTGAAAATTTAGCTTATTAAAGCCGAATCAATCACTTAGCGGGTTCGGGATGGCCAAACGGAAAAGCGCTTATTTCACACTTTGGTTGTTAGCACGCGGTTTCATCCGTGTCACTTTCATAGGAAAAAGGTTCAAGTGAGACCAAACCATTCTGTTATTCATATGTTGCTCGTCCCTGGCCTGCTGATCGGCTTCAGCATGAGTCCGGCGGCGGCACAGACTCGTCTCGGGCCATCACAGGTTGCCCCGTTAAGCGGCGATGTGAAAGGCTCGTTCAACAGCACGGTGCTGCGCGATTACAACAGCGCGGAGGATCACGGCAACGGCG
>Ga0116230_10000419_pt1 | contig 37284 bp, 32 predicted proteins | sample S1TSphfallax_3_FD_88678 | JGI IMG/M metagenome (GOLD analysis project Ga0116230, IMG submission 88678) | Host-associated microbial communities from peat moss isolated from Minnesota, USA - S1T2_Fd - Sphagnum fallax MG | ecosystem: Host-associated > Plants > Peat moss > Unclassified | place... | reverse complement strand
TAGAGCCGCCGCCCGTCGGGACGCTCGGCGACGCCCGTGGGGTACCAGCCGGTGGGGATCAGCCCAACGACAGCGGAATGTTCCGACCCGGATCCGCTCTTGCCCTCATCATCATCATCATCATCATCGTCGCCATCCGAGTCAGCCTTCGAGACGCCTCGGGCCAGAGCGTCCAACGCGATCACGGCCACGGCGTTTTCGCCGCCATCGGCCGCCAACAGGCTGCGATGGTCCGGACTTAGGGCCAGAAAATTCGATCCCGCGCCGCCGAGGCCTGGCCGCGCCAGGGATGGCGGAGCCGCGGTGGGGATGGATTCCAGCACCGCGTTGGTCGCTGTGTTGATCACCAGGACCGCATCGGTGTTGTCGAGGGCGGCATAGAGGCGCTGGCCCGGCCCTTGCACCAGATAGACGGGCTGACCCACCGTCGAAATGCGCCGACCCACACTGATCGCCGCGTCCGAGATGGTCAGGGCGATAATCTGACGGTCGCGCTCGGACGCCACATAGGCATGAGCGTTGTCGGCCCAGGTCACGGCGCGGGGGAATGTGCCGCCAGATTCCCCGGACTTGGCGGGATCAATGACGCCTGGACGCAGATCCTGCTCGGTAATCTTGCCGGTCTCCAGGGCAATGAGGCTTACCGAGTCGTTCTGGACGTTGGTGACCAGGAGCCGCGTCCCGTCTGGACTCACCGCGAGACCGCCGGCCTCCGGACGCGCCAAGAGCCCGATCCCCGTCGTGTGGCCGAGCTTGAAGACACGCCCAGCCTTGATGATGCCGGGTTCGCCGACGAACTCCAGGACATCGTCATCAACGCCGCCGGAAACGTAGAAAGCGCTTCCCGACGGCGCCCAGGCCAAGCCAATGAAGCTATCGGCAATGGGCAGAACCTGGACCTGCTTGGGCAGCGGCCCAGAGACATCATAGACAAAGACGTATTCCTTGGAATCCGCCATGACAGGGTGACCGTCGGCGCCGAACATGCGGTTGAAGCCGCTGGTCAAAACCAGCAACGTCTTGCCGTTGGGCGACAAGGCGAGCGCCGAGGCCTGACCGGCTGTGTAGTTCGGCAGGTCGGGGAGGTGCGGGTTAAGGCCCTCAAAGACCGCGCCTGGCGTGGCGAGCGGCGTGATCGCCTGGCCGGTTGGGGCGTAAGCAGGCGCCATGGCGCAGGCGGCGCCGGCCAAGCTGATGAGGCTCACGCCGATCGCCACCAGACCCAGACGACGGACAATTGGCCCTGGCAAACGCGCGCTCCCCGGCTGTTCAGAGTTTATCTTGGCAAATTCATGTTACGAAACGAAGACCTTCGCACCCCTGGGTGATCTGGGCGCCGTGAGAGGGTCGAAGGGGGTACTGGTTTTATGCGCAGCATGCGTGCCGGTCTGCGGGTCTTGGTCCTGGTGGGGCTTGGTCTGGGGTTCTTGCCGGGGCAGATGGCGCTGGCCGCAACTCCGGCCACGGCAAGCTGCGTCGTGGAAGAACTGGCGGAAATGCCAATGATCGGCGCCCCACTTCGCCCGGCGGTGACGGCGATGATAAATGGACATCCCGCAATCCTGGCCATCGATACAGGGGCGACGGCGGACCTCCTTTTCCCATCAGGGGCCATCAAGGTCGGGCTCAAGCCGGGCTCCACGGTGGCCACCGGCTATGGCTTTGGGGGCCGGAGTAACATGGCGGTAGCGACAGCCGACACCCTACAGATCGGGGGCGTCATCGGGCACAGGGCCAGTTTCCTTGTTCCCCTTACGGTCGCCGGGTTCGAGGTCGACGGCGTTCTGGGAAGCGCCTTCGTGCTGCAGAGAGACCTTGAATTCGACCTGCCTGATAAGGTCATCCGGTTCATGAACCCCCGCAATTGCTCTGGGGACGCGGTGGTCTATTGGCGCCACCCCTATGCGGTTACTCCCTTGATGGGTGACGCGCGACGGCGCCTCATTGTGCAGGTCACCGTCAACGGCCATGTGGTCAGGGCCGAGATTGATTCCGGCAGTCCCCGGTCGTCGATTGACGCCGACACCGCGCGTTCGGTCGGCATCTCCTTGGACCCGAATGAGGCTCCGCGCCAGGGCGCCATAGGGGGAATTGGAGCCAATCGGATCGACTCCGTGCTCGGACGGATTTCGACCTTCGGATTCGGCGATGAACTCATTCACAACACGGACATTCTTGTCGCCGATATTTCGAGATTTGATCGCGAAAAACCGATCGGCTCCAACATTTCCGCGAAGGTCGATGAGGATAGGCCGGAGATGTTTTTGGGCGCTGATTTTTTACGCGCGCACAGGGTCTATATCGCTGAAAGTCAGCGGCGCATCTACATATCCTACGAGGGTGGACCGGTGTTTGAGATTCACCGTGAGCATGGATCCAAGGCGCTCAGCTTCACGCCAAGACCAGAGAGCCAGGGACCGAAGACCCCGGAGGGCGCCGAGACGCCCCGGTGACATCAGCGCCAGATCGCTTCTCTTACGTCTCCACGAAGGCCCGCTCCAGCACATAGTCACCCGGCGAGGCGATAGACCCTTCCTCATAGCCCCGTTCGGTGAGCAGCGTCTTGAGATCCGCCAGCACCGAAGGGCCGCCGCAGAGCATCAGGCGGTCATGGGCGGGGTTCAGGGGCGGCAGGCCGAGATCGTCGAAGATTTTGCCGGACGCCATAAGATCGGTGATCCGGCCCTGGGTGTGGAAGGCTTCCCGCGTCACCGTGGGATAATAGACGAGCTTGGGGGCGATCATTTCCCCGAGGTCCGGGTCCATGGGCAGTTCGTGGCTCAGGAACTCGCGATAGTTGAGATCGGCCACTTCCCGGACCGTGTGGGTGACGACGACCTTATCGAAACGCTCATAGACATCGGGATCGCGCACGAGGCTGAGGAAGGGCGCCAGGCCCGTGCCCGTGCCCACAAGATAGAGGGTCTTACCTGGCCTCAGGCCATCCAGAACGAGGGTCCCGGTGGGCTTGCGGCCTACCAGAACCTCGTCGCCGGGAACCACCTTCTGCAGGCGCGATGTCAGGGGCCCATCCTGGACCTTGATGGAATAGAATTCCAACTCGTCCGCGTAATAGGCGCTGGCGATGGAATAGGCGCGCAGGAGCGGCTTTCCCTCCACTTCCAGGCCCAGCATGACGAACTGGCCGCTGGCGAAGCGCAGGGAGGGATCGCGCGTGGTGCGCAGGGTGAACAGGCTGGGAGTCCAGTGATGAACGTGGGTGACGCGCTCGACATTGAAGGCGCCGCGCGCCTTGGTCTGGGCCGGCGCCGTGTCGGCCTCTGGCAAGCTCATGGGAAGGATGATCGCCTTTCTTAGGTGATGATTCAGATGTCGCCGCCCAGGAAAGGCGCGGCGCCGGGAGGCCGGGCGGTATGTATGCCGCATTCGGTCTTTTGCGAACCCGCCCAGCGCCCGGCCCTCACATCAGCACCCTCTTGCGTCGGCTGTGTGCAGGGCCAGCAGCCCACAGAGGCGAAACCGGCCGCCACGAGAGGATGGGCCGGGAGGGCGTGCAGAGCCGCGTAATCGTCCAGCTCCGCCTGACCCCAGCTCGCCAGAGGATTGAATTTCACCTTTCCCTCGGAGGCCTCCACCACGGGCAGGCTGAGCCGCGCCCCGCCATGGAAGCGCTTGCGCCCGGTGACCCAGCCGTCAAAGCCCTCAAGGGCCCGGTCGAGCGGCAAGACTTTGCGAATATGGCAGCAGGCGTCGGTGTCCTTTTGCCAAAGATCGGCGTTGGGGTCGGTGAGGGCCAGATCCTCGAAGCGTGGGCGAAGATCCCGCACGCCGGTGAGGCCAAGTCGCCGGGCCAGGTCATGGCGATAGTCGAGCGTCTGACCAAACAGCATGCCGGTGTCGAGAAACAGAATCGGCAGGTCAGGTTTCACCTGGGCGGCGAGATGCAGGAGCACGGCCGATTCCGCGCCGAACGATGAGACCAGGGCCAGGCGCGATCCAAAGGCGTTAACGGCGGCCTCAAGGATCGCCCTGGGACCGAGGTCTCGCAGAGTCGAATCCATGCGCCGGGCGCGTTCGCCGGCCGTTTCAGGATCAGCGCGGGGATACGCCTCTTGGTCGAAGGCCATGTCAGACGCCCTCACGTTCGGCGAAGGCCGGGGGTCGGCTGTCGGCGGCGCGCTGATAGACGTGTGCGAACCGCGCGGCGGCGGCGGTCCAGTCGGCGGGCGTGCTGGCGTCGGCGGGCTCGAACGCGTCGAAGCCGCAGCGAATCATCAGAAAGGCCTGCTCCACCAGCACATCCCCAACGGCGCGCAGTTCGCCGCGCCATCCCATCCGCTCGCGCAGCAATCGCGCGCCACTATAGGCGCGGCCATCGCGGAACTTCGGAAATTCCAGGGCGACAAGGCTCAAGGCGTCCAGAACAGGCGCGAGAACATCGGGGGACTCCGCGCTGGCCAGGCGCACGCCGACGCGGCGGCCCCGCGCGATGAGATCCTCGCCCTCGGCCTGAAACCGCGGCCAGGAGAGGATGACATCACCATCGGCCAAAGGCGCGTCATCGGCCAGGGCGATAAACCCATCGCGCGCCGCCGCGGCCGCGCCGTCACGCCACTCAATGAGCATCGGCGTAGGCCGCGGCCTTGAAGGGCGCCAAGCCAGTGCGCCGGACGGTGTCGAGGAAGCGTTCGCCATCCCGGCGCTCAGCGAGATAGACGCCGACGAGGTCGTCAATGAACGGCGCCACCCGGGCGGCTGGCACGGCGGGACCGAGGATCTGGGCGATGGACGCGTCCCCCTCCCCTGAGCCGCCAAGGCTGAGTTGGTAATATTCCTCGCCCTTCTTATCGACGCCCAGAATGCCGATATGGCCCACGTGATGATGGCCGCAGGCATTGATGCAGCCGCTGATCTTGATCTTCAGCTCCCCGATCTTTTCGGCGAGGTCGGGGTCGGCGAAGCGGCGTGCGATATCCTGAGCAACGGGAATCGCGCGGGCGTTGGCCAGGGCGCAGTAATCCAGGCCAGGGCAGGCGATGATGTCACTGATCAGGGCGATATTGGGCGTCGCTAGCCCCGCCGCGTCCAGGGCGGCGTGGACGTCTGGAACATCATCGAGCTTCACGTGGGGCAGGATGAGGTTCTGCTCGTAGGCCACACGAATTTCGCCATGCGAGTAGCGGTCGGCGAGGTCCGCCACGAGGTCCATCTGGTCCGCGGAGCAATCGCCGGGGGTCTCGCCGATCGCCTTGAGCGAGACGTGGACGATTGTGTAGCCGGGCTGTTTGTGGGGCGCGAGATTGTGGCGGGCGAACCTCGCCAGGGCGCGGCTGTCGGCCTTGGCGGCTTCGAAACGCCGGGAAACGGCGGGAAGGGCTTCAAAGCCCGTGGGCATAAATCCGGCGCGGATGCGGGCGAGTTCAGCATGGGGCAGGTCGGCGGCGGCCTTATCGCTGGCCTCCCACTCCGCCTCGACCTGGCGCGCCAACTCGTCAGGGCCCAGGCTCGCCACCAGCACCTTGATGCGGGCCTTGTGAATGTTGTCCCTTCGACCGTGAAGATTATAGACGCGCAGGATCGCCTGGAGAAAGCTGAGCAGATGGCGCACGGGCAGGCGCTCGCGGATCACTGCGCCGATATAGGGCAGACGTCCCAGGCCCCCGCCGACGCCCACCTCAAAGGCCAGTTCGCCGTCGGCGTCGCGATAGAGGCGAAGGCCGATGTCATAGATCCGCGTCGCGGCGCGATCAGTCGGCGAGGCGGTCACCGCAATCTTGAACTTGCGCGGCAGATAGGAAAACTCGGGGTGGAAGGTGGACCACTGGCGGATCACCTCAGCCCAGACGCGGGAGTCATCGACCTCATCGCCCGCGGCGCCGGCATAGGGATCGGCGGTGAGATTCCGGATGCAATTTCCCGAGGTCTGAATGGCGTGCAGCCCCACCTCGGCCAAGTGGTCCAGGATGTCCGGCGCGTCCCGCAGCTTGATCCAGTGAAGCTGAAGGTTGGTGCGTGTCGTGAAGTGGCCATAGCCCTTGTCATAGGTGCGGGCCACGTGGGCGAGGGCGCGGAGCTGATCCGCGCTCAGCGTGCCATAGGGAATGGCGATGCGCAGCATGTAGGCGTGAAGCTGGAGATAGAGGCCGTTCATCAGCCTCAAAGGCTTGAACTGGTCCTCGTTGATCTCCCCCGCCAGGCGCCGCGCGCACTGAGCCCTGAACTCCTGGGCGCGGTCGGCCAGCATGCGACGGTCGATGTCATCGTAAAGGTACATAAAAGCGGGCGGCCTCTATTTGCGCCGGATAAGATCGACGCGGCCCTTGGAACGGGCGGCGCCCTGAGCCTGGGCGAGAATGGCGATATCGGCTCCGCCCACTGCCTGCTTACCATGATCAAGCTTGTTGGTGGGGCCGAGCGCCCGCAGACGCTCACGAAAACTCACCGGCGCGAAACGCCCGCCCATCTCCATCACCTCGATGAGATAGGGATCCACCAGACGCGTCACCTCCGTTTTGGCGGCAGTCTCGGAGGCTTCGGCCGAACCGTCGTCTTCGAAGACGAGCGCCTTGGCAAAGGATTCCGTCCAATCCTGGCCTGACCAGAAGACAACTTCGCCATCGATCAGGCGATTGGCTGTGAGAACGCGCAACATTAGCCCACGCGTCCCACAAGCGCGGACAGGGGAGCATGCTGCGCCGCGCCGCCCGCCTGGGCCAGCGCCATGGCCTCGCCCACAATCAGCAGGGCCGGGCCGGAAAGCCCAGCGCCCGCGGCCGCGAGGCCGTTCAGCGGCGCCGTGATCCGGCGTTCCGTGGCCAGGCTGGCGTTTTCCACGATGAGAGCCGGCGTCGCTGGCGATCGGCCTGCTTCCATGAGGCGGCTGGCGATCTGACCCGCATTGGCGAGGCCCATATAGATGATCACGGTCTGGTTCGGTCGCGCGAGACTTGGCCAATCCAGGTCCGGAGCCTCCCCCGCCTTGGCGTGTCCCGTGACGAAGGTGACCGCCTGGGCGGCGCCCCGGTGGGTCAACGGCGCGCCCGCGGCCGCTCCCGCCGCCAGGGCGGCGGTAATGCCGGGGACGACATGGCAGACAACGCCGGCCTCGCGGCACGCCGCCAGTTCCTCTCCGCCCCGGCCGAAAATGAAGGGATCGCCGCCCTTAAGCCGGACAACCGTCAAGCCTTCGGCGGCGAAGGCGACCAGCATCCGGTCGATCTCTTCCTGGGCGTAGCTATGCCGCGAACGCCGCTTGACGACGCTGATCAGCCGCGCGCCGCGCGGCGCGAGATCGAGAACGGCCTGCGAGACGAGCCCGTCATGAACGATAACATCAGCCGCCTTGATCGCCTTGAACGCCTTCAGGGTGAGAAGGTCCGGATCGCCCGGCCCCGCGCCCACCAGCCATACGACGCCCGGCGCCCGGGGCTGATCACCCTGGCCGCCCAGAACCACAAGACGATTGGATTTGGCGACCGAATCTGGGGACATGTCCGGAATCCCGAAGGGGTTACAGGGACTCTAAAAGCGCGACGGTCACGCTCATTCGAACCCGATGACTAGCGAAGTGGGCTTATCGGACCCATTTCGCAACTCAAGGACTTCTACGCCAGACGTTAGGAAAACTATGGAGCCCCGACGGCGTTTGCCGCCTCTGAACGCCTTGCGCGCCTTTGAATCGGCCGCCAGGCATCTCAATTTCAGCCGCGCCGCCGATGAATTGTCGGTGACACCGGGCGCTGTATCACAGCAGATCCAGAACTTGGAAGACTATGTCGGCGCGGCCCTTTTCAAACGCACGCCGCGCGGCCTTCTGCTCACCGACTCCGCCCAGATGGCGCTCCCCGCCCTGCGCGAAGCCTTTGATCGCTTGGCCGAGGCCGCGGCCCTCCTCACTGCGGCGGTGGACGGCCGGCGCTTGACCCTCACCGCGCCCCCTTCCTTCGCCGCCAAATGGCTGGTGCCCCGGCTAGGCCGGTTTGAAGAGGCCTATCCCCAAGTGGATGTCTGGCTCTCCGCGGATATGGACCTGGTGGATTTCGCCGCCAGCGATGTTGACCTCGCCTTGCGCTACGGCCCCGGGCCCTATCCCGGCTTGGAAACCATCCGCCTGATCAATGAGACGGTGATCCCCGTGATGAGCCCGGTCCTCATGGCCGCCAATCCCGTCGCCACGCCGGCTGATCTCTCCAAACATGTACTGTTGCATGACGGCTCGCCCGACGCCGATGAGAGCTGCCCCGACTGGCAGATGTGGCTGGCCGCTCGGGGGGTGAAGGGTTTTGACGCCAATCGGGGGCCCCGGTTCAATCAGTCGAGCCTCGTCATCGAAGCGGCGGTGAGCGGCCGGGGCGTGGCGCTGGCTAAGCGGACCCTCGCCCAGGACGACCTGGACGCCGGTCGCCTCATCGCGCCCATGCCCATCTCCACCATGGTCGATTTCGCCTATTTCCTCGTTCACCCCAAGGCCAAGGGCCGCCTCCCCCAGGTGAAAGCGTTCCTGAACTGGATCCGCGAGGAGGCCCAGACCCATGAGGTGGCCATGGAAACTTTGAACAACGGCGCGGGCATCTAAAGGGCTCCGGATACCAATGGGCGCTGGACAGACCCCAGCTTTTGCGTATGGTCCGCGCCCTCGCGCCAACGCCCCTTTGGGGGCGATCCGGAACGGGGCGGGTGCATAGCTCAGTTGGTAGAGCAGCTGACTCTTAATCAGCGGGTCGTAGGTTCGATCCCTACTGCACCCACCACCGCCCCGAGGCCGTTAGGCGCGCGAGGGTACGGGGCTAAACGCCCCCCAACGGCTCCGCGCTGTGCGCCAGGGCCGCTTCAGGCACGAAGACCGGGTCGAAACTCGCCGCCTGGGCCCGCTCCCATTCCCGGCTGAGCGCCGGACCCACTTCTCCCCTGAGCAGAGCGCCCGGCGCCACACGGGGATAGACATCGTCGCCGCGCATGATGGCGCCGCTCTGGTGACGGACCTGCAGGTGCCAGGGCTTCAGGTCCTGGGGATGCTCAAGTCCCGCGGCGCCCAGAAGCTCAGCCAAGGCATGAAGCGTATTGTGGTGGAAGCCAGCCACCCGCGGCGCCTTGTCCGCCACCACGAGGGCGCCTTGGCGCAGGGCGTCCTGGGTCGCCACGCCCGTGGGGCAATTATTGGTGTGGCAGCTTCGCGACTGAATGCAGCCCACGGCGAACATGAACCCGCGCGCGGACATGGCATAGTCCGCGCCGATGGCGAAGACCCGGCAGAGATCATAGGCCGTGATCAGCTTGCCGCTGGCCCCAAGCTTAATGCGTTCGCGCAGCCCCGCACCCACCAGGGCGTTGTGTACGAAACCGAGCGCCTCGTTGAGCGGCGCGCCCACGTGATCGGTGAGTTCGACCGGCGCCGCGCCGGTGCCGCCCTCCCCGCCATCGACGACGATGAAGTCGGGAGTAATTCCGACCTCCAGCATGGCCTTGACGACGGCCAGAAACTCATAGCCGTGGCCCAAGGCCATTTTGACACCGACGGGCTTACCGCCCGACATCTCACGCAGCTGGGCGATGAAGGCGATGAACTCCAGAGGTGTGGTGAAAGCCGTATGCGCCGCGGGGGAGACACAATCGCGATCCCGGCTGACCCCCCGGGTCTCGGCGATCTCGGCGGTGATTTTCGCCTTCGGAAGAACCCCACCGTGACCGGGCTTGGCGCCTTGGCTCAGCTTGACCTCGATCATCTTGACCTGTGGCTCGCGGGCTTGGGTGGTGAAACGGTCCGCGTCGAAGAGGCCCTCGGGCGTGCGGCAGCCGAAATAGCCACTGGCCACCTGCCAGATAATGTCGCCCCCGTGGCGCCGGTGATAGCGGCTGATGGAGCCTTCGCCGGTATTGTGGGCGAAACCGCCCATCTTGGCGCCGAGATTGAAGGCCATGATGGCGTTGGCGCTGACCGCGCCGAAGCTTGTCCCCGAGATATTCAGGATCGAGGCTTCATACGGCTGGCGACAGTCCAGCCCACCGATGGTCACGCGGAAGTCCGTCTCCGTGATGACCTTCGGGCGGATCGAATGGGAGATCCAGCCATAGCCCACGGCGCCGAGATCGAGCACCGTGCCGAAGGGCTGCGTGTCCCGCGCGTTCTTGGCCCGGCTGTAGACCAGGGCGCGATCATCCCGGCTGAAGGGCAGCGGATCGCGCTCATCCTCGATAAAATATTGGCGCAACTCCGGCCGGATTGCCTCCAGCATGAAGCGGATGTGGCCGATGATGGGGTAGTTGCGCAGGATGGCGTGCGAGGTCTGGGTGAGGTCAATGCAGCCCACGATCAGAAGGGGCAGCAGCAGAGCCAGAGGCGCGGCCCACCATGGCCCGAGCGCCAAAGCCAGGACGGCGAAGACCAGGCTGAGCAACCCCACGAGTTGCATGATGAAGTACCGCGACAGCAGATAGTTCATGGAACCCCTAGCTTGAAATCGCCGCCGACGGCCGCGTTTGGTCATGTAAGGATCGATCCGCGATTTCGCTCGCGACGGGTGGACGCCGATCCTAAAGGGCGGCCCCGCCAGACATGACAACGCCGGCCGCCCCGCAAGGCGCGGCCGGCGCCGCCGTTTCGAAGCCCTGGTGATTAGGCGTCGACGGATTCGCGTTCTTGGTCGTGTTCGTGCTCGTGCTCGTCGGCGGCGTCTTCGATCTCGCCGTGATGCTCCGCATGCAGCTTGCTGGCTTCCTCCGCATGATGGGCGGCATGTGCGGCGTGACCGGCGGCGACATGCGCATGATGGCCCGCTGTTTCGGCGTCGCCCGCTTCATGGTGGGCGGCCGCTTCGCGGTGATGCTGAGCCGCCAGATAATGGTGATCCGCGGCGTGGGTGTGGTGCTCGTGAGCGTTGTGAATCGCGTCCATGTGAAAATCCTTTCGGGGCTGGGGGCGAAACCGACAGGGATTCGCTCCGCTGACGACGATAAGCCCCTCGCGAAGACTAAAATGAGAAGATTAGAATAATATTTTGTGACGCGCTCTCCAACAAACTTTGCCTGAGTTACTATGCGTCACATGCGCGACCATTGATTTTGAATTATCTATCCGCGTCCTGACATTTGAGGGGCTTGGCGACATTATCCGCATAATGAATTTAACGGCTCGCCGCGGACTCCCACACCCGCTTCCCGCGCCGCTTGGCGGACGACGTTGCGAAACCAGGCCAGGAGAGGATCACCGGCGCGGATATGAGATGACGCCAGGGTCATTTCCAGCCGGGTCTCGGCAAAGGGCGGGGGCTGGAGGCGCAGACCGAATGCCGGGGCGAGGCGCTCTGCGAGAGCCGCGGACATGGTGGTGACCATATCGGTTGCGCTGACGGCGGCCAGTGCGGCGACAAAGTGGGGGGTAGTTAGGGCGACGCGCCGGGTCACCCCAGCGGCTGCGAGAACGGCGTCCATTTCGGATTGTCCGTCGCCCACAAGGGCGACCGTGGCGTGGGGATAGGCGCCGTAATCGGCCATGGTCCAGAGACGGTTGGCCGTCGGGTGATCGCGCCGCGTGACAACGACCATGCGATCTTCCGCCACGATTTCGCTGTAGGCGCCGGTGGGCAGCGGCGTCGTCGTCAAGGCGAAGGCGAGGTCCACTTCGCCCATCAGGACGCGGCCCGCCGTGGTGGGGCCATAGGTCTCAACCCGAAGATCGACCCCAGGCGCTTCGCGGGCTAGGCGCGCGGCCACGCCAGGGAGAATGATGATCGTATGGACATCGGCGGCAGCCAGGCGCAGCACGCGCCGTTCCAGGGCGGGATCGAAGGCCCGGGGGTGAAACACAGCGCCGAGTTGGCTGAGAACCTCGGCGAGGCGTGGCTGAAGCGCCTGGGCCCGGGGCGTCAGAACGTAGCCGCCTGGGGCCCGGACCAGAAGGGGATCTCCCTGGAGATCTCGAAGTCGGGCCAGGGCCCGGCTCATGGCGGGTTGGCTGAGGCCGAGTTCGGCCGCCGCGTGGGTGACGTTACGCCGCCGCAGCAGGGCTTCAAGCGCGGGAACGAGCTTGAGATCGAGGCCGGCGATATGCGCACCCTGCATGTATTCGATACTACACATGCATTTTTCGGATACCAAGCGAAGCCCTAGTCTTCGGCTCAGAGGAGAGCCGTCATGAATCCTTCAACAGTCATTCTGGGCTATGGCGCCACCGGACGCGCAACCGCCGACGTGCTCACGGTACGAGGTCGCGAGGTGCGGATCGCCCAACGAAAGGCGCCGGCTGATATGCCGGCCGGCGCCGGGTTCGTATCCTGCGATGTCCTGGACGCGGACTCCGTGAAGGCCGCGGTCAACGGCGCGGGCCAGGTCGTTCTCGCCATCGGCTTTGCCTATGACGCGAAGGTCTGGCGTGAGGCGTGGCCGCGGGCCATGACGAACGTGGTGGAGGCCTGCGCCACCAGCGGCGCCCGACTGGTGTTCGTCGACAACCTCTACATGATGGGGCCGCAGACCGCCCCGCTCACCGAGGATATGCCGCTTTCAAATCGCGCGGCCAAACCGGCGATCCGATCTGAGGTCACGCGAATCTGGATGGCGGCCGCTGAAGCGGGCCGGGTGCGCGCGGCGGCCCTGCGCCCCCCGGATTTCTACGGCCCGGGCGTGGGCCTCTCTCATCTGGGCGACCAGGCCTTTGGGGCCCTCGCCAAGGGCAAGCCGGCCGTCATGATCGCGCCGCCCGACACGCCGCATGACTTCGCCTATGTGCCTGATATTGGCAGGGCCGTGGTGACACTGCTGGAGGCGCCCGACGACGGCTATGGTCAAGCCTGGAACATGCCCTGCGCCCCGACCACCACGCCCCGCGAGATTATCCGCCTGGGCGCCGCGGCGATCGGCGTCGCGCCAAAGATCACGGCCATCCCACTTTGGACCCTGCCCATCCTGGGCGCCTTCGTGCCCTTCATGCGGGAGGTGGCGGATATGAGCTTTACCTGGGACCGCCCTTACCGGGTGGACGCCAGCAAGTTCGCGAGGCGTTTCTGGTCGGACGTGACGCCTTTTGAGATCGGCGCGGCGGCCACGGCGCGGTCGTTCCTGGCGGCGGCTTAATCTTCCAGGCCAAGAAGGCTCGCATTGCCGCCGGCGGAGGTGGTGTCCAAGGTGAAGGCGCGCTCCACGGCGAAGCGGGGCAGATAGTGCGGCCCGCCGGCCTTGGGCCCGGTGCCCGAGAGCCCCTCCCCGCCGAAGGGCTGGACGCCCACGACCGCGCCGATCATGGAGCGATTGATATAGAGGTTTCCCACCCGCGCCTTGGACCGGACGGCGTCGGCCACACCGGCGATCCGGCTATGGACGCCCAGGGTGAGGCCGTAGCCCTGCGCCATGATCTGGGAGAGCGTCTCCTCAAGGGCGCCGGATTTCCAGGTGACCACGTGCAGAATGGGGCCAAAGACCTCGCGGTCGAGATCCTCCACCGCGTCCAGGCGGATTAGGGTCGGGGCGACAAAATGGCCTTCTGGGATCCCTGCCGAAAGGGGGGTCTGGAAGACCACACGCTCGCGCCACCGCGAGACATGGGCGGCGATGTTGGCCTTCGCGGCCGCGTCGATCACCGGTCCCACGTCCGTCGCCAGGTCGGCGGGGTTACCGACCACAAGTTCGGCCATGGCGCCGGTGAGCATGTGAATCACGCCCTGCGCGATATCCTCGTGGAGGCAGAGGAGGCGCAGGGCTGAGCACCTCTGGCCGGCGCTGCCGAAGGCGGAGATGATCACATCGGCCACCACCTGTTCGGGAAGCGCGGTGGAGTCGACGAGCATGGCGTTTATGCCGCCCGTTTCGGCGATCAGGGGAACCAGGGGCCGTGATTCATCGTCCAGGAGGGTGCGTGCGATACGGCGTGCGCTGGCGGTGGACCCGGTGAAGGCGACCCCGGCGATCCTACGCTCGGCGATGAGCGCCCCGCCGATCTCCGCTCCGCCCGGGAGGAGACACAACACGTTGGGCGGCACACCGGCCTCCAGGGCCAGGCGAAGGGCGGCGGCGGCGATGAGCGGGGTCTGGGGCGCCGGCTTGGCTATGACCGCATTGCCCATGGCGAGCGCCGCCGTGATCTGCCCTAGGAAAATGGCCAGGGGGAAGTTCCAGGGGCTGATGCAGGCAAAGACGCCCCGCCCTTCCAAACGAAGTTCGTTGAGTTCGCCCGTGGGGCCGGGCAAGCGTTCGGCGCCGCCCCAGCGGCGGGCCTCCCTTGCATAGTAACGGCAGAAATCCACTGCTTCCCGCACCTCGCTCAAAGCGTCGGTGATCGTCTTGCCGGCCTCAGCGGTGAGAAGGGCCATGAGGACGGCGCGGTCGCGTTCGAGAAGATCGCCCAGACGCTCCAGGCATTCGGCGCGGGAGGCGTGGCCCCGGGCGTTCCAGGCCCCCTGCCCCTTCACGGCCAGGTCGACGGCGCCCTCGACATCGGCGGGCGTGGCGGGGGCGACCTCCCTCGGGATCGAAAGGGCCCGCGCCATATCCGCGCGCAGCGGCGTCACCACGGTGTCGTCGGAGAGGTCCAGCCCCGCCGCATTGCGGCGCGAAGGCCCATAAAGCTCAAGCGGCGGCAGGATCGCGGGATGGGACGATAGTCCAGACGCCAGGGCGCGCTCCACGGGATCGGCAAGCAGGTCCTCGTCACTGATGGCCCGGTCGGCGATCTGGTGGACGAAGCTGGTATTGGCCCCATTCTCGAGCAGGCGGCGGACCAGATAGGCCAGGAGATCGCGATAGCCCCCCACCGGGGCATAGACCCGCACAGCGAGTTCACGCGACGACATCAGAGGCTCATACAGCCCATCGCCCATGCCGTGCAGCCGCTGGAACTCGAAATCATCCCGGTTACCGGCCCATTCCAGCACCGTGGCGACGGTCAGGGCGTTATGGGTGGCGAAGGCTGGATAGAGGGATTCGTCGGCGAGCATGGCACGGGCGCAGGCGAGATAGCTCACATCGGTTCCAGTCTTGCGGGTGAAGACCGGATAGCCCGCGAGGCCCCGCTCCTGGGCGCGTTTGATCTCGCTGTCCCAGTAGGCGCCCTTCACCAGACGAACCATCAGCCGGCGGTTCGTGTCCCGCGCCAGGGCGCCGGCCCAGGCGATGACGGCGGGGGCGCGGCGCTGATAGGCCTGGATCGCCATGCCGAGACCATCCCACCCCCGCAGGGAGGGATCGCGCGCCGCGCCCTCGATGATGGACAGCGACATATCCAGCCGTTCGCTCTCCTCGGCATCGACAGTGAGGCCGACATCCGCCGCGCGGGCGATCCGGGCCAGTTCGATGAGACGGCCCGTAAGCTCGGGCACGGCGCGGTCCGCCTGGAAGGGCTCGTAGCGGGGATGCAGTGCGGAGAGTTTCACTGAGACACTGTCGGCGGCGAAGACATCCCCGGCCCCGGCGGCCCCAGACCCTACGGCCTTCACCGCGGCGATATAGGACTCCTGATAAGCTGCCGCGTCGGCCCCCGTGCGGGCGCCCTCGCCCAGCATGTCGAAGGAATAGCGGAACCGCTTGTTGGCGCCGCGATCGGCGCGTTTGAGGGCTTCTTCGATGTCGCGCCCGAGGACGAAGGCCTCGCCCATGAGCTGCATGGCGCTCGCCACCGCGACCCGAATCGCCGGCTCGCCCATGCGCGCGACCAGACCCTTGAGCGTTCCTGACGGGGCTTGAGAGAGGGATTGGGCGAGGAGCAGGCCGAGGGTGGCGCTCTTCACGATCACCGAATCGGTCTCGGCCAGATGAGCGCGCCAGTCGGCCCGGCCGAGCTTGTCGCGGATCAGGGCGTCGGCCGTCGCGGCGTCCGGAACCCGCAGATAGGCTTCCGCGAGACCCAGAAGCGCCGCGCCCTCCTCGCTGGAGAGACTGTATTGCCGCAGAAATTGATCGACCCAGCCGGCCTGGCCTGGGGCCCGTAGCCGCGCCAGGAGATCGCCGGCCTGAGCCACCACCCTGGCGCGCTGGGCGGGCGACAGACGCGCGGACTTGGCCAAGGGCTCAAGGGCCGCGTGCTCATCCAGACGATAGAGGGGCGCGATGGCGGCGCGGGCGTCAGAAAGGCTAAGGGACGGCAAGGCGGAAAACCCCGATGAAGAGACGGCGCGCCGTGATTTGGCCACGACGACGGGGTCCTATATCATCGGTTGAAAGAGGGAGAATGTGCATGTTCGTCGTCGCGTCGCGGTCTCCAAGCCTCTGGGCCTGCAGCGCCATGTTGGCGCTTGCCATGGTTGCTCCGGCGACCGCGCAACAGGCGATATCGACAGCCCAGGATACACAGTCTGGCGGCGCGCCCCCCGCGCCCTCCCCTAGCCCTGTCTATCTCTCTCCGCATCGCCAGGATATCGCCCAGAATATCGTACGCCCCGTGGGGCCCTGCGGCGGTCTTCCCAACCCTGATACGGGCAGGCCGGATAAGAGCCCCCATGGCGAGGTCTTCGCGGGAGTTGGGACCCATGGCTATCGCGAGACCGGCGGCGCGGTCTGTGTGCCGGTTGGGGACCACGCGGCCGTCAATGTCGCGGTGGACGTGCTGAATTATCCCAGCCGCGGCAGAAGCTATTGAGGACTTGAAGCGCCCACACCTCGCGCTTTGAAGACAAAGGTGCTGTTCAGCCAGAAATTGAACAGGAAGGCGACGCCGATCCCGGCCACCTTCGAGAGGATCGGACCAAAGGGCGTGAGCGCCGATCCCGCCACCGTTACGCCGACATTGATCGACATGCCCAGAAGCGCGACGCCGAAGAACAGCCCAAAGCCCTTGAGACTGCGCCGCGTCTTGAAAACGAACATCGAGGTCAGCGTATAGTTGACCACGGCGGCGACGCAGAAGCTGGCGCTGGCGGCGAGCGCGATGGGGACGCCCACCCGGTGCAGGGCGGCGAACACCGAGAGATCGACGATCGCAGCCGTGCCGCCAGTCATGACATAGCGAAGGAACGTCGTGAGGGTTCGAGACGAGACCATGGATGTCCTTGAGGGCGCGAGATCGAGCTGAACGCGCGGCGGCAAGCTAGCGGAAAGTCTGCGTCAATCAAAGCTCAAGAGCCGAGTTCAAAAGCTCCAGAGCGGCTGCGGCAAAGGCCTCCATATTGGCGATGCGGCCGCAAACGCCTGTCTCCAGTGTGATTGCGGTCTCGGTGGGGCCGCTGATCGCCAGGCAAGTATGCCCGGCTGCGTCGCCATAGGGATTGCCCGAGGGTCCGGCGGCGCCGGTCTCGGACAGCCCCCACGTCGTCCCTAGATTCTCCCGGGCGGTGCGGGCCAGGAGCAAGGCGTAAGGGGGACTTGCCGACCTCATCCCCGCGACGGCCTCTCGCGGCAAGTCCATGAGCGCCATCCGCGCCTTGGCGGTGTAGACCACCGCCCCTCCGCGAAAATAGGCGCTGGCCCCGGGAACGGCGAGGAGCGCGGCGCTGATCAAACCTCCCGAGGACGATTCCGCCACGGCGATGGTCTCACCCCGCGCGATGAGCTGCTCGGCGATTTTGTGAGCCCGTTCGAGAAGGTCAGGAGTCATGATCCCTCCAAGGGCGCCCGGTCACACGCCGCTTGACCGCCGCCCCAGGACTAGGCGACGAGAGGCGTCATGGCCAGTGATGACGCCCCGCCCCCACCGATCCCGCCGGACTTGGCGGAGTATCGCCGTTCCATCGACAATATCGATTCGGCGCTGATCCATCTGCTGGCCGAGCGGTTCAAGTGCACCCGCAAGGTCGGCGAACTGAAGGCGCGTCTGGACCTGCCGCCGGCGGACCCCGCGCGCGAGGCCCAGCAGGTCGCCCGTTTGCGGGCCCTCGCCGTGAGCGCGGATCTGGCGCCGGAATTTGCCGAGACGTTTCTGAATTTCCTCGTGAAAGAAGTCATCCGCCATCATGAGAGCATCCGGAGCGGCTTGGCCTGAGGGCCGGACGCGGCGGAGACCGAACGTGCCAAAGCCCCCCCCACCCCGCGCTTGGCAGAGAATGCTTTCGGGCCGCCGCCTCGATCTGCTCGACCCCTCGCCCATGGACATCGAGATCGAGGACATCGCCCACGGCCTGGCGAGGGTGGCGCGCTGGAATGGCCAGACGCTCGGTGAGCACCCTATGTCCGTGGCTCAACACTCGGTGGTGGTGGAAGAGATCGTGGCCCACGTCTCCCCCGCGATCGACGCGCGCTGGCGCCTGGCGGCCTTGCTGCACGACGCCGCCGAATATGTGATCGGCGATATGATCTCACCCTTCAAAGCGGCGCTTGGCCTCGACTATGAGGCGTTCGAGGATCGCTTGGCCAGCGCCATCCATATCCGCTTCGGGCTGCCCGCGCAGATCCCAAAGCAGATCAAGGTCCTGATCAAGGCCGCCGACCGGGCCTGCGCCTATTTCGAGGCCACACAGCTTGCGGGATTCGAAGCCCCTGAAGCTCTGCGATTATTCGGCAAGCCGCCGCCCGGATATCACCTGCGGCTCGAACCCCTGGCGCCCGCCGACGCCCAGGCGCTCTACCTTGAGAGACGCCATAGCCTCACTGAGGCCGCCGGTTTTGCCCGAGGCCAAGGACCCGCGGTGTGAATCCCACGATCGTCATTGGATTGTCGGCCGTCATCGTCGCCCTTCGCGAAGGGGACGCCTGCGTTCTGACAGTGCGGCCGCAGGACGCCAACGCCGAGACCCCGGCCATCGCAGGCCTTCCCTTTGGCCCCTTCGATCCCGAAGGCCAGCGGACATTCGAACTGGCCCTACGGGATTTCGTCACCCGTCAGACCCGCTTCGAGCTGGGTTATGTGGAGCAGCTCTATACCTTCGGCGACAAGGGACGCGACGCGCCTCTGGCCGATGTGGGCGCCGGCGCCGCGCGCGTCATCTCCGTAGGCTATCTGGCCCTGGCGCCCGCGGCCCTGGAGACCCAGGCGCCGGATACGGCCTGGTCGAGCTGGACGCGCTTCTTTCCTTGGGAGGATTGGCGGGCGGGCCGACCGGCTCTGATCGATGATGTCATCGCCCCGGCTTTGGCGGCGTGGGCGTCGGGCGCGTCAGGGCGTCAGGACCGCGCACGTCTGCTCTTCGCCCTGGACGGCGCCCCTTGGAACGAGGAGCGCGTGCTGGATCGGTACGAACTTCTTTATGAAGCTGGCCTCGCGCCGGAGGCGGGCCGCGACCGGGCCCTGGCGGGCGGAGGCGCGCCGGTGAAAGCCCGCGTTCTGGAGCCCGCCTTCGGCCAGCCGATGATTTCCGACCACCGGCGGATCCTGGCCACGGGCCTTGGCCGCCTGCGGGGTAAGCTTAAGTACCGGCCGATTATCTTCGAACTGATGGGCGAGGCCTTCACCCTCTCGGCCCTGCAACGCGGCGTCGAGGCCGTGGCCGGCGTCCCTCTCCACAAACAAAACTTCCGCCGCGTCGTGGAGCGAACGGGCCTGGTGGAGGGGCTGGGGCGCATGCACGCTGGCGCGGGCGGACGACCCGCCGAGCTCTTCCGTTTCCGCCGCGACCTCATCGCCGCCCGGCCGGCGCTGGGTATCTCGCTCCCGAAGCTGCGCGAATAGCGCCTCTCAGCCGTAAACGAAGGCCCTGTCGTCCAAGTCGATGGCGGGAAACACGTCCTTCTCGTTCCAATAGTCCTGGCTATGGCGCCATTCCGGCTTATCGCCGGCCTTGGGAAGAAGATGCATGTCGCGCATGAGGTAGCCCGGATTGAAATTCTCCGGGTCGATCCACGGCAGGCGCGGCATGTTGTGATCTTCGGGACGCAAGGCGACGTCCACACGCTTCGCGCCCTTGGCGTCCATGTGCTTGAGCAGCCGACAAACGAAATCGCCGATCAGGTCGGCGCGTAGGGTCCAGCTCGCGCGGAAATAGCCGAAGACCCACACCAGGTTGGGCACGCCGGTAAACATCATGCCGCGATAGGTGACCGTTTCCCCAAAATCCAAGGTCTCGCCGTCAATGGAAAAGGCGATGTCGCCCAGAACGCTGAGATTGAACCCGGTCGCCGTGACGATGATGTCCGCCTCCAGGGTCCTGCCGGATTTCAGCAAAATCCCCTCCGCGGTGAAGCGTTCGATCTCATCGGTGACGATGCTGGCCTTACCCGCGGCGATCTTTTGAAAGATGTCGCCCTCGGGCACAAAGGCGATCCGTTGACGCCATGGGCGATAGGCGGGGGTAAAATGGGTGTCGACATCGAAGTCCTCGCCCAGAAAGGCGCGCACGCCCATCAAAAGCTCGTCGCGAACCGCCTCCGGCTCCTCGAAGGTGCGGCGGGTGAATTCGTGCTGATCTAGGACAATCCGGCGACGGACGATTTCATGAATCCATTTTTCGTCGATCTTCAGCTCCCGCAAGGAATCGGCCAGCTCGTTGCGATTTCCACCGGGAATGAAATAGGTCGGCGAACGTTGCAGGAGCGTCAGATCGGCGCAGTCGTCGGCCATGTTGGGGACCAGCGTCGCGGCCGTGGCGCCCGAGCCGATGATCACGACCCGTTTATCCTTATAATCCAGATCCTTGGGCCAGGTCTGGGGATGGACGATCCGCCCCTGGAAAGTTTCCATACCCTCCCAGTCGGGGGTGTAGCCCTTATCGTGCTGGTAATAGCCCTGGCACATCCACAGGAAATTCGCGGTGAAGACGAGGGTCTCGCCATCCTCAGCTCGCAGGACCTTCAAGGTCCAGAGATTGGTCGCGCTGGCCCAGGCCGCGGAGAGGATCTTGTGGCCGTAGCGGATATTTCCGCCCAGCTCATTTTCGTCGATCACCTCGCCCATATAGTCGAGGATGGCCTGACCGGCGGCGATGGGCGGACCGATCCAGGGCTTGAAGCGATAGCCGAAGGTATAGAGATCGCTGTCGGAGCGAACGCCCGGATAGGCGTGGGTGCGCCAGGTGCCCCCAAAGCTCTCCTTGGACTCCAGAACCACGAAGCTTTTGTCAGGGCATTGGGTCTTGAGATGGTAGGCGCCGCCAACGCCTGAGATCCCGGCGCCCACGACCAGAACATCCACATGCTCCACTCGGGTCGCTAGGGGCGTCAAAGCGGCGGCGTCATCCATCCTGGTCGCTCCTCCTCGAGCACTGTGTTCTTAAGGCCGGCGTTTTGACTGGCGCGCGCGTCAGCCTGCCGATCCTGTCTTCTTGGGTCAGGGTTTCTTGAAGAGATAGATAAACTGATCGGTCTTGCCACGGATAGAGGGATCGAAAACGAGCTTGTCGCGAGGATCAGCCGGATTGCGCAGGGCGTCGCTCTCAGCCACGAAAACAAATCCCGCCGCGGCCATGTCCTTCTTCACCACCGCGGCGTCGATCCGGTGGGTTGTGTTGGTGTCCGCGATGCCCGAGCCATCGGGCGCGGAATGGTCAATAACCACGAAATAGCCGCCTTTTTTCAGGGCCTTGAATACCGCCTTGTCGAAGGTCGGCACGTCAGCGGGGGCCATGAAGGGATCATAGATGTCGTGATAGTTCTGGCGGATCCAGACGATGTCCGCCGGGGTCGGGACGGCGAAACTGTTGGTCGGGGCCGAATAGGCGGTGACATTGGGCAAATCGGCGATGGGAGCGGACCCGGCGACGGGGAGCGGCTTGTGCTCCGCCTTGGCCAGTTCATCCGGCATGAAATCATAGACATGGCCCCCCGGCCCGACGACCTTGGCGAACAGGCGATCCCAATAGGCGCCGGGGACCACGTCCACGATGGTCGCGCCAGGCTTCAGGCGGATGAAGGTCAAGATCTCGGCGGGTTTGCGCTCCGCGTCGAGGGCGGTGTCCTTAGCGGGGCGGCCCGGGTCAGCGATGGCCGCGTCGACTGCCGGGGATGCGGCCAAGGCGGGCAAGGCCATGCTGGCGCTCAGAAAAACGGCCGCAACTGAGACGGCCCGCGCCAAGGTTGTAAACGTCATGGCCTTCTCCCAGATTTTTCCGCTTATCGCTCATCTATAGACTACGATCACGCGCAAGTCAGGCGCCGGGACAACGCAGGCGCAGGCGCGATCCGGGGGGCCAGATCCGCCTGGAGAGCTGAATTCATCTGTCACGTCATGCCCGGGACTGTTAGGGCGATCCGCCCCGATCCGGCGGGGGGAGCTTGGTCGCCAGGCTTCATCCCGGCCGCGATCCGCATGGTATCGCGGCGGTGGCGGCGGAAAAGGCCCCCATCGGTCCGGAGTGGGCGGCGGCGCCGCGGCGGCCTCAGGGGCAAAGAAGGCGACCCAGTCTTCAACCCCGCGCCGGCCGGCGCGGGGAAGCCATTGGCGGTCCAAAGCCTCTAGTTGGGCGCCCCTTTAGGGGAAAATTTGGGGACCCGATGGACCCTGTCGGGTCTCCGCCGTTCGGGCTAAAGATACGCCCACACCCCCAGCCCTATACCCGCCGCCGTCAAGGCCAGGGCCACGTACCACGGCCAGGGACGGTGAAGGATGATCGCCAGGGTGGCGATGGCGATGGCCATGTGGAGCAGGGTAGAGGCGATGGTTAGGCGGCCATGGCGGCGTTCGTGGACCTCGGCCATCTCCCCATATTGTTTGCGTTTTTCCTCGAACCCCTTGGCTTCTTCGGCGATTTTCTTCTGATCGACCGTGTTCTGAGCGGCGATCTTGGCATAGGCGGCCGCCTTGGGGCCGCCCTCATCGGCCGCGAGGGCGTAGAGGTTTTTCTTGAGGCTCTTGGCCTCATATTCATTCCACTGGTCGGTGGCCTGGTTCTGCTCCAGCACGGCGTCGTTCTTGGCGACGATGGTCTTGTCGCCCTCGGTCGTCTCCAGTGAGGCGCCCACGGCGGCCAGAACCGCCATCATGGCGATGGTCAGGGTGACCCGGTTATTGAGCTTGTCCTTTTTGGCCTCTTCGGCGCGTTCGGCGTTCTCGCGGGCCTCCAGCTCCTCGAACGGTGAGTCGCTCAAGCGGCTAATTTCCGGGCCTTGAGCGTGGCCTGAGCGGCGGCGAGGCGCGCCACAGGGACGCGGTAGGCGGAGCAGCTCACATAGTCCAGGCCCACGTTTTCGCAGAAATGGATGGAGGCCGGATCGCCGCCATGCTCGCCGCAGATGCCGAGCTTGACGTCTGGCCGGGCCTCCCGGGCCCGCTCCGCGCCCATCCGCACCAAAGCCCCCACACCCTCGATGTCGAGGGTCATGAAGGGGTCCTTTTCGAAGATCAGCTTGTCGATATAGGCGTTGAGGAAGCGCCCGCTGTCGTCGCGACTGATGCCGAAGGTGGTCTGGGTGAGGTCGTTGGTGCCGAAGGAAAAGAACTCCGCGCCCCGCGCCAGATCGCCCGCGCGAATGGCGGCCCGGGGCAGTTCGATCATGGCCCCGACGCTATAGGTGATGGTCACGCCCTGCTCCGCCATGACTTGAGTGGCGACGCGGTCGGTCAGGGCGCGCAGAAAGTTCATCTCCTCGCCCTTGGCCACCAGGGGATGCATGATTTCCGGCACGGGCGCGACGTCTGAGGTCTTCGCCACCTCACAGGCCGCTTCCATGATGGCGCGCACCTGCATCTCATAGATCTCAGGGTACGAAATCCCGAGGCGGCAGCCCCTGTGGCCCAGCATGGGGTTCGTTTCACGAAGCTCCGACGCCCGTCTCAGAAGTTTGCCCGCGTCCAGGCCCGTGGCGGCGGCCACGGCCGCGACTTCGTCGTAGTCATGAGGGAGGAATTCATGCAGGGGCGGATCCAGGAGGCGGAAGGTCACGGGCCAGGGCGCCATGATCCGCAGGATCTCCACGAAATCGCCCCGCTGCATGGGAAGAATCTTGGCGAGCGCCGCTCGGCGTCCCGCCTCGTCGTCGGCCAGGATCATCTCGCGCATGGCCGCCAGGCGATCCTCCTCAAAGAACATATGCTCGGTGCGGGCCAGACCAATGCCCTCGGCGCCGAACTGCCGGGCCGCGCGCGCATCGGTGGGCGTTTCCGCATTGGCCCGCACCTTGAGACGACGGGCGGCGTCAGCCCATTCCATCAGCCGCGAAAAATCGCCCGAGAGTTCCGGTTCGACCATGGCGATGGCGCCGTCCAGAACCTCGCCCCGTGACCCGTCAATGGTGATCACCGCGCCGGCATGCCAGACCCGCCCACGGATCCGCATCTCACCCATCTCGGCGTCGATGGAGAGTTCGCCCACGCCGGACACGCAAGGCCGGCCCATGCCCCGCGCCACCACGGCGGCGTGACTGGTCATGCCCCCGCGGGCGGTGACGATGCCCTTGGCGGCGTCCATGCCGCGGATGTCCTCCGGCGAGGTCTCGTCACGCACCAGAATCACCGGTCCGGCGCTCGCCTCGCGTTCGGCCGCCTCGGCGGTGAAGACGATGCGCCCTGTGGCGGCGCCGGGTGACGCCGGAAGCCCTTGGGCGATCACCTCCCGGGCCGCCCTGGGATCGATTGTCGGGTGCAAGAGCTGATCGAGGGAGGCCGGATCGATGCGCAGGATCGCCTCCTCGCGGGTGATCAGGCCCTCATCGGCCATCTCCACGGCTATCTTGAGGGCGGCTCGGGCCACGCGTTTGCCATTGCGCGTCTGGAGCAGGAAGAGCCGACCACGCTCAATCGTGAACTCGATATCCTGCATGTCCCGGTAGTGCCGCTCTAGCCGGTTCACCAGGTCCTGAAACTGGGCAAACACCTCCGGCATGGCCTCTTCCATGGAGAGCGCGGTCTCGCCCATTTCCGCACGGGCGGCTCTCGTCAGGGGTTGAGGCGTGCGGATGCCCGCCACCACATCCTCGCCCTGGGCGTTGATCAGGAACTCGCCGTAGAGACGCCGCTCCCCAGTGGAAGGATTGCGGGTGAAGGCGACGCCCGTGGCGCTCGTCTCGCCCATGTTTCCAAACACCATGGACTGGACGGTGACCGCCGTGCCCCAGGCCTCCGGGATGTCATGCATGCGGCGATAGAACTGAGCGCGTTCGTTCATCCAGCTCTCGAAGACCGCGCTGATCGCCCCCCACAGCTGTTCCTGTGGATCCTGGGGGAACGGGGCGCGGGTCGCCGCCAGAACGGCCGCCTTGTACTCATCGACCACGACGCGCCAGTCTTCCGCCGTGAGGGCGGTATCCACCGTGTGTCCCAGCGCATCCTTGCGGTCGTCCAGGATCTCCTCGAACAGGTGGTGATCGAGGCCCAGAACCACATTCGAATACATCTGAATAAAGCGGCGATAGCTGTCGAAGGCGAAGCGCCGATCTCCGGCCAGCCGCGCCAATCCCTCCACCGTCTGGTCATTCAGACCGAGATTAAGGACAGTATCCATCATGCCAGGCATGGAGGCGCGAGCGCCGGACCGGACGGACACCAGAAGTGGGTTCTCCGGATCGCCGAAGCCTTTGCCCACGTGAGACTCGATCACCCCCAGGGCTATGCCGACCTGATCGGCGAGGTCGGCGGGATGGGTCTTGGCTTTGGCGTAATAGTGATTGCAGGCGGCCGTGGTGATGGTGAAACCAGGGGGCACCGGCAGACCCAGGCGAGACATTTCCGCGAGATTGGCGCCCTTGCCGCCCAGAAGGTCAAGCATGGCGGCGTCGCCGTCCGCGGCGCCCGCGCCAAAGGCATAGACCCAGCGGGTGCGTGTGAGCGCCGAGGGATTGCGGGTCGTCATCTCACCCAAACTCCGTCTCCTATCGTAACCGGCGCACGATCTTCAGGTCCAAACCCCGACGAAAGCAATACTAGCCGCTCACCAACCCAAAGTCCGCGACGCTCAACATGACGCTCCGCACCGCGGTCAGAAGTCGCAGGCGGTGGGTCCGTTCCTCCGCCACCTCGGAATTGACCAGCACTTTCTCAAAAAAGGCGTCCACAGGGGCGCGAAGGCGCGCGAGCGCTCTCATGGCGCCGTTGAAATCCTCAGTCGCCAGAGCGGTTTCGACGGCGGGGACACACTGCCGCCAGGCCTCGAAAAGCGCGGCCTGCTCCGGCGGCGAGGCCACGGAGATCGACTCTCCGTCAGGAAGGGGGCCCTTCTTCGCCTCAGCCGCGAGGATATTGCTGGCGCGCTTGAAGCCCGCCAAAAGATTTTCCCCATCCTCGGTGGCCAGGAACGCCGCGAGGGCGTCGATCCGCGCGATGATGCGCACCAGGTCGTCATCACCCAGCGCAAAGACGGCGTCGGCGAGATCGGCGCGACCACCCTGATCGCGCAAAGCCACCTTCAGGCGGTCGGCGAAAAAGGCCAAGAGGCCGTCAGCGGGCGATTTACCTGCGATATCCGCTAGCAGCGTGGAGAGCGGCAGGCGCAGGCCGTTCTCGAGAATAATGCGAATGACGCCCAACGCCGCGCGCCGAAGGGCGAAGGGATCGCGCGATCCGGTCGGGGCCTCGCCGATGGCGAAAAAGCCGATCAGGCTATCAAGCTTGTCGGCCAAGGCCACGCTGATCGCGAGGGGCGCGCGCGGTGTGACATCGCTAGGGCCTTGGGGGCGGTAATGCTCGGAGATGGCCTGGGCGACGTCCGCCGGCAGACCCTCATGGCGCGCATAGTAGCCCCCCATGACCCCCTGAAGTTCGGGAAACTCCCCCACCAGGCCCGTGGCCAGATCGGCCTTGGCCAGACGTCCCGCCAGAGCCGCCGCATCCGGATCAGCGCCGATACGGCCCGCGATCAGGCGCGCCGTGGCTGAAATGCGCTCGGCCCGCTCCCGCATGGAGCCCAGCTTTGCATGGAAGGTCACGCCCTCCAGCTGATCAAGACGCGCCGCGAGGGGGACCTTGCGATCCTCATCCCAGAAGAAGCGCGCGTCGCCGAGTCGGGCCGACAGAACCCGCCCATTGCCGGCTGCGATAAGGGCGCCGCCGTCGGCCGCCTCGATATTGGCGACGCAGAGAAAATGAGGGGCGAGGCCTGTCTCGCCCGGGCGGCGGACAGCGAAGTAGCGTTGGTGAACGCGCATGACGGTCCGCGCCACCTCCGGCGGGAGGTCGAGGAAGGCGGGATCCATATCGCCCAGGATCGGCGTCGGCCACTCCACCATGCCGGCCACCTCGTCCAGAAGGCCGGGGTCTTCCACCAGTTCGAGCCCCCGCCCCGCGACGAGCGCCCGCGCGCCACCCAGAATGCGCTGCTTGCGGCCTTCAGCGTCCAGAACGACGAAATGCTCTTGGAGGCCGGCGCGGTAGGCGGCGAAGTCATGCACGGCGAAGGGGCCGGCGGCGCCCATGAATCTGTGACCGGACGTCAGCGCGCCGGCGGCCAGACCCTCGATCTCAAATGGCGCGACCTGGCCGTCGAAGAGGCTGATCAGGCTGCGAATTGGGCGCACCCAACGCAGGCTCCCCACGCCGCTGGTCATGGACTTGGGCCAGGGAAACCGGGCGATCAGGCTTTGCGCCAGCTCTCCGAGAATCTCCCCGGTCGGGCGTCCTGGATGGCGGATGAGGGCGAACCAGACCCCGTCCCGCGCCTCAAGATCCTCCCGCGCCACGCCCGTGGACCTCAGAAACCCCTTGATCGCCGCCTCCGGCGCGCCCATTCGCGGGCCCCGACGTTCCTCGGCGCGATCCTCCTGGCGAAGTGGCAATCCCTCCACGACAAGGGTGAGACGCCGCGATCCGGCGAACGTCGCAATATCTGAAAAGGGAAGGCCCGCCGTCTTCAGCCCCTCGCCCGCCAGGCGCGCCAGATCGCGCGCCGCGCCCGCCTGCATGCGGGCCGGGATCTCCTCGGACAGGATTTCCAGCAAATACTGCGCCATGGATCAGACGGCGCCTTCCAAGGCCACCCAGGCCTCGGCGCAGGCGCGGCAGAGATCCCGAATGCGGCCGATATAGCTCTGGCGGGCGGCGACGGCGATGGCCCCGCGCGCGTCCAGCAGATTGAACAGGTGCGAAGCCTTCAGGACATAATCAAAGGCGGGCAGCACAAGGGGCTGGCCTTGGCGCCCCCGCGCGGCGAGCAGCCGGGGTACGGCGGCCTCCATGTCTTCGAAATGGCGTTGGAGCATGGCGACGTCCGCCGCCTCCTGCTCAAAGGCGGAGAACTCCCGCTCCGATTCGAGGAACACGTCTCCATAGGTCTTGAAGTCCGGGCTTTGCGGATCATTGAAGGCGAGATCGTAGACGCTATCGACCCCCTGCACATAGAGCGCCAGTCGCTCAAGGCCATAGGTGAGCTCGCCAGACACGGGGCTGACGTCGAGGCCGCCGACCTGCTGGAAGTAGGTATATTGGCTGATCTCCATGCCATCGCACCAGACTTCCCAGCCCAGACCCCAGGCGCCGACCGTGGGGTTTTCCCAATCGTCCTCGACGAAGCGGATATCGTGCTTTCTCGGGTCGATGCCGACCGCCGCAAGGGAGCCCAGATAGAGCTCCTGCATATCCGCCGGATTGGGTTTCAGGATCACCTGATACTGGTGGAAACTCCGCAAGCGGTTCGGATTCTCGCCGTAACGGCCATCAGAGGGGCGACGGGACGGCTGAACATAGGCCGCCCGCCAAGGCTTGGGGCCGAGGGCGCGCAGCACGGTGCCGGGGTGAAGCGTCCCCGCCCCCACCTCTAGGTCATAGGGTTGAAGGATGACGCAGCCCCGCGCGCTCCAATAGGCATGGAGTTCCAAGATCAGATCCTGGAAGGACAAGGGACGTTCGGCGGCCATCGTGACTTTGCTTATTTGCGGAGGAGGCCCAATCGGCGCGACTCGGGTGTCACTAACTTGAGCGCGTCGAACCTTTACGCCCCCTGCCCCGCAACCATCAAGGGCGCTAGAGGGCCAAGGCTGAGGTTCAGCTCGCGGGCAGCGTGACGTCCGGGGGCAGAAGAACCTTATCGATGACGTGGATGTAGCCGTTGGTCGCTTTCACATCCAATTCGATCACATCGGCATTGTTGACCAGAGGCGTCGCGCCACTGCCGTCGATCTGGACCGGCTGACCTTCCACCGTGGTCACGGGGCCCTTGGCGCCCTTGATCTTGCTGGAGTCGAGATTGAGATGGATGAGGTGATAGGCGAGAATCTTCTGCAGGATCGGCGCGTTGTCGATCTTCAGCAGGGCTTCGAGCGTCGCCGGTGGGAGAGCGGAAAAGGCGTCATCCGTGGGCGCGAAGAGGGTAAGATCCGGCGTCGCCGCCAGAACGCCGTCGAGATTGGCGGCCGCCAGGGCCTTCACCAGGATCGTGAAGTGGGGATTGGCCTTCAAGGTCGCGACAATGTCGCCAGCCGGCGCGAGGTTCGGGGAAGCGGGCAGCGCCGCCGGGGCGGCCGCGGCGGGCGGCGCGGCGTCCATGGTCTGGGCGAGAGCCGCGAAAGGCGCGCTCAGGGCTAGGACCGACACGGCAAGAATCAGGGCGCGAGATGTCAAAATGCGGCTCCATCAAATGAACTTTGAGCCGCGCCTCAAACCCCGCGCGCCCCGTTTTTGCTTAAACAGAGGCACGCGCGATGCGTCAATTGCCATCCGGAGCGCTTTTGCGTCCCGCATGAGAAAGAGGCTTTCCATAGAGCTTCCGGTTCGCGGGCGTGTCCGGAATGGGACCATTGGTCACCAGCTTGTTGGAGCCCTCGGCGAGGGCCTGGATCTGGGCTGGCGGGGCGTTCTCGGCCGTGACAATCCTTGGCGTGGGCTGGTAATAATTCTGGTCCTGCCCTGGCGCGCTGGCGGCGACCTGCAGGGGTTGCGGCGCCCCGGCGGCGGGATCTGTCGCCTGGGCGGCGTGGCCGGCGCTGGCGACGAGAGCCAGGGCAAAACTGGCGGCAATAGAGGCTTGGGTCCGGTCCATGGGTTTTCAATCCTTCCAGGAAGACCCCCCATTTAAGTCACCACAAAACGACGCATGAGCGGGCCAAAGGTTCCCTTAACAATCAGACCTCATGCGCCCGCGAGCGTCCCGGCGCGGATCCACCAATCCGGTCGCGCCGCGGCAAGCCGTGTGGCGAGGGTTTCGGCGCCGCGAGGGTCCGCACACAGGGCGAAACACGTGGCCCCGGACCCCGACATCCGCGTCAACAGAGCTTCGGGCGCCGCGTCGATCTCAGCGAGCGCCTCGCCGATGGCGGGCTGCAATCTGACCGCTGGCGCCTGGAGATCATTGCGACAAGTCGCCAGGAAGGCGGCCATGTCCCCCGGGCTGGCGAGGCGATCAGGCCAGGTCGGCGCGTTGGCGCCCTCGGGCGTGACCTTGGCGTCATAGGCGCGATAAACCGGACCCGTGGGCGAGGAGACGCCCGGATTGACCAACACGATCGGCAGATCGGGAAACGATGGGCATGAGGCAAGACGCTCGCCCCTCCCCGTGGCGATTACGGGGCGTGGGTCCACACAAGCCGGGGTGTCGGAGCCCAATTGGGCCGCGATGGCGCGGAGGGAACTATCGTCCATGCTCAGGCCCAGGTGGTCACGCACCAGCCGCAGGGTCGCCGCCGCGTCGCTGGAGCCCCCGCCGAGGCCGGAGGCGACCGGCAGAGCCTTATGGAGGGTAAGGCCGAACCCCGCCGACAGCGCGGAGGCGGCGGCCAGGACGGCGTCACGGGCGCGAGTGACGAGATTGTCCCCCTCCTCCGCCAGGCCAGAGGCAAAGGGCCCGACGATGCGAAAGCCACGCATCCCTGGGGTCAGGGTCACACGATCACCGAGATCAGCGAAGGCCATGAGACTACAGACCGGATGGAAGCCGTCCGGCGTCGGCGCGCCGACATGCAGAAAAAGATTCACCTTCGCTGGCGCCAGCCGTTCCAAATCCACCATAGTCTTAACGGTGGACTTACGGGTGCGGCGCTTGCTGGTCGGCGACCTCCGCCGGCCCATCCGGACCTTCGAGGCCGGACTTGAGCTTTCCTTCCACCTCGGTCTTGAGCTTCGCGGGGGGATCAAGGCTCAGCACGCGGGTCCATTGGAAACGCGCCTCAAGCTTGCGGCCCACGCGCCAATAGGCGTCGCCCAGATGGTTGTTCACGTCGGGATCCGCCGGCTCCAGCGTCACAGCTGTTTCAAGATTATCCACGGCGGACTTATAGTCGCCCAAGCGGTAATAGCCCCAGCCAAGAGAATCGATCATGGCGCCGGAGTGAGGATCGAGGTCCACCGCCTTACGGACCATGGCGAGGGCCTGGTTCAGCTTCTCGCCGCGATCAATCCAGGAATAACCCAGAAAGTTCAATAGCTCGGGATCGTCAGGTCGAAGCTTGAGCGCGCTCTGCAGATCCGCCTCGGCAGAGTCCCAGCGACCAGTCTCCTGATTGTCCACCGCGCGCATGTACAACAGCCGCCAATCGGGGGCTCCGGCGGCGATCAGACCATCAAGCACCTTGGCGGACTCGTCATAGCGTTCGTCGGCGCGCAGAAGGTCGGCGAGGGTGACCCCGGCCTCACGATCCGTGGGATGCGCCGCAACCGCCTGGCGCGCCACCGTCAGGGCCTGATCCTTGTCTCCGTCATTCTGATAGCTCCAGGCCAGCTTCATTCGCGCATCGACGAATTGTGGAGAGGCCGGGCCAGGCTTCAGGTAGGCGGCGCGGGCGCCCGGCTGATCGCCTTCAGTGGCCAGAACATCGCCGACCAAAAGCCACGCCTCGTCCCGGGTGGGATCGAGGCTGAGCGCCAGGCGCAGATAGGCCAGGGCGACATCTTCCTCTTTCCGGGCGACCATCAGGCTGGCCGGGGCGATCAAGGCCTCCGCCGCGGATTGGCGTAAAGTCGGCTCAGGCGGCGCGCTTTTGTGGGAGAGAGCCCGAGCCCGGGCGGCCAGGAGTGTCGGGTCATCCTTGGCGCGCATGAGGGCCTGATTGTAGATCGCCGCGGCGTCATCACCGCGACCGCGCCGCTCCAGCATGGCGCCGAGTTGCAGGCTGGCCAGGGCCCCCGGATCACCCTTGGCGATCAAGGATCGGTAGGCCGTTTCCGCCTCCTCCCATCGATGAGCGTGCTCGAAAAGCTTGCCCTGATCGAGCCGGGCGAAAAACTGGGCCACCGGAGCGCCCGCGATAACCGGTTGATCGACCGACGCCTCGGCATCCCCGGCTTCGGCGGCCGCAAAAGGAAGCAAAAGCGCCGCCCCGGACGCAGTGGCCGCGCTGCCTTCGGCATGTTGGAAATCAGTACGGGCGATCTTGCCCCTGTTTTCCGATAAGGCTTTGACGCCCTGGACGAACGCGCCAAGCTGCATGAGACCCTTGTCGGCATCGGGCCCGGTGGGCGCGAGAGCCGCGGCCCGGTTGACGTCGCCGGCGAGCAGCGCCGCGGTGAAGGCTTGGCCCGCCAGGAAAGACGCCGAGTCGCCCGAGGCGGTCTTGGCGGCCAGGGCGAACAACGCGGCGGCGTCTTGGCTCTGGCCATCATTGGCGGCGGCCTGACCGGCCAGGAAGAGGCCATAGGGCGACACACCCCCGCTGGGGTCCTTGGCGAGGGTAGGTGTGGCTGCGCAGAGGCTCGCGCACAGGCAAACCGCCCATGGAGCAAAGCCTTGCGAGACAGCGCGGAACGTCAGCATCCTCAGACCTTGTGCTGCAATTGTGTCCGACGCAAGGAGTAGGTCTTGGGGCGCCGCCTTAAGACGCCCTCCCTGGTCACGTCACATATTGGGATAGTTGGGACCACCGCCGCCCTCCGGCGTCGTCCAGACGATGTTCTGGGAGGGATCCTTGATATCGCAGGTTTTGCAATGGACGCAGTTCTGCGCGTTGATCTGGAATCGGGGGTTCGCGCCGGCCTCATCATAGAGCACCTCATAGACCCCGGCGGGACAATAGAGGCGCGCGGGCTCCCCATATTTCGGCAGATTTACGCCAATCGGGATCGCCGGATCCTTCAGGCGTAGGTGCGCCGGCTGATTTTCCTCGTGATTGGTTGCCGAGAGATAGACGCTGGATAGCTTGTCGAAGCTCAAGACCCCATCGGGCTTGGGATAGACGATCGGGGCGTAATCGGCCGCCAGGCCCGTGCTGGCCGCATCCGTCTTTTCGTGGGGGAGCGTGCCAAAGAAAGAGAAACCCTTGGTCAGGCTGGCGATATGAAGCTCCAGCATGATGAGCGCGCTGCCGACCCAGGTTCCGAACCGCGTCCACAGGGGCTTGGCGTTGCGCGCAATATAGAGCTCTTCCCGCACCCATGAGCCCTCATAGGCGGCCTGATATTCGGTGAGAACATCGCCGCCGCGGTCCGCAGCCAGAGCGGCGAAAGCGGCTTCGGCCGCGAGCATGCCGGTCTTCATGGCGTTATGGCTGCCCTTGATGCGCGGGAGGTTCACAAAGCCCGCCGAACAGCCGATCAGAACGCCGCCCGGAAAGCTTAAGGACGGGACGGACTGGTAGCCGCCCTCCGTGATGGCCCTGGCGCCATAGGCGAGGCGCTTGGCGCCCTTGAGCTGTTTGGCAATGGCTGGGTGCGTCTTGAGGCGCTGGAATTCATCGAAGGGGGAGAGCCAGGGGTTCTTATAGTTGAGGTGCACCACCAGGCCGAGGGACACATAGTTGTCGCCGAAGTGGTACATGAACCCGCCGCCGCCGGTGTCGCCGCTGAGCGGCCAGCCCACGGTGTGTTGCACAAGACCCGGCTGAAACACCTCGTCGGTGACCTGCCACAGCTCCTTCAGACCAATGCCGTATTTCTGCGGCGACTTGCCGGCGGCCAGATCGAACCGCGCCTGGATCTGCTTGGAAAGGGAGCCGCGCACGCCCTCGGCAATGAAGGTGTATTTGCCCCGCAGCTCCAGACCCGGTTGGTAGTCCCCGGTCTTTTTGCCATCCTTGCCGACGCCAAAGACGCCCGCCACGACGCCCGCCACGACGCCATTCTCATCATAGACCACCTCCGAGGCCGCCATGCCGGGATAGATCTCGACGCCCAGGCCCTCCGCCTCCGCGGCCAGCCAGCGGCACACATTGCCCAACGAGGCGATGTAATTGCCGTGATTGTCCATGAATTTGGGCATCAGGCCGACCGGCAGTCCAAAGGCCCGGGTCCGCGTCAGGGCCAGGAAGACGTCCTTGGCGACGGGCGTTTCCAGCGGGGCGCCCTTGGCCCTCCAGTCGGGGATCAGTTCATTGAGCGCCTTGGGATCAATGACGACGCCAGAGAGGATATGGGCCCCCACCTCCGAGCCCTTTTCCAGAACGGCGACGGAGACCTCCGATCCAGCCTCGGCGGCAAGCTGCTTGAGGCGAATGGCCGCCGAAAGTCCCGCCGGGCCCGCCCCGACGATGACCACGTCATAGTCCATCGCTTCGCGCTCTTCCGCTTCGCTCACTTAAGTCCCCTGATCCGCAAACGGCGTCGTTTCGCCTAATCAGAGGCGAGAGTGGGGTCGGTCAAGCGAAAGCTCAAGGATGGCGGCAACAGCGCTCTCCACCCGGAGGCGGGGCCGGTATAGGCTGCGGGCGTGATGGACCCGACCGCCCGCGCCGTGGAGAGCCTGCTCGCCTTCTGGGCCGACAGCGGCGTGGACGCGGCGTTGGCGGACGCGGCGGAGAACCGCCTGGCAGCGGGCGCCATGCCGCCGACACTCCCACCAGTGCCGCCGACGCCCATGACGACGACTGGCAATGGGCCCAGCGCGTCGGAAACGGACCTCGCCATCGCCCAGGCCCGGGTCGCGGCCGCGGGCGCGGAAACCCTCGCCGAACTTGAGGCGGCCATAGCAGCCTTCGACGGCTGCGCCCTCAAGGCCAGCGCCCGGCGCGCGGTCTTCGCCCGGGGCGACCCTTCGTCGCCGGTGATGATCATCGGCGAGGCCCCCGGGGGCGATGAGGATATTCAAGGCCTGCCCTTTGTCGGGCGCGCGGGCCAGCTTCTGGATCGGATGCTCGCGGCCGCGGGCCTGGCGGAGCGGGTCTATATCACCAACACCGTCTTCTGGCGCCCGCCCGGCAACCGGACCCCCACCCCCGCCGAACAGGCCATCTGCGCCCCTTTCGTGGAGCGGGCCATCGCCTTGGCGCGGCCCAAGGCTCTGCTCCTGGTCGGCGGCGCCTCGGCCAAGTTCCTCTTGGGGCGGTCCGAGGGGATTCTCACATTAAGGGGCCGCTGGTTCGAATGGCGGTCAGCCGACGAGGCTCTGGAGATCCCCGCTCTCCCCACGCTCCACCCGGCCTTCCTGCTGCGTCAGCCTGCCGCCAAGAAGAAAAGCTGGGCCGACCTTCTCATGCTCGCTGAGCGCCTGGACCGCCCCGCCCGGCCGCAATGAGCCCAGGCTGTATGTTCTTGTTTTGTTCTTTGCGACGTGTATCATTGGGAGATGTCCCCTCTCCCGCCCAATCCGCGCGGCCGGGGCGCGGCGTCGAATGCGTCGGGCCGCTACGAATCTTTGGTGGCCGAGAGTTTCGACGATGGCTGGGCTCCGGACGAGGCGGCGCCTCCCTTGAGAACGACCCTCACCGCCGAGGTCGCGCGGGCAATCATCACGCGCAACGACAGTCCCGACATCCCGTTCGATCAGTCCATCAACCCTTATCGCGGGTGCGAGCATGGCTGCATCTATTGCTACGCGCGACCCGCCCACGCCTATATGGGCCTCTCGCCGGGCCTCGATTTCGAGAGCAAGCTGTTCTTCAAACCGGACGCCGACGCGCTTCTGGAGCGAGAGCTTTCCCGGCCGCGATACAGACCCAAGACCATCCATATCGGCGGCAATACCGATCCCTATCAGCCCGTGGAGCGCCGACTTGAGATCACGCGCGGGATCATCGCGGTCCTGGCCCGCTTTCGTCATCCGTTCTCGATCATCACCAAGAGCGCGCTGATCTGTCGCGACATCGATCTGCTTGCGCCGCTCGGCGCGGCCGGGTTGGCCAGGGCGGCGGTGTCGGTGACCACACTGGACCGAGGCCTGGCGCGGGTCATGGAGCCCAGGGCCGCGACGCCGGAGCGCAGGCTGGACGCGATCCGCCGCCTGGCCGAGGCTGGCGTTCCCACCACGGTCATGTTCGCGCCCGTCATACCGGGTCTGAATGATCACGAGCTTGAGGCGGTTCTTCAGCGCGCGGCGGCGGCCGGCGCCTCGGGCGCCGGATATGTGGCTCTGCGCCTGCCCCTGGAGATCAAGGACCTCTTCGAAGAGTGGCTGGCGGAAAAGGTCCCTGATCGCGCCCGTAGGGTCATGTCGCTCATCCGCCAGATGCGTGGCGGCAAGGCCAATGACCCCCGCTTCGGTCAGAGAATGCGCGGTGAAGGGCCGATCGCGGATCTGCTGGCTCAGCGGTTCGCCGCGGCGAAACGGCGGGTGGGACTGGATCGCACTCTTTCGACTCTGGACGTGAGTCAGTTCAGGGTCCCGGCCAAGACAGGCGATCAGATCGATCTTTTTGGGTGACGAGGCTCGTTAGGCGACCTTCTCTAACAGGATCGCCTTGGTCAGGAACGCGCGATCCTCGCCCCGCGCCGTCAGCCCTTCAGTCGCGAAGAGGGCGACGAGGTCGGTCTGGCTGTAGGAGGCATAGAAGGGTTCATGGAAATAGGCGGGGAACGCCTCCAGGAGCCGCTCCAGGCGCGGTTCGTCGGCGGGCTGCACGGAGTCGGCCAGGGCCAGGAGGCCGCCGGGTTTGAGCACCCGGGCGATCTCGCGCGATACGGCGACGCGCACGCGGGGCGGCAGCTCATGGAACAGATAGATACAGGTGACCGCGTCCAGACTGGCGTCGGCGAAGGGCAGATGTTCGGCGTTGGCGAGGCTCAAGGCGCGCACGCCCGAACGCCGCCGCGACTCCTGCAGATAGGGCTCGGAGAGATCGACGCCTATGATCCGGGCACGGGGAAAGGTCGCCGCCAGATTTTCCAGGAAGGCGCCCGATCCACAGGCCAGATCGAGTATGGCCCGGCCCCGATGGTCCTTGTCGGACCAGGCTCTGGCCAGCAGGGACAGGGCGCGGCGACGCATGGGACCGGCGGCGCCCGCGAACAGGGCCTCCACCTGGCCTTCGTATCGCCGGGCGCTCTCATCGGTGAACCAGCCGCCGCTCTGAAAGTGGAAGTTTTGGCGGTAATAGACGGGAAAGCCTTTTCCGGCGGGGGCCTCATCCCGGGCCTCCGTCACGCCGCCCCGGCGGCGACGCGCCTCCACGCGACGCGCGTCGGTTAGCAGGTCAGCGACCTGGCGTGGGGCGAGGGCGGATTCCATGGCGCGATCCGACATGGGCGGATAGAGACCCGCCGCCACGTCCGCCAAGTCTTTCTCAAAGGCTTCCTGCCAGCTTTGGCGCAGGAAACCCTTGGGCGCGGGGGCGGCGGCAGGCTCGAAGCCGGAGGGCGGCGCGTCGGCGGGCTTGGCGAGGGCGCGAAGCGCTGCGGCGGCGCTGGCCCACCAGGCTGCCTTGGCGGCCGAATGCAGGACCTGAACCTGGCGATCAGCGTTGAAAGCAGGGGCGTTGCGGGCAGGCGAAGCGGTCAAGGTCAGGTCCGCGAAAAAAGGGCGACCACCTCTATATGGG
>Ga0116230_10000418_pt1 | contig 37368 bp, 19 predicted proteins | sample S1TSphfallax_3_FD_88678 | JGI IMG/M metagenome (GOLD analysis project Ga0116230, IMG submission 88678) | Host-associated microbial communities from peat moss isolated from Minnesota, USA - S1T2_Fd - Sphagnum fallax MG | ecosystem: Host-associated > Plants > Peat moss > Unclassified | place... | reverse complement strand
GCGCGCAGGTGCAGGGGAAGCCATGCGCCGACGCCGGTCGCGGCCAGCCCGCGCAGCAGCGTTCGCCGGCCGATGGGTGTGTCTTTCTGCGCGGCGTCGCTCTTCGGATTTTTTTGATTCTTTGGATATAGATGCATGATGCGCACAGGCACTGGCTCCCAGGCCGCGGCTACGCGAAGGCGAGGCGGAAGGTATGGCCGATCTCCGACGGCGCCGGGCCGCTGGGCCGCGCGATGCGCAGGGCATCTGGCGCCTGCGTCCATTGCAGCTTCTGCCCTGTGCCCAGCATCTCGACGCTGCCGACCTTGCCCGGCTGCTGCGGGCTGGAGGTGCCGAGCGCATGGATGACGAAGGCGTCCGCGGGCCATCCCATCACGAAGGCATAGAGCACATTGCCTTTGGTGGTGAAGCGCACATCCTCGCTGCCCAGGTCCGGCTTCTTGCTCTCGTTGAAGCCTTCGCCGGCGACGACCTTCGTGCTCGGGCCTTCGCCGTAGATCTTCCACGGCCGCGTGGCGTAGATGCCTTCGCTGTTGGTCTTCATCCACCGGGTGATCTCGGCGATGGTGACCAGCTCCAGGTAGTCGGGCTCGCCGGAGTTCGGCAGCGGAATGTTGAGCAGCAGGTTGCCGTTCTTGCTGACGATATCGACCAGCAGGTCGATGACCTTCTTGCCGGTCTTGTACGTGATGCCGCGCTTGTAGTGCCAGTTGCCGATGCAGGTATCGGTCTGCCAGGGTACCGGCGAGATGCCTTCGAGCACGCCGCGCTCGCGGTCCAGCGCGCAGGTGCCGACCTTGCAGTCGCTGCCGATCTTGCTGAAGTAGACCGCCTGGTCCACGCCGTTGTGCGCGGACTCGCTTACGTTGTAGAGCTCGGCGACGGTGCCGAGGCCGTACTCCTCGAAGGAAATGCCGCCGTCGGTATAGAGCAGGTCCGGCTGGTGCTGGTCGATCAGGTCTTTCACGCGGTTGAAGTACTGCTGCTTCCAGCGGTCGGGCGCCACGCGGCCCATCGCGACGGTGGTCTTCAGGTCATAGAAGGACTTCGGCATGCCTTCGTAGTTGTGATAGAGGTCGGCGAAGGCGGGGCTGACGCCGTCGTAGGGCACGCCGGCCAGCGGTCCGGTGGTGTCGCTCAGGTGCGAGGGCATCAGCCAGTCGAAGCTGTTGGAGAGGTGCTCGCTGACGCCGAAGTACAGCCCGCGTTTGCGCGCCGCGACCCGCCACTCGCCGACGATGTCGCGCTTGGGCCCCATGGCCACGGCGTTCCAGCGCGGCTGGTACTTCGAGTTCCACATGTCGAAGTTGTCGTGGTGCACGCCCATGCTGAAGAAGTATTTCGCGCCGGCGTTTTTGTAGAGGTCGATCAGGTGGTCGGGGTCCCACCTGGCGGCGCGGAAGAAGGGGATGGTGTCCTTGTAGCCGAACTTACTGGGATGGCCATAGGTCTCGCAGTGGTAGTTGTATTGGCCGCTGCCCTGGATGTACATGTTTCGTGCGTACCAGTCGCCGTCTTCGATGGCGGACTGCGGGCCCCAGTGCGCCCACATGCCGAACTTGGCGTCGTTGAACCATGCGGGGATGGTGTAGGCCGCCAGCGATTCACGCGTGGCCTTGTAGCGGCCCGGGGTGAGCGGGATGCTCTGGCCCAGAGCGAACAGCCTCGCGGCCGGGAGCGCGGTCGCCGCGCCTCCCATCATCATGCTACGGAGTAGCTGCCGCCGGTTCATCATCGCTTGCCTGCCTCGCTCTCGCGCGTCCATTCCGCGCTTTCGCATGATAGCGGCGCGTTTCCATCGATGACCACGAGGAAGCTGAAAAGTGCAAGGCTTTGCTTAGCCATATCCGTGCAGCGCGCCGAAGCGCGCGTATGGTGGGAGTCGCGCGGGATTCCCGGCATTGGAAGTGTTTGCATGAAACTGCTGTATGTAGTTGCGCTCGGCGCGATTGTGCTCTCCGTCTCACACAGCGCGGGCAGTCTCGCGCTTGGTGATACCAACGCCGGGGCCAACGGCCAAGCGGATCAGGCGGCCCCGGTAGCCGCGCCGATGCGCACGCTGCAGTACTCGCCTGAGTTCACCGCCGACCAGATTCTGAATGGCGACCTGCCCGGCCGACCGGCCTCGCCGCCGCCACTGCCGGTGAGCTTTGACACGGCCGGCTTCGCCGCCGACCGCGTCTTCCATGTGCCGCCGGTGGGGGTGCATCCGCGCATCCTCTTCGGGCCGCAGGACCTGCCCGGCATACGCGAGCGGCTGGCGCACACCGAGAGCGGCCGGCAGATGCTGGCCTTCGCGCGGCGGCAGGTCGCCGACGGGCTCGACAAGCCCGGCACCTGGGAGAACCAGCTCTACGAGGACCTGCTGCGCGGCGACCTCGCGGCCTTCGGCAAGCTCTACAAGGCGGACGAGCCACTGGCCTATGTCGCCGGCAACTCCCCCATCAACGCCGCCGCGAAGCCGGCGACGAAGTGGCACCATCGCGACCCCTTCGGCATGGCGCTGGAGGTGAAGGCGTTTCTCTGCCTGCTCGACGGCGACAGCCGGCAGGGCGCACGCCTGGGCACGGCGCTCGCTGCTTATGCGCTTTACTACAAGCCGCGCATCGAGAAGGCCGCCGCCGGGCCATTCGGCGACAACTGGTGGCGCTCCATGCGCTCGGCCGTCGATGGCTGGCCGTTCCTGCCGTATGCGTACGACTTCGACTACAACTTCATGACTCCCGCGCAGCGGGCGACGACCCGCGGCGTGCTTGCGCTGATGACGAAAGGCCGCTACACGCTCGGCATGGAGCTGCCGCCGCACTGGCGGATATGGAACTTCCTCGGCCTCTCGATGTATGAGTGCCTGTTTGCGCTGGCCATCGAGGGCGAGCCGGGCTACGATCCACGCATCTACAAGCGCTGCGTGGAGGTGGTGCGCGACTACCTTGCGTATGCCACCAACCCCTCCGGCATGGCGCATGAATCGGTGGGCTACCACAGCGCGGGTATGTCGCACACCAGCTTCGTGATGATCGCGATGGCCAACCGCGGCGACAACTTCTTCACTGAAAGCCACTACCGCGCGCAGCTCGACCGCTGGTACCTGCAGGCGCTGCAGCCCTACGGCGGCGAGTGGTTCTCCGACGGCGATCTCGGCAACTTCCCTCCGGCGACGGAGCCGCTGATGATCGCCAAGTATTTTTATCCCGATGACGCCAAGCTGGATTATGTCTTCCAGAACACGACCGAAGTGCGGCATGGCAACTTCGGTACAGACCTGTACATCGTCGAGGCGATGATTACCGCCAGCGACCCCAGACGCGACGCTGCTGGCAAGCTGGTGGACTACAAGGCGGGCGCGGTCTTCAACCTGCCGGACACCTACGCCGATGAGCACCGCGGCGTCGTCATCACGCGCGATGCATGGACGCCCAACGCGCTCTATCTCAACTTCGAGTGCCACCCCGACACCGTCTTCGCCTCGCACGACCACGCCGACCGCGGCCGCTTCGTGCTCTCCGCGCTGGGCCGCAACTGGGCCTGGCAGGACAGCCGCCCGCACGATACCGCCGAAGCCAGCTCCGTGCTGATCGACGATGCCGGCCAGGGCTTCTTTCCCACCTACGCGAAGTGGCTGGGCATGACCGACACCGCCGCGGGCACGTTCGCCGGCTGCGACGCCACCTATCCCTACGACTGGAAGTGGCGCAAGGAGGCGGGCATGTGGCCGGACGACGATCCGCGGCTGCAGACGCCGTTCTACGAGACGCAGCGGAACAACTCGCCCGCGCTCGACCGCGCGACCACGGAGTACGATCCCTCGCCGAGCGTGGTGGCCTATTACAAGGACTACCTAGCCGGCAATCCACGCATGTGGGATGAGGACTCCTGGGTGGTGCGGCAGCCGAACAACCCGGTGCAGTACGCCTTCCGCAGCGCCGGCCTGGTGCGCGGACCGCACCCGTATGCGCTGGTGGTGGACGACATCCGCAAGGACGCATCGCCGCATACGTACAAGTGGCTGATGCAGCTGGAGGAGGACCTGTACGTCGCCGCGCAGAGCCGGCACGACGGCATGCGGGACGTGGTGCTGGCCGAGAAGAAGGGCAACCGCCGCCTGCTGCTGCGCTTCTTTGAGGGCACGGAGGGTTCGGGCGAGGCCGTCGCCGAGCATGTTGGCGCCGACTACAAACTGGCAGGCCAGGCCGCGCAGCACCCCATCCTCTACCGACTCACGGTGCCGACCATGGCCGTGACCTACGCGAGCAAGGTGCTGCTCTATCCCTTTCACGCGGGTGAGCCGCTGCCAGACTCCACCTGGAACCCCGTCGCGAACAAGGCGACCTTCGGGGGCGACGATTCGGCCGACGAGATCGACTTCAGCCGCGGCAGCGACGGCAGGACGCACGCGGCCATCCTGCGCGCTGGCCGGCAGGTGGCCGCGACGCCGTAGCGCGCAAGACGTAGACGCGAGGGCCTAAGCGATCTCCAGGCTGGCCTTGTCCGCGACGAGGTACGGCTCTTTGACGTCGACGAAGCGGTTGCCGGCGGCCACGGCGTCGCGCACATCCGAGCCCAGCTGGATGCCCACCGGCGTGTGCTCGATGAGGTTGTTGTCGAGCGTTGCATGATGGAAGCGCAGCGGCGCATCGGCTTTGGTCGAAGAGCCCAGCACGATGCGCTCGTTCCAGCGCAGGTGGTTGCGCCGGAAGACTGTCGCGAGCCCGATGGGCACTGGCTTGCCGACCAGCTTATCCACGAAGATCGCCGTGCCCGCGGGAATGTCCGGGTATTGCACCTGGCCGAACTTGGTCAGGCGCAGCTGGTTGGCGTTGAGCCCGACGATCCCGTAAGGCGAGTTGTGTTCCGGCGTGGGCCCCGGCGGCCCGATGCCCTTGTGGTAGCTGTAGCCCACCAGCACATCGTTCATGCGGAACTGCACGAACCAGCCCATCTGCCCCCAGATGCCCTGGTTGCGCTCCACGTGGCAGCTATCGACGGTGTAGTCGTAGCCGCTGCCGTAGAGCTGCGCGAAGGCGCTGGTGTCGAAGGCCGTGCTCTTGTAGACGACCATGTGGCGCACGATCTCCCAGATGCCGATCGGCGCGCCGGCCTGCGGTAGCACGTCCCACGGCCGGTCGAGTGTGATCTCGGTCTCGGTGTTGGCGACGATGGTGCGGTACTGGCCCACGCCGGGGCCGTCGAAGACCAGCACCGCCTGGTCGATGAACTCGCCGGGCACCCACTTCGCATCCTTGCCCGTCAGCGATTGCGGCTGCGCCTTGTCGATCAGGCCGACCCAGGCCGCGGTCACGCCGGGGCTCTCGTTCTTGCGCGGCGAGAGCTCCAGGTACAGCCGTCGCGGCGTGGTGTCGGGCGGCGTGTTCCAGGGCTTGTCGAGCGTAACGGTGTCGGCGGTGTTGTCGAGGATGGTGCGCGTCTGGCCGCCGCCGGGGCCGCCATCGTAAGCGTGGATCACCGCCTGGCCGCCGCGAAACGTGCCGGGCAGAAAGCCGGTGCGGAAGCCGTCCGCGTTGGCCGGCGCCGAGGGAGCGGGGAAGCGCAGGGTCACGCTGTCGGGGCCGTTGTGCACCTCGACGGGCGCGCCCCAGTACTCGGCCACGGCGCGCTTGGTGGGCATGCTGCTCACGTCCAGCGTCATCGCCTCGCGCTCGCCGCGCACGAAGTTGTAGCTGGTGTTGTGCGCGGAGTAGACGTACTGCAGGCTGAGGCTGCCGAAGCCGAACGACGACGAGGCGCGGATCTCATTGTCGGTCACCACCAGCCGCCGCGCGCCGCCGCCCAGCACCGTCCAGGAGTAGTTCATCTCGTTGGAGAACGAGTTGCCGGTGACGCGGCCGTTCTGGGGGCCGTTGATGCCGTTGTTGCCGCCCTGGAAGATGCAGTCGCTCACCTCGAAGTTCACGCAGCCGCCGGTCTTCAGGTTGAACGGCCCATCGCCGCTCCAGTACTTCTTCACCATCTTCGGGTCAGCGTTGCGGTCGGGGTGGCTGGCGCTGAGCCAGTGCTGGAAATGCACCTTGCGCAGGAAGATATCGCGGTACTGGCTCCACGGCTTCATGTAGCGGCCGAACTCTTTGGGGATGCTGTTGCGGTGGGTGTTCTCATAGCTCAGGTCGAGCAGGATCGTGTCCACCTTGCGCGCGATCAGCGTGAGGCCCTCCATGCCGAACTGCGAGGCAGTGTAGATGGCGGCGGGGGTAAAGTCTGCCAGCGTCATGGGCTCGTCCTCGGGCCACTTGAGGATGGAGATGTCGCGCATCTCGCCGCGTAGCACCGTGCGCGACGGCACGGCGATGGGCCCGGAGAGCCGGTAGGTGCCGAAGGGGAAGTAGACGATGCCGCCGCCGTTCTTCTCCGCCATCGCCAGCGCCCTGCGGATGGCCTCGGTGTCGTCGGTGACGTCGTCGCCGGCGGCACCCAGCTTGCGCACGTCGTAGATCTGCTGCGGCCACAGCTCCGGCTTCTTCACCTGGAAGCGCAGCGGCAGGCTCCAGCCGTCGCGACCGCCGAAGCCGTTGTGCACCGCGAACTCGTAGCCGCCCGGTGCGGCGTCGAGCGGCAGCCGCGCCGTCACGGAGTAGCGCTCGGCGGCCTCCGCCTGCAGCACGGTCCAGTTGCCTCCCTGCGGACGGAAGGCGATGGCGGTGTGGCCGCTGTCGTCGGGCAGCAGCAGGTCCTTGCCGACGATCTGGAAGGCGACGCCGGCGGCGAGCTCATTGTCGGCCAGCCCGGGCAGCAGGTGGATGGGCTGCACGAACCACAGCAGTGGTCGATTAAGACAGACCGGCTCACCCCCGCCGAAGTCGCAGGCGAACAGGCCGGGCTTCCAGTCCGAGGGCAGCTGAAACTTCAGCGCCTCCTCGGCCGGCTGCAGCGTGTGTACGCTCGCGGCCGCGGCCGGAGCGCGCAGAGCGGCGACGCCGGGCGTGCCGATGGCGCCGTCCTCCAGCCGCCAGGCGCGTACGGTGTGCACCCCGCGCAGGCCGCCGCCGATCGCCATTGCGAGGTCGCCGGGCAGTACGCCGTCGGTCGCCCAGAAGACCACCGGTGCGGCCGTGGCCGCGAGCGCCAAGCGTGGTTGCAAAACCGCGGCCCCAGCGGCGATGGAGGCCCCCTGCAGGAAGCGGCGACGGTCCATGCCAGTAGAAGACGGCAGCCGACGATGGGACGGCGAACGATGGAACGGCGTTGGCAAGGCAATGTCTCCTTCGGCGGCCGGTGCGCGGTGGCCCGTGCGCGGGACGCGATGTTTGCGTCCGTGGTGCGGCTGCACGCTGGCCCTGCCCGGGGGTGCGGCAGCCTCGCGACGAGCGGACCTATGCGGTCCATGCCGTAAGCATCATGCCAGACGCTGCAGCATCGCAGCGCCGGCGCAGAGGCGAAAGTAGAAAAGTCAATGGAAATAAGTGAATGATCGAATAGTTCGGCCAAATAGCTGTTTGCGCCGTTGTGGATGCGGAGTTTGTCCGAATAGAATCGCGCTGCCTTGATGTATGCGGGCAAGGGGTTTTGAAACGTGAAGAAGGCGCGCGGGACGGCCACTGCGAACGGGTATGGACAGGACGGCAGCAGCGCGTCTCGCCGGTTGCGGTGGCTGAGGACCGTGTGCGCCGGCCTGTTGCTCGGCGTGGCCGCGGTGGGCGCGAAGGCCCAGAACAGCCTGGGTGCCATTGAAGGCATCGTGGCCGACAAGCAGGGGCTGGTGATCCCGGGGGCCGACGTCACCATCCTCAACGAGGACACCGGCGTCGCCATCCAGGCCAAGACCAACGGCGACGGCTTCTACCACGTCAGCTCGCTGGTGCCCGGCACCAACTACACCGTCACCGTCAGCAAGGAAAATTACTCCGCCATCCACGTGACCGGCGTCAACGTCGCCACCAGCACCACCACCACCCTGGGGGCGACGCTGACCGTGGGGGAGGTCTCCACCAGCATCACGGTGACCGCCGAAGGCGAGATGCTTACCAAGGACAGCTCCGCGGTCTCGACCAACATGGACGAGCACCTGGTGGACAACCTGCCGTATCCCGAGCAGGGCTCGCTGGAGGTGGCGCTGCTGGCCCCCGGCGTGAAGGGATCGCAGACCGACCCCTCCGGCCTGGCCACCGAGAACCCCGGGATCTACATCGGCAACGTGGAGCCCGGCGCGCAGATCTCCATCAACGGCGCCTCGGCCGGCCACTCGGCCATCCTGGTCGATGGCGCCGACGTTACGCAGTCCAGCTTCGCCCGCGCCGGCATCACGGTCTCCTCCGGCATGGCCGGCCAGGTCACCGTCATCAGCAACGGTGTGCCCGCGCAGTACGGCCGAACGCTGGGCGGCGTCGTCATCACCTCCACCAAGTCCGGCACCAACGAGTACCACGGCCGCGTGCAGTGGCGGCATACCGACCCCTTCTTCCAGGCGCAGCCCGACGGCCTTCCCCTGCCCGCAGGGCTGCACCAGAACTTCTTCGGCGCCTTCTTCGGTGGCCCGGTCGTGATCCCGCATGTCTACGACGGGCACAACAAGACCTTCTTCTTCGCTGGCGTCGAGCCGGCACGGCTCTCCAACAGCACCGGCAGCTACCTCGCCGTGCTCACGCCGCCGGAGCTTGCCGGAAACTTCACCGGCGACATCAACCTGCTCTCTCCCGGCACGGCGAACCAGATCTACGGCATCTACTACCAGTCGCCGCTCAACGGGCAGGGCTTTCCCTCCGGTGCGCAGTACACCGGCACGGCCAGCTATGTGCCGATCGCGAACGACAACCTGTCGGCGCAGCTGGCGCTGAATCCGCTGGCGACGTTCCTCGCCTCGCAGCTACCCACGCCCAGCAACCCGCAGAAGACCCTGTTCATCAGCCCACCCTCGTCGTACCTCACCACGGCCAGCTCCTACGTCCTCACGCCGGGCTCCTCGTATGAGGACAATGCCTTCGGCATCCGCACGGTCGCCAACCAGGACAACCGCTTCGCCTTTCGCATCGACCATACGATCAGCAGTTCGGACCGTATGTACGTGCGCTACTCCAACACGCCGATCGCCGCGCAGCGGTCCTATTTGGTGAGCAGCAACAACCCGCTCGACCCCTTCCCCTCCGATACCTCCAAGGCGCAGAACATCGTCATCGACGAGACCCATGTCTTCACCTCGTCGCTGCTCAATGAGTTCAAGATCTCCTACCTGCGCAACGCGCAGAACCGGCCGCCGCCGGCCGCGGCGCTGACCGCGGACTTCGGGGCGAAGTATGGCTTGATCCCCGCGGCGGCCGGCAAGGGCTTCCCCAGCATGTCGAGCATCGATGGCGGCCTCGGCACCAACCAGATCTTCCTCAACCGCGACACCACCACGCTGGTGCAGGACGATTTCACGATCGTGCGCGGCAAGCACAAGATCATGTTCGGCATCGACCTGCGCCACCTGCAGTCCAACCAGGACAACGACCCCGGTCTCTACGGCGGCAACTACACCTTCAACTCGTCCTCGACCAACGGCTGCCAGCTCTCCTACTACAGCAACGGCGGCACCTGCACGAGTGAAGGCGGCGTGGCCTTCGCCACCGTGGCGCTCGGCCTCATCAGCAGCTTCAGCAACCAGACCACCGACGTCCCCGCGCACTATCGCTGGCAGTACTACGGCGCCTACATGCAGGACGACTATCGCATCCTGCCCAAGCTGACCCTGAACCTGGGCGTGCGCTACGAGGCCGAGACCCCGCGCAAGGAGATCAACGACCTGCAGGGCACCTTCATCCCCAGCGCCACCGGCGACCTGGACGGCAGCAATGCGCAGGGCGGCTTCTGCTTCAGCGCGGCCTGCGGCCTGTCGCACACCATCTTTCCGATGAACCACAAAGGCTTCCAGCCGCGCATTGGGCTGGCCTGGAACGTGCTGCCCCGCGTGGTCGTGCGCAGCTCCTACGCCATCCTGCGCATCCCGCTCACCGGCCTGGCCAATACGCCGGTGCCGAACTTCGGGCTCGCCTCCAACAGCATCGGCGGCACCACCGGCGGCCTCGTCAACAACCAGCCGGTGGACTTCATCACCAATCCCATCGCGATCTCCACGTTCTCCGCCTACCAGTATCTGCAGGGCAGCCGCGGCCCCTTCTTCTACGTCCCCGGCAACCTGGCCATCCCCTACGTCAACCAGAGCAACACCGTGCCGTACTCGCAGCAGTGGTCGTTCACCGTGCAGTTCCAGCTGCTGCGCAAGACCCTCATCGAGGCCGGGTACAACGGGTCGCACGGCATCCACCTGTTCAACAACAACCAGAACCCGCAGAACTTCCCCAACCTGAACACGCTATTCTCCTACATCAACGCCGGCTATAACTTCAGCTGCACGGCCGCGGCGCCCAGCACCGCATGCCCCGGCATCATCGCCAACCCGTATCCTTATGCGGGTTCGACCAACGGCTCACCCACCAACTTCAACCTGCTCGATTCGCTGCTGCCGTACCCGGCGCTGTATGCGCAGAGCAGCCAGATCAACGAGCTGTTCAACCGCCAGGGCTCCTCCAGCTACAACGCTCTATACATCGCCGGCACGCACCACTTCGACCGCGGCCTCTCCATGCAGGCCTCGTTTACATGGTCCAAGTCGCTGGACAACGACGGCGCGGACTCCGCGGCCAGCTCGTCCTCCGGCTTCGCCGCCGCGCTACAGTATCCCGGCGACCGCTCCCACGAAAAGGCGGTCTCCGACTACGACGTGCCGGCGCGCTTCATAACGGGCTATACCTATCTGCTGCCCTTTGGCTGGCGCAGCCACGCCCTGCCCGTGGACAGCCCGCACCTCGCCGTGCGCCTGATCAACACAGCGCTGACCAACGTCTTCGGCGACTGGAGCACCGGCGGCATCCTGCGCGCCGAGTCCTCCACACCGTTCCTGCCCACGCTGGGCCGCACCTCCACCACCAGCGGCCCGGTCGGCTACTGGTTCTCCACCGGCAACGGCACGCCCGCCTGCGTGGCCAGCCCTGCGAGCTGCCCGGGCAGCTCCACCATCCTGCCGGTCGGCATCAACCCGCGGCCCAGCGTCGTCCCCGGTGTGCCGTGCATCAACCCGCTGTGGGGCAAGACGGTGGGCTCGCAGTTCGCCCTCAGCTACATCAACCCGCAGGCCTTCACGGTCCCAGGGTCGACGACCTCGACCGGCGTCCGCGGCGTAGGGGAGAACTATCCCGCCTTCGGCAATGCGCCGCGCACCATGGCCAACTGCCGCAGCCCGCGCCAGATCAACTTCGACGCCAACATCTCCAAGACCATTCCGTTCAAGGGCCACGATCGCATGAACCTGACGCTGACCATCACCGCGACCAACGCCTTCAACCATCCGCTGTTCTTCTTCAACGGCGCCACCACCAACGACTCCAGCGGCAACAACGGCCAGATCTTCACCAGCTATGCGGCCGGCACCACGGCCGCGCCGCGCACAGGCGTCGACAACCCGGCCTATGGCTTCAGCCTGCCCCCCGGCTTCAACGTGTCCAACTACTTCGGCACGGTCAACCCCAGTTTCACCGCGCAGTTCAGTCGCATCGTCCAGATCGGCGCGGCGTTCAACTTCTAAGCGGGCCGCGGCTAAGTGGACAGGGACGGGTCTTCGTAGGGTCTCTTCGTATGGTTTAAGGGTGGCCTGATTGAGGAAGGTCGAAGTTGTCGGCGCCGATCTTTCCGGTCGCCTCGACACGGACGACGAAACGGAGCCGCACGGCAGCCGGCGTGAGCGGCACGGTGGTGCGGACAGAGACCGGTGTGTCCCTGGCTGCGTCGGGCGGTACCTGCAGCGTCATGCGGTTGGCGGTGCGATGCAGCAGGACGCCTTTCTTGTCGAAGCTTTCGACCAGCAGGGTGATGTCCGCGCCGGTGACGCCGGTGTCGGAGGTTTGCGGCGGCACCTCGGAAGGAGGGATGCTGATGAGAAAGACGCCGGGTACGGCCTTATCTTTAGAGATGGGCTCCGCGGAAGAGACGGGCTCCGCGGAGACAGCGATGTGCACCGCGTCGTAGGGCATGGAGCTGTTGGCCGCGTTGAGCAGGGCCGCCATGGACTCAGAGGGCCGGCCGCGGGCAGGGGTGGAGGGAGCTGACGCGAGGGCTGCCGGATCCGTGTAGTAGCCGGTGCGGGTGTACGCGATGAGGTTCGGGTCGGCCAGCCGGACCTGGATGTTGCGGAACGGTTTGGCGTTCTCATCGTGGTTGGAGGGTGTGTAGCTGAGGGTGTAGAAGTTCTTGCCGTCCTGCAGGCTGGTGGCGATGAGCTTGTCCAGATCGTTGCGGCCATAGAAGACCTGCCCGCCGGTCGCGATGGCCATGCGGGAGAAGTCGACCTGGCCGCCGAAGGGGTCTTGGTCGTAGAAGCCGTCGTCATCGGGGTCTGGCGGGTCGACGATCACGCCGGCGGGGTCCACGGTGTAGAGCGTGATGCGCGAGTCCCGGAGGGTGTTGACGCAGAGTTCGATGGTGCTCTGGATGGTGCTCCAGAGATCGGGTGGAACGTTGGCGGGGTTGACGTTGGGAAAGCCGCGGCCGATCCAGATCATGTTCTTGTGGCCCGCGTGGCCGGCGGTCGCCTGCGCGACCTGCATGAGCGAGGCGAAGGCCGCGGACATCTGCTCGCCCTGGTAATACCTGCTTCCCTGCCGCCAGGGGAGTGCCTGCACGTGATGGTCGAGGGCGTTCAGCAGGTCTTTCTTGACCGTGGTGTAGTCGTGCAGCACGAGGAACCTGCGGGTATCGACGGCGATCAGCATGGTGGGCTGGTCGAGCGCATCGCCCTGGACGTTCAGATACTTTTCCAGCGAGTTACGGGCGAAGGACTCGTCCTGACTGGAGGTGCCGATCTCATCGAGCACCAGGATGCTTACCGGCGCGTTGGGCTCGCGGCGATCGAGCTCGACGGTGGAGTGGACCGCGACGTTGCCGGGCGGCAGGTGCATCTGCGGCGGCTCGAAGCTCCGAACGTCCTGCAGGACCTTGTCTTCATAGACGCGGAAGGCGTCCCGAGGCAGATTGTTGACGAGGTGTCCCTCGCGGTCGGTGACGGTGACGTCCAGCACGACGAGACGCGAGGTGACCTGGAGCTGGTAGGCAGGGGTGGCCGGGGTGGGTGTAGCGGCGGGCTGCTGCGCCGTCGCAGAGACGAGCGGCAGGCAGAGCCAAGCGGTTGCGAGAAGGACGTGATTTCGATCCAAGTGGGCCTCGCGGATGCGGAGAAGAGTGCCCTCACCAGGAAAACGGGCTGCGGCATCCACGTCAGAATAGAACGTAGCACCTGCCTGCGACGGCCTACAGGGGCTAACCGCGAGGCAACGTCGGACATCGTTGTAGCAACCAGTAATTCCGGCGGAAAGGGGAGGTAATTTCTGGCCCGAGCGGTGGAGTTCGGCTATGCTGCTCATCGTTGAGTCGTTGAGGTGAAAGCGTCTGCGAAGGAGTAGGAGTTGGGAATGTTGCGTGGTTTGCGGAACTGGGCCGGCGCGTTCGTTGCCGGGGGGGTCGCGCTGGCCGGTGTGCTGGCACCGGCAGTGGCCGCGCTCGCGCTCGCGCAGGAGCAGACGTCAGCCAGGCCGCCTGTGGTCTCGGCTGCGGCCGACTTTGCGAACCTTGCCCACTATGCGGGCGCGAATGCGAAGGTCGGGACAGCTGCCAGGCCGGGGCACCGCGTCGTCTTTCTGGGCGATTCGATTACGGAGTATTGGGGGAAAAATGCCGGCAAGTGGTTCGCCTCGCCGGAGTGGTTCAACCGCGGCATCAGCGGGCAGACGACGAGCCAGATTCTTCTGCGCGAGCAGGCAGATGTAATTGCGCTGCACCCGGACGCGGTCGTCCTCGAGGGCGGCTCCAACGACATACGGTATGGGTTCTCCGCAGAGGCAGTGCGCGACAACGTCGCCTCGATGGCGGAGATCGCGGCGGCCAACCACATCCAGGTGTTCATCGCGCTGGTTACGCCGGTGTGCGATTGCTTCCGGCCGTTGACCGAGGGGCGTACGCCGGAGCGCGTTCGGCAGCAGAACAGGCTGTATGAGCAGCTCTGCAGCAAGAACAAATGGACGTGCCTGGACTATTACTCCCCGATGGCCGATGCCGAGGGTCACATGCGCAAGGAGCTGACGCTCGAGGGGGTCCATCCCAACGATGCCGGGTATGCGTTGCTGACGCCGGTCGTGCTCGAAAAGCTTGCGGCCTTCCGATGAGGAGCGTTTTAGGGTCTTCATCCTTGTGGTTGCCGGAAATCTCAAAGGGAATCCGAGGTAAGTCCCTTCACCGGTTGGCGATCTCACTAGATAGTGGCTGATGGTTGTGCGGGCCTGGGTAAAGCGGTTTGGGAAAAATAGTGTGGTCCATTCCGTGGATTGGAAGGTAAGGACAGGGATGAGTACGGAGAGTTTGGATAGGCAGCGCATCTTTGTGGGTCCGCTGGAGGAGCACCTTCGCGTCATCGGCGCGATGCGGGGGCAGCTCCCGATGGTGCATGGGATCGCCGACCGGCTGCTGGAGGTGGTGGAGCAGGGGGGCAAGATTCTTTGGTGCGGCAATGGCGGCAGCGCCGCCGACTCCCAGCATATGGCGGCAGAGCTGGTGGGGCGGTACAAGCGGGAGCGTACGCCGATCGCTTCCATCGCCATCACCACCGACACTTCGGCGCTGACCTGCATCGGCAACGACTACAGCTATGACGCAACCTTCAGCCGCCAGGTGGAGGCCTTGTGCGGAGCCAACGACGCGCTGATCGGTCTTTCGACCTCGGGCAACAGCGCCAATGTGTGCGCGGCGCTTGTGGCCGCGAAGAAGCGCGGGGCATTTACCGTCGCCTTCACCGGACGCAGCGGCGGGAAGATGAAGTCGCTGGCAGATGCAACTCTGTGTATCGATTCGGAAGAGACAGCCCGCATCCAGGAGGGCCACACGCTGGCCGCACATATGATCTGCGACTGGATCGACCTGGGCTGGTTTCTGCGTGAGAACTCCTAGCGGCGCATGCCCAGGGTTTGAAGGTGAGAAGAATGAGACTCAATCGACTGCTGACTGTGGTTGCCGTTGCTTGGATTTCCACGATCTGCAGCGGTCAGGCAAGTCTGCCGGAGATATTTCGCGACCCCATGGTGCTGCAACGCAACATGCCGATCCCCGTCTGGGGGAAGGCGACGGCGGGTGCGGCCATCAGCGTCATGCTGTCAGAAGCGAAGGCCTCGACTACCGCCGCGGCGGACGGCTCGTGGCGTGTCGAGCTTCCGGCCCGCAAGGAAGGCGGCCCGTATGTTCTGGACGTGACCGCGGACGGCAAGACGACGACAATTACGAGCACCAACCCCTATGGCTTTGAGATCGCCGGAGCGGACAACGTCTTCCATCCCGCGATGAGCTCCGTGGAAGGGGATACGGTGGCGCTTAGCTCTCCGCTGGTGAAGGACGAGAAGAATGTTCGCTATGGCTGGCGCGAGTATCCGCAACTGAGCCTGTACAACCTGGCCGGGCTGCCGGCTTCGCCGTTCAGCACGCTGCCGCAGTAGCGCGCTATCCGGTGAGCAACATGAGATAGCCGGGAAATCTCCGGTCATTTCTGGCGTAAGTCCCTTTATCGAAGGGTCTTTGAGGTAGAGGGTGTTGTGTGGCCGAAAGGCCGTGGGCCGCACGGTTGCGAACCGATAGGTGGGAAAGCGTACACAGGCGAGCGGCCGCGAGGACGAAAGCCGCGAGGACGAGGACAAGGATGCAAGGCAGCACGGAGCTTTATCTCGGCCTGGACATTGGAGGCACCAAGTGTGCCGCGGTGGTGGGGAACGCGCAGGGGGAGATCGTCGACCGGGAGGAATGGGCCTCGCTTGCCGCGCGCGGTGCCGGCCCGATGGTGGACGACCTGTGCGCGAAGGGGCTGGAGCTTCGCGCGAGATATCCGCGTGTCGCGGCGGTGGGCGCCTCGATCGGGGGGCCGCTGGATGCGGCGCAGGGGACCGTGAAGTCGCCGCCGAATCTGCCGGGGTGGGACCACATTCCTCTGAAGAAGATTCTGGAGGAGGCGTTCCACCTGCCGGCGCGGGTGGAGCATGATGCGGCCGCGTGCTGCCTGGCGGAGGCGCGCTGGGGCGCGGGCGTGGGGGCGACGAGACTGGTGTACCTGACCTGCGGGACCGGACTGGGCGCCGGTCTGGTCTTCGATGGCGAAATCTATCGCGGTGCCGCGGGACAGAACGTCGAGATCGGCCATGCACGGTTTCGCGAAGATGGGCCGGATGCCTTCGGCAAGCGCGGCAGCGTGGAGGCCTTCTGCGCGGCCGGAGCGCTGGGCAAGATCGCCGCATGGAAGTTTCCAGAACGCTGGCCGGCGCCGCCGGACCCGAAGGGCCTCTGCGACCTGGCCGCCGGCGGCGATGCTCAGGCGCAGACGGTGCTGGAGATCAGCGCGCGCTCCGTCGGTGAGCTGTGCGCGACAATTGGAGACTTTCTGCGGCCGGACATGATCCTGATTGGCAGCCTGGCAAAGTACCTGGGCGAGGCGTGGATGGACCTGGTGCGCCAGGAGTTTGTGGAGGAGTCCATGCCGCAGACGGTGGAACACTGCACCATTCGGCCGGTCGGCCTGGGCGACCGTCTGCAGGATTGCTCCGCACTGATCGTTGCCGTCTCTGCCGCGTCAGCGAGGGTGCTAACCAGTAAAGGATGAAGGGCCGGGTCGCCGGCACGGGTTTACGAATGACGCTTCCGATGCTTCGAAGAGTATGCGCGGGTTTATCGGTTTCCATGGCGCTTGGGGGCGCCATGTTGGCGCAGACAACACCTGTCGCCCCTCCGTCGCCGAAGGCAGGGACGGCTGGCGCTGCGCCGCTCGATACCTTAGACCACATCGTGGGCACGCAGGTGATTGGGAGCGCGTACCAGTTTACCGATGAGTCGCTGCTGAAGGAGGGGGGCGACGAGATCCTGGCGATGGGATCGAACATGATCAAGGTGTCGCTGGGCCCGAGTTATGTGAAGGCGCGCTACATCAAGGAGCAAGACCCCAACATCCACTCCATCACCGACCTGGCCAAGCGGCCGGAGTACAAAGACCTCTTCAACATGCCGTTCAGCCGCTACTTTCTGTGGACGTATTGCTTTTCGACCTATAACCATGTCACTCCCTTCCACGGCCACATGAAACCCGACGTTCTGGCGAAGGAGTATCAGGAGATGTATGACCTGACGAAGTATCTCCTGACCACCTATAACGGCACCGGCAAGATTTTTTATCTGGGCAACTGGGAGGGCGACTGGCATCTGCTCTCCGGCGCACCGGTGAAGAAGGAGAAGTGGGAAGAAGACGTGAACCCGGATGCGCCGCAGGGCATGATCGACTGGCTCACAGTCCGTCAGCGTGCGGTCGACGATGCGAAGAAAGCCACGCCGCACATAGACGTGAATGTGTACTTCTACGTCGAGACCAACCTGGTGCAGAAGTCGATCAAGCAGGGCAGGGTAACGGTTTCCAGCGCAGCGCTGCAGGAGGTAAACCCGGACTTCGTTTCGTACTCCAGCCACGACAGCACCAATCCGGACAAGGACATGCATCACGACCTGCCGGTGGCGCTGGACTTTATGCAGTCGAAGCTGACGCCCAAGTCTGGCTTGCCGGAGAAGCGCGTCTTCATCGGGGAGTACTCCTCGCTGGCGCGCATCTTCGATCCGCAGAAGCAAGACACGTTCATGCGGGACATCATCGCTACGTCGATCAAGTGGGGCACGCCGCTGGTCTTGTATTGGGGCCTGTATACCAACTCCGTCAAAGACAAATGCTGGCTGATCGATATGGATGGCGTGAAGCAGCCGGCCTACTACACCTATGTGAACTTCGACCGGGACGCGCGGGCGTACGTCGCGGACACCCTGAAGAAGACCAGGCACGTTCCGAGCGATGCCGAATTTCGCGCCTTCGCCTATAAGTGGTTTACCGCACCGGCTACCCAACCGGCAAAGTCCTGAGGAACGAGAAACATGATGAAGACAATCCTGAATCCGAAGTTCATTCTTGCCGCTCTGCTGACGGGGGGCGGGATGGCGTCCGCGCAAACGCCTGTGGCCCCCAAGCCGACGAGTCCTGCGCTTGCGGCCGCGCCGTCCGCTGCGCCCGCACCGCTTTCTGCGGTCGACCGTTTCGACTATATCGCCAGCGCGCAGCACATGGGGTCGCAGAACCAGATCGACTACGATCCGGCGGAGGGCAGTCTGGTCGAAGGTGCGCGGCAGATTCTTGCCATGGGGACCAGCGTCATCAAGATCACCATGGGCCCGTCCTTCGCCAAGCACGGCTACATGCCGCCGAAGCAGCCGGTGCCGAAGGTCGCATCGTTGACGGAGCTGGCGAAGGTCCCGAGCTATCAACAAGTGTTCGCCATGCCCTTTGCGCACTACCTTATGTGGACCAACGCCTTCAGCACCAACGGCAAGATCACGCCCTTCCACGGCCATATGAAACGCGAGGTGCTCGCGGACGAGTACAAGGAGATCTATGATCTGACCGCGTACTTCCTGACTACATACAGCGGCACGGGAAAGACGTTTTACCTTGGAAACTGGGAGGGCGACTGGGGGCTGCTGTCGGGCGCGCCGGTGAAGCCGCATAAGTGGGAGGAGGATGTGAACCCGGATGCGCCGCAGGGCATGATCGACTATATGAGCATCCGCCAGCGCGCGATCGACGATGCCAAGGCGCACACGCCCCACCACGACGTTCAGGTGTACTTCTACATCGAGTGCAACCTGGTGCAGAAGTCGGTGAAGGAAAAAAAGCTCAGCGTCGCGCAGAATGTTCTGCCCTTCGTGAATCCGGACTTTGTCTCGTATTCGAGCTATGACAGCACCAATCCGGACAAGGACATGCACCACGATTTACCGGTGGCGCTGGATTACATGCAGTCCAAGCTGAAGCCTAAGCCCGGGCTGCCGGAGAAGCGTGTCTTCATCGGAGAGTACACCTCATTGGCGGACCGGCAGAGCGCCGCGGAGCAGGATCTGCACATGCGCGACATCATTGCCACCGGCATTCAGTGGGGCACGCCGTTCGTACTGTACTGGGAGCTTTACAACAACGTCATGAATCCCGATGGCAAGCCGCAGGGCTGCTGGCTCATCGACCTGCACGGGGTGAAGCAACCGGTCTATTACACCTATGCGGCCTATGACAAGGACGCGCGGGCTTACGTGGCCGCCACCCTGAAGCGGACCGGGCATGTGCCTACCACGGAAGAATTTCACAAGTTTGCGTATCAGTGGTTCGCCGCTCCAGTTAAGGAGAAAGCGAATGCGACTGGGAGCATGTAAGGAGATGAGGTCGATGGAGAAGCATGTTTTTAGATGTGGCTCGTGGCTGTGTGCCATGGTGGCCTTGGGTACCGGTCTTGTCGGTCACGCGATGGCCCAGACACCGGTGGAGAAGCTGTCGCCGGTCGATCGTTACGACTACATCGCGAGTACGCAGGTGATAGGGCCGTTCCATCAGGTGAACCCGTCGCCCGATCCGCTGCTGGTCGACGGCGGAAAGCAGGTCATGGGCATGGGGTCGAACATCATCAAATTTACGATCTCGCCACGCTATGCCGAGAACGGATACGCAAAGACAAGAGATCCTAAAATCAACTCACTCACGCAACTGGCGCAGGAGCCCTCCTACAAGCGGCTCTTCGCGATGCCCATTGCGACGTATGTGATGTGGACGTATGCGTTCTCCACCGACAAACAGCTTTGGCCCTGGCATGGCCATATGAAGAAGGAGGTGCTCGACGCCGAATACAAGGAGATGTACGACTTCACGAAGTATCTGTTGAGCACCTACAACGGGACCGGCAAGACGTTTCTGCTAGGCAACTGGGAGGGCGACTGGCACTTGATTGAAGGCGCGCCGCGGGCCAAGCTGAAGTGGGAGACGGTACCCAACCCCGATGCGCCGCAAGGCATGATCGACTGGTTGCAGACGCGGCAGAGGGCGATCGACGATGCCAAGCGCGACACCCCGCACACAGGCGTCCAGGTGTATTTCTACGTGGAGTGCAATCTGGTGCAGCGGTCGATCAAGCAGCACATCGCGAGCGTGGCGCAGGACGTTCTGCCGTCCGTCAATCCGGACTTCGTCTCCTACTCCAGCTACGACAGCACCAACCCGGATAAGGACCTGCACCACGACCTGCCTACTGCGCTGGACTATATGCAGTCGCGACTGAAGCCGAAGCCCGGCCTGCCCGAGAAGCGGGTGTTTGTCGGTGAATACACCAGCACGCGGCAGGACTTTGCTCCCTTGCAGCAGGATGCGCATATGAGGGACATCATCGCGACGGCAATCAAGTGGGGCACGCCGTATGTTCTTTATTGGGAGCTCTACAACAACGTTGTGAATGCGGACGGGAGCCTGCAGGGCTGTTGGCTGATCGACGACAAGGGTGTGAAGCAGCCGGCGTACTACACCTACGTGAACTTCGATCGTGACGCACGGGCATATGTGAGTGCGTCGCTGAAGAAGACCGGCCATGTGCCGCCGACAGCCGACTTTCAGGCATTTGCGTACAAGTGGTTCAGCAGTCCCAATACGTTGCCGAAAAAGAATGAGGCCGGAGCGGAATGAGCAAGCATACAGGACATATCAACCGGCGGCAGTTCCTTCACCGATCCGCGCTCGCGGGTCTCGGCACTGAGATTGCGGGAAGGCTTCCGCTCTTCGGGCAGGCCCGCAGCTCGGATTCGATCTGCGATGTACTGGTCTGTTCGGCGACGCCAGGAGGTATCGCAGCGGCGATCTCTGCCGCGAGGCTGGGGCAGAGCGTGATTCTTGCCGAGTATGAGGACCACATCGGCGGCATCGTCACGAATGGACTGACCAATACGGACCTCGACCCGAATAAGCGGAATGCCGTGGGCGGGTTCTTCAATGAATACTCGGCCAATGTGCTGGCCCACTATACAAACGTCGATCCCGGCGGTCCGGGATCGCCGAACGTGGCTGCGTGCCGCCAGGGTTTTTCCTATGAGGCCAAGGTCGCGGAGGCCGTGTTCGGCCGTATGCTGGCCGCGGAGCGCGGTGTGCAGGTTTTATTGCAGCACGAACTGCGCGCGGTGCAGGCAGCCGACGGCCGGGTGCGTAGCGCGGAGTTTTTCGCTCGCGCAACAGGAGAGACGGTACGAGTGCGCGCAAAGGTCTTCATCGACGCGACCTATGAGGGAGACCTCGCGGCCATGGCGAAGTGTCCTTACCGCGTGGGCCGTGAGTCGCGGAGCGAATATCACGAGCCGCACGCGGGGCGCATCTATATGCGCTTTGGCACCTCGGAGCTGCAGCCTGGCTCGACCGGCGAGGGCGACAAGGCCATCCAGGCCTTCTGCTTCCGGTTCCTGGTGACGAAGAAAGCGGAGAGCCGCGCTCCGATTCTGAAGCCTGCTACGTATACCCGCGAGGACTACAAGTATCTTCTTATCGACATCGCCGAGGGACGCATCACGAAGTTCGAGGAGATCTTCGGCATCTTTCCGCTGCCCAACGCGAAGATCCAGTTGAACAGCCTGCATCCTCTGCCGAAGACCGGGGTGCCGAGCGAATCGCTTGATCTGGCGGAGGAGAACTGGGCGTGGCCGGAGGCTTCACCCGCGCAGCGGCGGCGCATCTATGAGCGCTATCGCGACCACAACGTGGGGCTGCTGTGGATGCTGCAAAACGATCCTGCGATGCCGGCTTCGCTGCGGGACAGCTCTTTACCGTATGGGTGGTGCCGCGACGAGTGGGAGATGAACGGCAACATTCCGCGCCAGGTGTATATGCGGGAGGCGCGCCGGATCAATGGGCTCTACAACGTGACCGAGAACGACGGCAACCTCGATGCAAGCGTGGCGCGCACCCAGGTGCAGCCCGACTCGATCGCGGTGGTGCAGTGGGAGTTCGATTCGCACGGTTGCCATAAGTTCGACCCGGCACATCCCGGGGTACGCGAAGGGTATACGTTTGTGCCGCACCCTCCGTTGCAGGTGCCGTACGGGACGGTTGTGCCGCGGGGCGCGGCCAATGTGCTGGTGCCGGTGGCGTGCTCGACCTCGCATATCGCCTACAACGCGTTGCGCATGGAGCCGGTCTTTATGGCTCTCGGCGAGGCTTCGGGAGTTGCGGCGCATCTGGCGATACGCCCGGGCGCGGACATGGGCAAGGTGGACGTGGGCAAAGTGCGTGTGGCGGAGCTGCAACAGGTGATTGCCGCCCGCGGCGGCGTCATTGCATATCTTGCGGACGTCAAGTTCAGCGATCCGGATTTCGCCGCTTTGCAGTGGGTGGGTGCGCGCGGATTCAACAAGGGGTATGAGGCGAAGCCGGACCAGGCGCTCACCGCTGGGACAGCGGCGCAGGCCTTTGGGCGCGTGATGCGCGCCTGCGGCAAGAGCTGGGACGCCCCGGCGGGCAGCGATGCGCCCTTGCCTGGAGCGCCTTTGACGGGAACCGTGCTGCGGCAATGGTTGCGGTCGGCCGGCTATGCCAGCGGCGCTACGACCGGTGAGGGCGGACTTACGGTACGTCAGACAGCGGCAGCGATGTTCCAGGCCATGACAGCGGCGGACAAGAAGAGTTAGTTCGAAGAGGAAGAGGACCGCATATGAATGACGTAGCTGTAGACATGCCAGCGACCGATGTCGCGATCGCAACACCGGCGCGCCGCCCAGGACTTCTCCTGCTGATGATCGCGTCCTACTTCATGTTCGGCATGGTGATGAATGTGCTGGGCGTGGTCATCCCGCTGGTCATCACGCAGTACCGGCTCAGCCTGTTCGTCGCGGGTCTGCTGGCGTTTGCGTTCTATATTGCGATCGGGTTGCTGTCGGTGCCCGCAGGCATCCTTGCCGACCGCTTCGGATCGCGAGAGATTGTGTTGGCTGGGCTGGGGCTAATGACGCTCAGTTGTATCGGCATTGCGTGGATCCACATCTTCGCGGTGATGGCCGTGCTGACGTTTGGGATTGGCGCCGGGGTGGCGCTTTTACAGACGGCAGGGAACCCACTCATCATTCTGCTGGATGAGCCGGACCACTATCACCGCAACCTGACGCTGACGATCGGATTTTGCGGTGTGGGCGCATTCATCGGGCCGCTGCTCCTCTCCTATATTCAAAGCTCCGGGCATCCATGGCAGACCACCTATGCCGTGTTCGCCGTTCTGCTGGGGACCATCTTCGTGTCGCTTTTTTTGATGCCCTTTCCCAAGACCGCTCCGGTGGTCGAGAAGTTCAAACTGTCGCAGGTGGGAGCGCTGCTGGCGCATCCGATCGTGATTACGTATGGGCTGGGAATCTTCTTTTACGTGGGAGCCGAGGTGGGCACGGCATCCTGGATTGTGAAGTTTTTTGAGCAGGTGCATGGCATTCAGCAGCAGACGTCCTCCGGCGGCGGTGCGTTGGCCAAGCTGGCGCCGTCGCTCCCGGCGCTGACCGTTGCGCTGTTCTGGGGACTGCAGGGCCTGGGTAGGCTGATCAGCAGCTATGGCATCCAGAAGCTGGGCGGCCGCGGGATTCTGCGCACCTACTCGATCCTCGCCCTGGCGTGCCTGTTGTTGGCGGTCTATGGGCCGGTTGGGACCGTCGCATGGGGCTTTGCAGCCTGCGGGTTCTTTACGTCGGTGCTGTTTACGCTGCTCTTCAGCGGGGCGGTCAAGAGCTTTACGTGGTCGCAGTCGACCATCTCGGGGGTGCTTTGCGCGGCCTCCATCGGTGGCGCCTTCATCCCTCCGCTGGTGGGCTTGACCGCAGAGCATACCGGCATGCGAGCGGCCATGCTGATCCCGGCCACTTGTTTCGCCATCGTTGCGGGGATTGCGTTCCTGGGCAAGGCCCGGTTCGACTAGGGAAGCTCCGATTGAGTCTCCATGACCGGACCCTACGTTCCCCTCCGGGGCTAAAGCCCCTGTGTTGCTGGCCTCTGACGGCGGGGCTGAAGCCCCGCCCCTTCAAAGCAAGATTTAATTCGAGGCTTTAGGACTGGCACGCCAGCAAGACTGAGCGTCGGCTTACCGGGGCGGAATGGCGCGGACTGCCACGACCGTGGGGACGGTGGGCGCGCCGGCGACTGTGCTGGTTTTTAGGAGCACCTCGAAGTAGGGTGAGTCTCCGGAGGCGCCTGCATTGCGCAGCAGCTTCTTCAGGTTCGCCCGCGCCGCCGCATCGGCAAGAAAGCGTCCTGCGGCCTCGGTCCCTTCCTGCTGCATTCCCTGAATAATGAGGACCTTTCCCTGGCCATTCTGAGTGGGCGACAGGGAGATGTCGGCGAACTCCTCCCCGCTGGAGCCGGTAGAGGTAAGACCCATATAGGAGGCCTGTTCCCCGGGCTGTGGGTGCTTGTTGAGCCAGACCGTCCGTTGGGTCGCAGCGTCAAGGGCGAGCTGAAAGTTCAAGCGACCCTCATACAGGGAGACCCAGGGGTCCGAGGCGGAGCTGCCCAGCAGAACGAAGTTCCCCTCTTCAAAGTCGCGCAGGTTCATCTCCCGGGCGGGCCGGATCTCGACGCGGGACTTTTGTTCGGTGGCCAGCGAGGCGAGTGTGGAGACGACAAACGCGTCCGCGTAGGAGGTAAGGTCCGAGGTCTTGATGTACCGCATCAGCTTTTCGATGTGGCCGGTGGGATCCGGGCCGGGAATGGACACCGTAGGCGAGGTGTCCATCAGATACTCAGGCAGGCTCGTTTGCCTGCCTTTGAGCATATCGACGATGCCGAGGTTGGCGTCGCCGACGACGATGGGCGTGACCCTTTGCGGCGTGAAGACGGCGTTGAAGGGCCACTCGACCGCATCCGCGGACTGGAGCGCGTGCAACCGGTACACCAGGGCAGCACAGACGATGGTCAGGACGATGGCCAGTCCTCCGATTGCAAGGATCGCAACCGTCCTCCATACAGGTGGGGCGGGTGCCGCGACGGCAGGCTGGGGATGGTCCGAGGCCCGCTGGGAGGCCGGACGGAAGACGGGAACAAAGCCGCCCTTGGGGATTTCTACGATCAGCGGCTCGTCGCGGCCGTCGGAGTCGAAGTATTCGTGGAGTTTGAGACGCAGCTGGCGCACATGGACGCGCACCGTGCTGTCTTCGACGGTGCTGTAGTCCGCGGGCCGTTCAAAGACGCGGATGCCGATCTTGGTCTCTGTAAAGTCTGCCGGGGTGCCGTTGATGGAGCGGTCGGTCAGGTAGCGCAACAGGGCCCGAAAGCGTTGGGACTTTTGGAAGGGCGAGGTCGAAATGATTCGTTCGATGAGCTGCACCCGTGGGTCGGGCTGTGTCTCCCCCTCTATGGAGGGCTCCGGTTTCTGTGCCAGCATTGCAATTTCCTCGTGGACCGCAGGGGGTCGGGGTCGAAGCGACACCGATTCTAGCAGTGGGCGCGAATCCTGTGCAACGACGGGAGTTTCACTACGTTATCTCCCGATATCTCCTTGATTCTTGCCGTAAATCACTTTACAGCCGTGCTTCCGAGGCAGAGGTTGGCTGGTGGCAAACGCGGGAAGGTTTTGCAGGCTGGGAACCGCTCGCCGCAGCGGATACAGAGCGGATACGGTTTGGGCCGGCCACGGCACGGCAGAAAGCGATGAGTTTCAGGTGACTTTTTTGAAAGACTTCGTGACTCGCAGAGAGTTTCTCGAACTTGGGGCCATGGCTGCGGCTGCGGGGGCCCTGCCCCGGATCGGGGAGGCGCATGCACAGCCGGCCGATGCGGGGGCGCACGCTGTCCGTTCTGCCCAGCAGGTTGTGAGCCACGATCTGGGCGAGCTGGACTGGGTGATGTCATCCTTCGTCCCCAACCTGGAGCTGGTGGAGAAGTTCAGCGACCTACGCACCAAGCTGGACGCGGAGATCATCCTGGTGCCGGCGCAGGTGCCGGGGTCGGTGCAGATGGCGCTGTTGAAGGCCGGCATCGTCCAGGACTGGAACGTCGGCCTGAACGCGCGCGACATGGAGTGGGTGGAGAACCGCGACTGGGTCTACCAGGCGGCGATTCCGGACGCCTGGGTCGGCTCGGGCAGCAAGCTGGTCCTGCAGTGCGCCGGGCTGGATTACTCCGGCGAGATCATGCTGAACGGACGTCCGGTGTTGCCGTTCAACTGCACCTTCATCCCGTATTCGGTGGACCTGGCGCCGCTGCTGCAGCCGACAGGCAATCTGCTGCAGTTTCGCTTCGGTCCGCCGCCGCGGTACCAGGGACAGTACGGCTACACCTCCCTCGACAAGGCCTGGAAGCCGCGCTTTTACTACTGGTGGGACTGGACCAGCCGTATGGTCCAGACCGGCATCTGGGACAGCGTGCGGCTGGATGTGATCCAGAAGAGCTGGATCACCGGCCTGCGCTGCACGACGACGGTGGATGGGGACCTGCGCCACGGTGCCGTGCGCATCGACGCCCGCGTCGAAGGTCCGGGTAAGGTGCGGGTGAGCCTGGCCCGCAAAGGGCAGGTGCTGCGCAGCCTGGAGATGGACGCCGCCAGCCTCTCCGACGGGGGCGTGCGCTGGCTCGATCTTCCCGTTGATCTGTGGTGGCCCAACGGAATGGGCGCGCAGCCGCTCTATGACGTGACCTGCGAGCTGCTGGACGAAAAGGGCGAGCTGGTGGACAGCAAGACCCGGCGGGTCGGCTTCAAGCATGTGGAGTGGCGGCTGACGCCGGGTGCGGAGAAGGACGCGGAGCCCTACCTCTGTGTCGTCAACGGCAAGGAGTTTTTCCTGTTCGGGATCGACTGGGCGCCGATCCGGCCGAACTTCGCCGACCTGGTGGAGGCCGACTATCACTCACGGCTGACGGTCTATCGCGACTGCCAGATGAACATCATTCGCGTGTGGGGCGGCGGCTTCATCGAGAAGCAATGGTTCTACGACCTCTGCGATGAGATGGGTCTGCTGGTGTGGCAGGAGTTTCCGCTCTCCAGCTCCGGGCTCGATAACTATCCGCCCGACGATCCGGAGAGCATCAGCGAACTCGCGCAGATCGCCGAGTCGTATATCGAGCGGCTGCAGCACCATGCCTGCCTGCTGCTGTGGTGCGGCGGCAACGAGCTCGCCGATGACCGCGTGGGAGCGGTCAGTCCGCATCCCAACTACACCATCAAGAACCACCCGGTCTTCATCCGCTTTGGGGAGATCATCGCGGAGAAGGACCCGGGACGGCGCTTTCTGGTGACCAGCCCCTATGGACCGAAGGGCTACTACGATATCGCCGATGCGGGTAAGGGGGTATATTGGGACGCCCACGGCCCCTGGGACTTCGACGGGCCGGTAGACGGGGCGTGGAAGCAGCTATGGGCCAGCAGCGACGCGATGATCCATTCGGAGATGGGCGCGCCGGCGGCGAGCTCGGCGGCGCTGATCCGCAAGTACAAGGGAGACTGCAAGGAGGTCCCCGGCACCCACGACAACCCGCTGTGGAACCGGCAGCCGTGGTGGATCGACTGGCCCAAGTTTGTCGATGAGAAGCAGCGTGAGCCCAAGGACCTGGAAGAGTTTGTGGCCTGGAGTCAGCAACGCCAGAGCGATGCGCTGGTGCTGGCCACACGGCTGCTACGGGAGAAGTTCCCGGCCTGCGCGGGTCTGATTATCTGGATGGGCCACGATTCGTTCCCGTGCACAGCGGCGCCCTCGCTGATGGAGTTCGACGGCAGGCCGCGTCCGGCGCTGCTGGCGCTGGGCAAGCTGATGCGGCAGTACAACAGCGGGCAGATTGTTAGAAAAGCCAGCACAGGATAGGGAAGACGCGACGCTTACAGGCGCACGTCTGTTTACAAACGCAGGGTTGGTTTCAAGCGCACGGTGCAATCGGGACTATGCAATTTGAGGAAACGTATGAAACATATTGACACAATTCGAACCTTCTCCTGCCTCATGGTTGGCGCTCTGGGCTTCGGCGGTTTGGCGATGGACGCGCAGCACGTCGCCATCTCTCCTGGCACGACCACCACGCTGGCCGGGACCGTCAGCTCTACGTGTACCTCTGCGGCCACCTGCGGTGACGGCGGCTTGGCCACCAGCGCCAAGTTTGGCGCGGCCGGCGTCTATACCGCCCGGCTCGACAGCAGCGGCGATGTCTTCGTCTCGGACGGCACGGAGTTCGTCATCCGTGTCGTGTATGAGGGGGGCTCCTTCGCGCAATCGCTGATCGCGGCTGCAGGAGGGGCAAACCCGGCGACAGTGGGTGACATCTACCGCGTCGCGGGCACCTATGCAACTACCGGCGCGACGGGCGACAACGGCCCCGCGGCGTCGGCGACTGTCTCGGGTGTGCGTGGCATGTTCATCGACTCTTTCAACAACATCTGGCTCTCCGATTCCACCAACAACCGCGTGCGCGTCATCTACTCGGGCGGCAGCGGCAACCCTGCCGCCGCGCTCATCGCCGCCGAGTCGCAAACAGCAACGGCCGGCAACATCTATACCATCGCCGGCAATGGAACGACGGCGGCGGGGACCTCGGGATCTCTGGCAAACGCGGTGGGCCTGAACAGCCCGCGCGGGCTGTATGTCTCCAGCGCGGGGGATGTTTATGTGTTGGACGAGGTCAACAATCTTGTGCGCGTGGTCTATAACGGAGGCACCATCGCCAAGCAATACATCACGCTTGAGAACGGCGGCGTTGCCCCAACCTCCAGCAACATCGGCGATATCTATACTGTCGCCGGAACGGGAGCTTCTACGCTGGGCAGCTCCGGCACCTACTCCGAGGGCGATGGCTCTCTTGCCACGGCGGCCTCGCTGAACCTGCCGATCTCGGTTAGCTTTGACGCTTCCAACAACATGTACATCGCCGAGTATGGCGGCGACCGCATCCGCAAGGTCAGCTATCAGACCGGCCTAATCTCCCTGATCGCCGGCGCCGCTGCCTCCGGCTCAAGCGTGGCGACGGCCTGCACGGCCACCAGCAATTCCATCTATGTGGTCAGCACAGTCTGCGGTGACGGAGGCCCAGCAACGTCGGCGACCTTCAACCAGCTGCGTGCTCTCTGGATCGACGGCGGCGGGGCCATCTACGTTGCGGACGGCGCGGACAACCGCATCCGTAAGATCGATACCGCCGGCAATATCGCTACCCTCGCGGGCAACGGCGCCAGCACCTCGGTCGCCGATCCTGGGAACTCCCTGACCGACCCGACGGTATCCACCTTCGATCTCAGCCTGGACTCCAACGGAAACATCTATATCGCGGACTCCAACGGCGACCGTGTGCGTGAGATCAGCGTGATCGGCACCACGCTCACCTACACCGCGGTCGGGCCCGGTGGAATCGCCAGCCAGCTGGCTACGGTCTATAACAACAGCGCCACGTCGCTCACGCTCAGCGGCCTCACGACGTTGAGCGCACCGTACGCACAGACGGTCCCGAGCGGCTACGGAACGGACTGCACCTCCACGAGCGTGATCAACCCCGGCATGAGCTGCAGCATTCTTATCTCGGCCTCACCCACCTTGACCACCGCGCAGACGGCGACCGAGGCGGTCGCCAGCAACGGAACGAACAACAGTGGAGCGGCTTCCATAAGTCTTACCGCGACTGTAAAGTCTTCGGCCGATTCCGGCAGCGTGACCTCCGTCGTCGCCTCGGCCTATGACATCGCTCCCTCGCAGAGCGTCACGTTCACCTCCACCACGCAGAACTCCACCGCCTCTACCAACAACGGCTCTCCGATCGGGGGGACGGTTACCTTCCTGGACGGTACGACATCCCTTGGCACCGGCTCGGTCACGAACGGTATCGCGACCTTCACGACTACAGCCATTGCGACGACCGGCACACACAGCATCACGGCGAGCTACAACAAGACGCCGACCAGCAATGGTTTTCCTGCGAGTGTGTCCAGCGCCATCACAATTACCGTTACCGCGGCGACTACTACGACGCTGGCCGTCACTCCTTCGTCCCTGGTCGCGGACAAGGGAGCGACGGTCACACTCATGGCGACGGTTGCGGCGAGCAGCTGCACCGGCACCGTCAATTTTTACTCAGGGACGGTGCTGCAGGGTTCGGGCACGCTCAGCAGCGGTACAGCGACGCTTACGACCACATCGCTGCCCAGCGGCACCGACAGTGTGACCGCAGTGTATGCGGGCAGCGCGTCGTGTGCGTCCTCCAGCTCAAGCGCAACCACCGTGACCATCAGCTCCCAGAACATCTGGGTGGCCAACGGCAACTCGACGGTCAGTGCATTCACGCAGGCCGGCATTGAGATTTCGCCCAGTTACGGCGAATCCGGCGGCGGCGCGGGGGTGGTATTCGACAGCACCGGGAATGCGTATTCGGTGAACAGCAGCGGCAACACGCTCACGCGCTTCAGCAGTACGGGGACGCCCTCGGCCACAACGGCCGCGGCCGCCGGCGGCATGAGCGGACCGGTGGCCCTGGCGGTGACCGGCACCGGCTATGTGTGGGTCGCGGACTCAACCGGCAACAGTCTGTCGTACTTCAACGGCGGCACGTTGGCGGCGGTCTCCTCCACGGCCTTCTTCACCAACTTCACAGGCGGTGGGCTGAGCTCGCCCTCCGCGCTGGCCATCGATACCTCCGGCAACGTGTGGGTGGCCAATGCCGGCAACAGCAGTGTGACGGAGTTCGTCGGCGCCGCCGATCCCGTCGTGACCCCGCTCTCCGTAGCGACCCAGAACGCCACCCAAGGAGTCAAGCCATGAAGCAACTCACGATCACCCACCTCATTCGTTCTGAGTCCTTGTGCGGCACGACGCCGCCCGCGCGCCGCGGTCTTCCCGCTGTCGTGCCCGCAGTGCTGGCCCTGGCGGCGGCCGCAACGCTCTTCGGCTGCGGGATAGGGACGAGCGGAACTGCCGCCACCAGCGCCGGCACGGCCGTCTCGGTCGCGACGGGCAGTACGACCGTCCATGGCCTGAACGGCCACGTCCACGGCGGGCAGCAGCCCATCGGCGGCGCGACCATCCAGCTCTACGGCGTCCCCACCACCGGCTATGGGAACGCGGCGACGCCGCTGCTTACCACGACGGTCACCAGCAGCGACGGCACCGGCCTGGCAAACAGCAATGCCAACTCCGGGAACGCGAACAACACCTTCCCGCTTGGCTTCTTTACGATCACCAATGACTACCCATGTCCTACCACCGACCCTGGGACCGCCCCCTACATGGTCTACATCGTGGCGACCCAAGGCAATCCCGGCAATGGACCCAACCCCAACAGCGCCCTGATGGCCGCGCTGGGCGACTGCTACGCCCTGCAGCAGGGCGCAGCGACGACCAGCATCGATATCAATGAGCTCACCACCGTGGCTTCGGTATGGGCGCTGCAGCGGTTCATGACCTCGTACAGCGCGATGAGCACAAGCTCGACCAATCTTGCCGGTCTGGTCAACGCCTTCGCCACGGTCAACACCCTTGTCAATACGAGCACCGGTGCGTTGCAGTCGCCCACCAATGCCACGTTGCCGGTAGCGGAGATCAATACCCTGGCCGATGCACTCGCCATGTGCGTCAGCAGTACCGGTGGCATGTCAGGCGACACCACCTCGTGCGGAGACCTCTTTCAGTATGCGACGCCGACGAGCGGCACAGCGCCGACCGACACCATTGGCGCGGCCCTGGACATTGCGCTCAACCCTTCGCCAAGTGCGAACACCCTCAACATCTGCAATATGGCGAGTCAAAACGCCCCCTTCCAGCCCACTCTGCCCTGTACCGTCAACACCACACCCGCGCCGAACTTTCTGATCGGCATCAACTACACCGGCACCGGCGCGGGCATCAGTTCGCCGAACGCGCTGGCGATCGATGCCTCCGGGAACGTATGGGTGAGCAATGGAGGCAACGGAACCGTCTCCGAATTGAGCAATGCAGGGACCTACATTCCGCCCGCCAGCTACAACGGCGGGGTCCTCAACGGACCCTCAGGCATCGCCATCGATCCCTCCGGGCATGTCTGGGTCGCGAATAAGACCGGCAACAACGTCGCTGAATTGACCAGCGGTGGTGCGCCTGTGGGCCAGTTTACGGGCGATGGCGTCAGTGCGCCCACGGGCGTCGCGGTCGATGGCCTGGGCAACGTCTGGCTGTCCAACTCCGGAAACAGCTCGGTCTCGGAGTTCAATAGCTCCGGTAGCTATATCGCAAATTACGCTCCCGACGCAGGCATCAGTGCGCCGACCGGCATTGCGATCAACGCCCACTAAGAGCACCAGCACAGCAAGCAGAGTATCGATCCGCAAATTCAGAGGTAGTTGTGAAACAAGTCAAGAGCGGCGTTCCAATCAGTCTGGCAATTGCGGCTTTGCTGCTGCCGGCATGCAGTCAGGCGGCTGCGCAGAAGATCTCGCTGACGCCAGGGACTATCAGCACGGTGGCCGGTACCGGCACCGCGGGCGATGCCGGCAACAGCGGCGCTGCTACCAGCGCCACCATCACCTCCCCCTTCAGCGTGCGTTTCGATGGCAGCGGCAATTTGTATATCGCGGAGAGCAGCAGCTATGTGCGCGAGGTGGTGGGCGGCGCAGGCGGAACGATCAAGGTGTTTGCCGGCACCGGGACCGGGGGGTTTACCGGGGACGGCGGGCCCGCCACTTCAGCGGAGATCAACACGCCTCGGGGTCTGTGGGTAGACGGCAACAACAACGTGTACATCTCGGACTCCAGCAATAACCGCATTCGCGTGGTCTATGAAGGCGGTACGGCGACCGCGTGCCTCATCGTCATCGAAAACCCGACGCTGTTTGGCCTCTCTACCGGGGCGACGACTTGCACGGGCGCTACCTCGCAACCGGTCGCCGGCGACATCTACACCATCGCCGGCAATGGAACCACCACGGTGGGGACTTCGGGGAACCTGGCGGTTTCACAGGGCCTGAACAGTCCGCGCGGTGTGTATGTGGACACCTCCGGCGATGTCTACATCGCGGACATCACCAACAACATCGTCCGTATGGTCTATGCCGGCGGCGCCGCGGCTTCCACACTCATAACGCTCGAAAATAGCACGGTTACGACACCCGCAGTCGGAGACATGTATACGGTGGCCGGCGGCGGCACAACCAGTACCGACGGGAGCCTGGCCACGGCGACGAAGCTGAACGAGCCGATCGATATGAACTTCGACGCGAGCGGGAACCTTTACATCGTCGAATACGGTGGTGCGAAGGTGCGCCAGGTAAGCGTTACGACCGGCAAAGCGCTCACCATCGCCGGGACAGGCACGGCGGGCTTTAGCGGCGATGGCAGTGCGGCGACGGCAGCACAGTTCAGCTCACCACGCGGTATATGGATCGACGCCGGTGGCGGCATCTACATAGCGGACACCGCCAACAACCGGGTGCGCAAGTTTACCGTGGGCGGTTCGATCGCCACGATCGCCGGGACAGGCACGGCGGCCTATAACGGGGATGCGGTCAATGCGACGGCCGCCAATTTTAGCGCACCGTATGAGGTGGCGCTTGACTCGGCCGGCAATCTGTATATCGCAGACAGCGGCAACAACCGTATTCGCGAGGACGGCATCTTTGCCGCGAGCTTTGCCTTCGGCAATGTGGCCGCGGGGACCACCGGCAGCGGGCAGATTGCCACCATCTCCAATCTCGGCGCGTCGACGCTGACATTGAGCGGCATCAATATCTCGACGCAGTACACGCAGATTGCCAGCGGTGGGACGGACTGCACTGCGAGTTCGTCGATCGCCCCGGGAAGCAGCTGCCTTCTGGACATCGCTTGCTCGCCCAGCTCGGTCTCGACGACGAACCCGGGCACGGCCGCAGTTACCAGCAACGGATCCAGCAACGGCGGCAACGTGAGCATCACCCTGAGCTGCGCAGGGGTGGTGGGCAGCACGACGACGATGCTTACGGACAATCCTAACGTGAACACTGCCCCCTCCGGGACCAGCATCACGTTCAATGCCGCGGTCACTTCCACGGCAGGCACGCCCTATGGCAGCGTACAGATTGTCAACAATGGCACGACCGTCCTTGCGACGCCGACGCTTTCGACCAGTGGCACCGCTTCGTACACGACCACCACGCTTCCCCCAGGGAACGACTGCATCACGGCGAAGTATGTCGCGACGGCAGGTTTCACCACCAGCACGTCCACTCCGGCCCTTTGCATCAACATCGTCAACAACGCTGCCACCACGACGACGACGGTCTCGGCGACACCGACGAGCGCGGCGTATGGGTCCCCGGTATCACTGAGTGCGACGGTAAGCACCACCGGCGCGAACCCGCCGACACAGACGGTGACCTTCTATGACAACGGCGTTGCGCTACCGCAGACGGGCACGCTGGCGCCGGTCAACGGTGTGCAGACAGCGTCCATCTCTGTGTCGACTCTGCCGATAGGGTCCGATGCAATTACCGCCAGCTACGGCGGCGATGCCAACAACCTCGGTTCCGTGTCAGCCACCGCCGCGACGGTGACGATCTACCAGCAGCAGGCCATGCTGATTCCGGGTGTGATCAACACGGTCATCGGTACCGGCACCGCCGGCGATGGGGGCAACGGCGGCGCAGCCACCAGCGCCACCGTCAGTTCCCCCTACGTCGCGCGCAGTGACAACGCAGGCAATCTCTATGTCTCCGATGGAGGCAGCTATGTCCGCGAGGTCAACGCAACCACCGGCTACATCAATATCATCGCCGGCACGGGCACCGCATCGTTCACGGGCGATGGTGGACCTGCGACCTCGGCCACTATCAGTGCAGCCCGAGGCCTCTCCATCGACGGTGCCGGCGATGTCTTCATCTCCGACACCGGCAACAACCGTATCCGTGCGATCTATAACGGCGGCCCCCTGGCGGCTGCCTTGATCAAGGCGAACAATGCCGGTGTCACCACACCGGTGTTCGGCGATATTTACACGATCGCCGGTGGTGGAGCAGGCACCAGTGGCCTCGGAACCCAGCAGTCGCTGAACAGCCCTCGCGGGGTGTTGGTCGATAGCTTCGGCAATGTCTTCATCGCCGACATCGTCAACAATAAAGTCCGCGTGGTGTACAGCGGCGGTGCTTCGATTGCAGCGTTGATTACGCTGGAGAATCCCACCGTGCTTACGCCGGTCGTGGGGGACATGTACACCGTGGCCGGTTCCGGCAGCAGCATCTATAGCGGCGATGGCGGTCTGGGCACCGCGGCGGGCGTGAACGAGCCGTCGGATATGGGGTTCGATCCGGCCGGCAATTTGTACATCGTCGAGTATGGCGGGGACCGGGTGCGGAAGGTCTCGGCCTCCACTGGGCTTATCTCGACCATCGCCGGCAATGGAACGCCGGGGTACGCCGGGGACGGCTCGCCCGCCAACACGACGACAACTGAGTTCAGCTCTCCGCGTGGCCTCTGGGTCGATGGCGGCGGCAACGTTTATATCGCCGACTCCACCAACAACGCCATCCGCAAGATCGACGCGGCCGGTAACCTTACGACCATCGCGGGGGGCACGGCAGGCACGGCAGTCCCCGGGGACGCTGGGTCGGCCCTCGCGGCGAAGGTCAATGCGCCGTACAGCGTGGCCCTCGACCCGGTAGGCGATCTACTTCTTGCCACCGACGGCGACAACCGCGTGCGCAGCGTCAGTCCCGCCAGTTCGATTCTCAACTTCCCCAATACCACGGTCGGCTCCTCGAGCGCTGCGCAGACGCTGACCTTCGCCAACATCGGCGGCGTCGCGGTCACGCCCAGCGCCATCAGCGCCTCCACCGGCTATGTACTCGCAAGCGGAGCGGCTTCGGATTGTGCCATTGGCACTGCTGTGACGCCGGGCTCGACCTGCACGGTGCGCGTGATCTTCAACCCCACGACCAGTGGGCCGGCCAATGGGACCCTGACCATCACGACGAATGCGACCAATGCGCCGCAAGGTGTCTTCACTGCGCAGCTGGTTGCGCTTGGGTCATATCCGAACACGGTGGCGTCGACGATCACGATCACTACCAATCCCAGCCCTGCGTCGGTCGACCTGAACCAGACCATCGTATTTACGGCCACGGTGACGTCGAGCGGCGGTGGAACGGGAATCCCCAGCGGAACGGTGACGTTCCAGCGCAGCGGAACGACGACGCCGCTGGGCACGGTCCCGCTCTCGCCCTTCGGGCAAGCGACGTTCCCGTACTCCTCGCTGCCTCTGGGCACCTCGGTCATCACGGCGATCTACAACGGCGACCAGACCTATCAGCCGGCCTACTCCGGTTCGGTGACGGCGACGGTCTTTACCGGTCCCGGCGACTTCACCCTGGGGCAAGCGATTACATGCCCGAACACCGTGACGGTGACCGCAGGGCAGTCGGCCATCTACTGCCTGAACGTGAACTCCAACAACGGCTTCGATCAGACGATAACGTTCTCCTGCTCGAACCTGCCGGCCAACGCGAGCTGTCAGTTCTCCCCCGCCGCCCTGGTGCCGTCGGTGAATGGAACCAACTCGTACGGCCTGGCCATCGGGACCGTCGTGGAAGGCAACCAGAACGGGCCGCACACCGAACGCGGCCGCGGCCCTGCGGGCTGGCTGATGGACTCCATGCCGTTGCTGGCAATTTTGGTGTGGCTGCCTGGCCTCTTCCGCCGGCGTCGGCCCCGTCCGCGCGGACTACTGCTTTCACTGGCTCTTAGCCTCTGTGCGTTCGCGGCGTTGGCGGGCTGCGGCTCGGGCGTGGTGCCCGGCGCGGCGACGACGCCCCCAGGAACATACACGGTCACGATCAATGCGGCGGCCAGCACAGGCAGCCACACCTTCAACGTGACCCTCATCGTGCAATAAGGATTCAACCGAGGAAGTTTTAACATGATGCACGTTCTTTTCAAGTCTGAAGGATCGCTGGCCGGCAGGCAGCGGGCTGCCGTCCGCAACCTTCGCCTGTGTCTGCTGGGCATGGCTTGTCTGCTGCTGGCGCTGCCGGCGAGTGCGCAGCTGGAGACGGGCAGTGTAACGGGGCGCGTTACCGACCCGAGCGGCGCGGTGGTCCCAAACGCAGCGGTGACATTGGTGAACCTGGGCACCAATTTAACTATCCAAGGCACCACGAATGCCCAGGGCATCTATCAATTTCCCGCGCTGCAGCCCGGCAAGTATCAGGTGTCGGCGAAGCGGTCCGGCTTCGCGCAGGCGAACGCCATCTTCGACCTGACTGTCGGTGACACCACCCAAACCGATCTCGCCCTCGCCGTGGGCAGCGAGAACACCACGATCACGGTTACCGAGAGCGCGCCGCTGGAGCTGCAAAGCGCGGCAGTGGACTACGTGGTCACGCGCAATGAGGTGCTCGACCTTCCGCTCGAAGGTGGAAATCCCTATGCGCTGGCGGCCCTTTCGCCCGGCATCAATCCGCTGGGCGCCTTTGGCCAGGGCCTGGACCAGATACGTGGAGCGCTGCAGACGGTCGGCAACGCCAACTTCAGCACCAATGGTGG
>Ga0116230_10000416_pt1 | contig 37478 bp, 26 predicted proteins | sample S1TSphfallax_3_FD_88678 | JGI IMG/M metagenome (GOLD analysis project Ga0116230, IMG submission 88678) | Host-associated microbial communities from peat moss isolated from Minnesota, USA - S1T2_Fd - Sphagnum fallax MG | ecosystem: Host-associated > Plants > Peat moss > Unclassified | place... | reverse complement strand
ATTCCAAGGTATTAAACCTTTTCTGACCTATAATTCCTCAAGGCATTTTAAATTGAAACAACCTTCAAAAACATCAAATTAGTCAAATGAGTTTCTTCAACTCAAGAAATATGCAAAGATTGTCCCTAATTTAATTCCCCCCCCCCCTATTATAACAAAAAAACAACTTTCACAAAACAAATGTTTAACAAAACCACAAATTTTCACAAATAAACCCAAATCACATATCACTTGTCACAAGTTCAATCCAAAGTGAACAAAACCATGACCTTTGCCAAAGGATTTTTTTCAATTAAAAATCATCACGTAGTTTAAAAGGAGCAATCAAACATTATTTTGTTTGTGAAACCTTAAAACAAACACACAAAACATGGAAAGGTGATGTCAAGGACATCAACATTGACTAACATCACCATCACCAACATCATGATGGATGGATTTCATTCATTTTTCATCCAACAACAACTTCTAATTAACTTGTATTTTACCTATAATTGACTTGTAATTAAATTGTACTTAATTCATAGTTCACTTATAGTTCATTTATAGTTTTCTCACAATTCATTTGTAGTTTTTTTTTAATTCATTCATATGTGACTATTAATTCATTTGTACTTCATTCCTAGTTCATTCATAATTCATTTATACTTAAGAAGGTTCTCAAAAAACTTCCTTGGATAATGGGCATATGGAAACCTCCATAGAAGTTTCTTTGAACTAAGATCCCAAAGCGGTGTAAATATAAATAAGACCTTCCATTACCTTTAGTTTGTTCAACATTAGTTTCAAGTATGATTTTGCACCAAAATTTTGTTCACTTCATGTTCATAATTTCATAACTTATAAAAATAAAGTTTTGTTTACACTTTTGTTTTACATTTTTGTGTTATTGTCTTTAGTTTGCATGTTTTATTTGGAATTAGATTTAAGCATGTATTTGTTATAGTCTGTTTTGATTTTTGTCTACCTTGAAAAAACCCTTTGCTTTTGTTATTTTTATGCATGTGACAAATGCAAGAAACTCAACTTTTAAAAAATGAAATTGTTGTTTTTCCCATGAAGATAATATCACACACACAATATCCCCAACCTCTTTCACATTAAAATCAATTTGTTTAAACACATCGGATTATCTGTGTAAAAATCACCCATTGGGCCATGCTTAAATAATTTTAACACACTTTGAAAAATAGTTACAACATCACATTGTCTAAAAAAAATCCCAATAGACATGACTGAGTGGGATACATTGAAAAATTGATCTGCTTAATGTAAATATTTTTAATGTGGACCATTAGATTATTGGTGATTTGTAGATCTTCTAGAATGTTGACCACCAAAAGCTCCATGTATTCCAATCCCATTACTAAATAATGTTATCATTTGATATTCACACATAAACACCTGGACCTATTCTTACACATTCCCAAATCACTTTAGAACCAATATGGATATTAACAATAACTTAAAACAAAAAAATGCACACAAGAATGTAATAAATATAAATTTTATTTGATTGTGAATTTGAAATTCTAATACATCCAACACAAGAGTATTCATCATCTTTATAAAAACCCACGTATTGATATAATTTTTTCATTGTCCATCATCAATGCATCTTCAACATCCATGAACTCAAAGAAAAAATATTGTTTCTTTTTTTCACAACCCACATGAACATCACAAAGCCAATTCATGTTGATCAAATCAATCAAATTATCCATCTTGAACTTGGATTTTCATAGGTTAGTGATCACTTTCACAACGTTAAAACAATTTGAGACTAAACAATCCTAAAAGTTTGATGGGTTAAATAAACATGAAAAATTTAGTTATATGTGCAACCCACTGAAAAACCCAAATTTTCATAATCCTTATAATCTACTTGCAAACATTAAAACATGCATAATTCATTTTTCAATAAAGAATTAAAGGCTGTCATTGTTTGGAACAACTTGTCCAATAAATAAATCTTCATCTAATAATACAAGAAACTTGGGGGGGAACAACATTTGTAAAGTTCAAATGTTCATGAACATGTAAACATTGGGTTGAACATCTTCGTATCACATTCATCCATAATTGAAGAAGCAACAAAAATATGAACTTACATTTGATTTGCCTTCAAATTCTTATGGCATCAAACATGATTGCCATCATGTTGTGCCTTTGACAACTAATGTGTTTTTACAAGAAGGTGCTAAAACTTTAATCACATAACCTAACATGCATAATTTCATAGCTTGATGTTTTAAGTCAAAAATCTCCCCAAATCAAAAGTTGATGAAATGCCTCAAATATTAAACAAACTTGTCCTTGCATGTTTTGCATCAAATTAAATGCAATAGCTAATGTATCAATTGACAACCAAAGCCCATTAGACTAATTCAATATGCATAAAATTACCATGAACAACAATGTGTTAATTAAAGTCCTTGTGATTGCCAAGTTTGACCATTTAACACCCATTCTTACAAGTGGGTTGTTTGATATCATTACAAATGTTAATTGCATTCATGTATTCAAGAGTCTTTTGAAATAAAATGACATGTGATGCAAATTTATTTTTCATCAATGTTTTAAATTTCTTCAATTATCTAATTGAACCTTAGTTGAACATGTTCCACATGTGTTTCCCTCCACTCCTTACTAGATTTTTCCCATTTTTTTGTCTAAGTAAATATTGCTTACAAGGTGGTTGCAAAGTAGGGCGATTCATTTTTTGTGTTACAATGCATTTTTTTTAAGAGTGTCATGCATTTACATGCTATTAACATATCATAAAACCAACAACATATCAAATTTGTGATTATATTTAGGTTGTCAACTTGAATATAATACATTTATATTAAAATATTATAACATATATGCACCAAATGTATAATAATGGACATTTGAAATTGAAAACTAAGGATTGGCTTTCTATATATGCCATCTTTTAACATGCATTTTTGTGTATGGTTTTTATTTGGGATATTTTATAAATACTCAACATATGATATATTAAAAAAATAGGAACATAGATGCAAAAAGTTTGCTAGAAAAACCTTAACAAAAGAAGTAATGGACCTTTGAATCGTTTAAAATGGACCATATTTTCATAAATGCACATCATAATCAATCTTTGGTGGATTTCAATTCATTTTCTTAACATGTATGTTTTTTAAAAAAATTAAATGGTTTATTTTCATATGAAATTTTTTAATTCATTAACCACCATTAACTAATAATATATCACAATAAATTGCCATTTTAACACTCTTGTGTGGAATTTTAGGGATTGGTGTATCTATTAAGAAATCGCCTAAACTTGCAATCACCCTATTCAAATTCATCCCCTACAATCAAGGGCAAACCTTAATGTCATTTGTGGCATATTGGGTTGTTTTAGACATAGCATGCCCCCAACATGTGCCCAAAAATAGAGCTATAGAAAATCTAAAAAGCCACACTCAACAACATTTTTCAATAAATTATACTCATGGTTCTTAGGTTTGTTCCATTGTCTTTCACAAATGTAATCATTTTGTCAATAAACACAAAAAAAACCCAACAAGATGTTTCATTTGTTCAACCATTAGAATATCCATTGTGCTTTCAATAATAAACAACCCCATTGTGACATGACATGGTTGTTAGGAGGAATTGATGAATGAAATGATGAGAAAAAATGTTTCATTACTGTCACATGATATCCACAAATCAAATGTTGTCATGCAAGTAATACATCCAATGTCCATGGTTCACAAATTTGTTCATAGTTTTTGTAACCATGCCATCTATAACTTGATTCACCAGTTGTGTCTAAAAGGCCTTTGATAGGACCTCCCCACATTGACATAACACCAAACATCTTTGAAAATTGATAATGGCCAATGACATGTAACAATATATAAACATAATTATTTTTAAAAAAATTAAATGTAGGATCTTGGTTACCATAAGGCATCACAAAGGATTTAATGATCGAATATGGGGTTGGACATTTCCTTTGTTCAAATGCTTGGTGCCCACCTTTGTGATTTTCTTTTTGTAAAATATCAACATTCCACTTGGTAAGTTCTTGAAAGTGATGAATGCTCCTTCTCACATGGTCATTCCAACCCATCCATGTGTGTTGTTTAATTCAATGGTGATGTTATCATTAAAATAACACATAATGCAATGCATCACTTACACATCATAAATATTCAACTTAAATCCATCATGCCTAGTAGTTTGTTGTTTTGTTATAGGCAATTTAATAGTTGAAATTTTCTTGTAATTGTACAATCAATGGTTACCACATGGCTATGTCTTTTGGATTGGATGTCATGACCTTTGAACCAAGGCCAATACCCTAGTGACCAAGTAGGGTGGCACTTTCCTAATTTTTTTTAGAAAGTGGAAAGTTATTGTTGCCAATTCCTTCAACCATGTGTTTCATACAAAACAAAACAAAAATTGCTACAAGTAAAAATATAAAAATATGTGTTAAATTGCTTAAATTGCACTTTAAATTAAAGTTCATTTTCATAAGCTTTTTGTTTAACAACTCAAAATCAAAGTTCGAAGTTGGAGTTTGTGATGTCTTTTACCAAATTCTTAAATCCTTGCAATAAGGCATTACTAATAGGTTGAACGTAAAACAATCGACTATGAAGCACTTAATAGTTACAACCATACATTTTAGGTACCTAGTTAATAATTGTTGTTATTTCAAACATACTTCACATGTATTTGAGATACTTAAGGCATCCATGAACTTGGCATGCAACATACTTTCACATAGTTCAACAATATCCCATATCACATAATCCTACAAGTATCTCAAGGAATAATATGAAAGATTGTTTAACACAATTTTTATTTAGCACAATCATATGAATTTCCATAATCAATTAATTGATCAATGACAAATGTTGGTCATTTTAATTGATAGGTTGATAATTGATATGTCATTTAGCAAGAAGAACATACTTGATCTTCAAAGAAATCCATTTGACTTTATGCAATGCAAGGTAAAACCCAACTTGAAACTTGATAGGTCATTTATAGTTTCAAAATTATGATGAGCCAAATTCATCATCAAGAGTTTGAACCTTTGCAATTGGACTAACATGTTGATGCAAAACCATTCATTAAATGCAACTAGGTTTCAAAACCATTTAAACTTGAAGATAACATGTTGACAAATAAACTTATTAAAAGACATATTTGCTAAATCAATTTGCACATGTCTTACACATCCAAGATTCTATCCAAAATTTGAACAAATGCAATTGAAGGATCAAGCAAGATGATTTTCTAAAATTAACAATTACCCTCAACAATTGTACCTTATTCATGTAAGACTCAAACTTGCATTGGAACTATCATAAACTTATATGACAAAATACCAAAATACCTATTAGAGTCCAAATAATGAAGCTACAAAAAGTTGAGCAACTTGTTCAAATAATATGAAAACATTTATTATTAATAATATCCCATATTTGAAGTACCTACATTGGTAATTTCACCTTCTTGAGTGAGTATCATAAAAATTAAAATTGATCTTTAAGAAAATTCTAAATCAAGGTGACTAAATCCAAATCTACTTAATTACTTTATGGTTTCTTGACAACAACTGCATTCAAGCTTACATGAACAATTACACAAGAACACATTTTTGTATACAATTATAATCCACAAGATGGACAAAAGCATGGTTATAAATTTCTTTGTGATTTGTACTTAGCAAGAAATCGTAATTCAACAATCTTGTGCAAGACCTCAAACACCTTCCCCCATGATACATTTTAAAATGATACCCACATTCATCATCATGGCCAACAAAACTACATTAAGAAACTATAATTCCTCCTTTTCCCTGCTCCTCGGCTCACTAAACTAACCTTTGAAAAACCTCATCAACAATTGCTTGTTGTTTCTATCACAAATCTCTTCACCACACTAAAGTTCCAACTCAAGGATGAAGATGTTTTTTGTCTTGAAACAATGTGTGCACTAATCTACTTGTCTTTTTCTTCCTAACTTGAATCATGGAATTAAAAAGCTCTAGTAGTGCAACAAGCATTAAAAAACAACATTGATTATGGATCATGAAGAATTCCTTTCTTCATTATACCTCAAGCCCTAGGGTTTGCAACAAAAGAAAGAACTTGTTGACAATATCATATATATCACTCACAAATGTCTAGCAAGTGCCTCATGGCAACAACAATGATCCTCTTCCTCAAACATGTTTATAGCTTGACCTTTAATTTCAATCTTGCAACTAATTTTCACACATAATTTAGATGATTTTCACAACCTAATCAAGCTTTGGTTCTTGATTGAATTCAAATGAATTGTTGCACCCAAGTGCAACCATAATTTGTTGATGGTACGAAAGCTTTAGTTTTTTTTAGGGTTTTAAAAAATCAATTGAAACACCCAAGGTTAGATATTGTGGCGAATTTTCACCAAATTGCAAAAAATATTTTCAACAAAGAATATTATGTGAATTTTATTTTTTGAAATTGCCAAAAAACGAAATCAATCATAAATAATTGCAAATAATTGCCATAATTGCCTACAATATGAAAGGTTGTTTAAGATTTTATACTTTCATATTTTGAATATCACCAAATTTGGCTAAATATACTTTTGGAATATTGACAATTGAGCAACATTGTAAAATTGAAAAAAAAAAACATTGGGACTTTAACATGACATGAGTTATGAAGTGTTTTTTTTCATACAAGTCTCATTAAACCATTTACATTATTGTGTAAATGAAATTGAAACAAATTTTTTTTTCTTTTGAGTGTAAATTCAACTAATTTTGTTAAAATTTGCAAAAATTCACCAAATTTTTTATATCACAAAATTATAAATAACTTCATTAAAAAAGAAAAACCCCTAGTTATGAATGTTGTAATGGGGCTAGTTTTCTGGCTAGTTTTTTTTCCTTTTAGCTTTTTAAAAAAGTGTTTAAAAGTATATACTCTAGATATATATATATATATATATATATGAATACGTATATAGCCAATCTATACGTCTACGTCGCCTCTTCCTTCCATGTGCGCTTTCCGTTCTTTGTTTCCCGCCAGAAATGCGAGCTCGCTCACAAGCTTGTGTCCAAAAACGCTTTGAAGCTTGCACGCGCTGGCTGACTAGCCTGCACGCTGCGGACGATTGTTTCATGGCTCCAGTGTTTCGCAAAGGGCATGGTGGTGCGTAACTCCCCTTCTTTGCCTGCGAATGTTGTTTGGTTTATCTGGTTCAACGGTTGTTTTAAATTTCCTTTTTCTTTCCTTGTTGTGCTCTGTTTTCTCTTGAAGAATCCTCCGGAAGTGGACCTTGGATGACGAAGAATTTAGGTCGTAAGAAAGAAAGATGAGCCAAATGGGGGGGGAGGGGTGGGGGGTTTGTGAATTTGATCATTGTATGGCTTTTTTATTTCTAAGAGACTTACTTTTGTTATTCGGAATTTCAGTCGTGGCGGAGGTTGCGAGGAGAGTTCTTCTTCCGGCGCTCGATTTGTTCACCAGCTTTTGCTTGCGGTCTCTTGTTTCCTAAAGATTGATTGACCAGGTTTGGCTTCTTCTCGTGTTTTCCAAGGGTGGCTGTGAGAGTACTATATATGTATAGCAGTAGTTGATGTGATTCGATGTACCCTGATGGCTTTTTGTATACTCTCGTATACTCTCTTCACGATTAAAAGCCTTGAACAATGGAGTTGCACAGGGTAGTAAGCATTTGTCTGAATTCGAGTTCAGGATCCAAGAGGGAGCACGTGATGTAATATAGTGTTTGAAGAAGGACTTCTCCGCACTGCAGATCTGACTATGATGGAAACGATAACTTTTTTTCTATTTAGGTGTTTCCTTCCTTAATGCCTTGGGCTGCAGCCAAATCCTCTGTGACCAAGACTGAAATTAGTCGGCACCTGCTCGCCATCGGGCAGATGTGGCTGTCCTACAGACATCTCCTGTAAGCCAACGGGTAATCCAAGGCTCGTTTTATTTTGCTATCATGGCCCAAGTTCCAGCAGGGGAAAGTTTGGACCATTTGCTCCAGGTGCTGAAAACCTCTCAGGCAAGCTCAATCAGCACCCAGTGTTCTTGTTGGGTCAAAGCAGTTCATGGGATTGAAGGGGTTGAATTAGAGGATCTCTTTTTCTGGTGTCGAGGTAATTGCTCTACGTTATGAATGTCCCTCTCACAGAGATCAAGTGTTTTGGAGAAGTTTGTATGCTAAATCCATTGTTCAAGAAGACATGTTGTGCTAGGAATATGAATGCATTTTTGCACCTTCTTTTCAAGCTATCTGAATAAGTGTCATTAGTTTATTCAGGTGCTATCTCAGCACAGAAATTTCTCAGATGAAATCCTGTTCCTGTTCAGTTTTTGTCGAATAAGGGGCAAGGATTTATGAGCTGCTGTCTGATTGCATCATCTTGCAGGTTTTTGAAGAGAGAATGAAGGTGCTCGACCATATTGGTACTGCATCATTTAGCAAAGCTTTGGATCAGCATCAAATTGCTAAAGCTCTGATGGTATTCTCACCTTACTCACCTCTCACTTTGATTCACAATGGGTGTGTCCTACATAGAGATATGAGTACATGGTGCTGTGTGTAACTCTTTAGTTATTGCTTGTTCTATTGGTTTGAGATTTTTTTTGACATAGCCATGTGTTTCGCAATATGATTGTTTGTGTTGGAGATATATGGAGTACCATGTTAGATCTGTTTTGCTGCTCATGCAAATGGAAGTTCAATCCATGGTGTCTGGGGGACTTGATTCCTAAATAGGCATGTTGGGAAGAGGAGGGAACCTCCATCATTTGGGACTGTAAATGGCGAACAAACATTAGTAGAATTGTCTGTTCAGTGCTGCCACACTCACGAACAGACATCAAAGCTCTTACTCTCTTCATTCAACTGACCACCAAGGTAGCATTCATTTCAAAACCAGTCATTGACATGTGGTGTATCATGAGGTAGAGATGTTGAACAGATAATGATCAATGTTGGCCATGACAGTTGGAAATGAGAGAGCTGAGGTAGATAGTGAGTCTGATGATGAATGTATCATGCACAGGCAACTGCATGGTGCGGAAAGTGTATCTCTGCACCAGAAAGCAAATTCCATGGACCACCTGAAGATGTTCTACCACAGGTACCTGGTGACAATCACTAGGGGTTTTTCAGGTTGATCAGTCACTAATGCTTAAAAGTGCCGTGGGAAAGATGTGTGCCTAAGGGCTCAACTCTGGTTTCCTCTAGGTGATGAAAACTTGCAGAGAAAATTGTGAATGTAGAAGCTGAATTTGTGCAATTATAGGACTATATGGATAGAAGCCAAAACATGGTAGAGTCAGAGATGTCTGGAGACTTGGATGATCTTGTAGACTTTCTCAACTTAAGAGTGAGTACTCAAACCATGGGCATAGGTTTTAACCTATCTGTGCTGTAATGCCCCAAAATACGATGGCATTCCTGTCATACAATTGCTGATGTGTCTAATGATTCCCTGAAAGTTTTGGAGACTCAAGCATGCATGGAGTGTCCATGTAGTGTCCAACTCTACTGATATCAACATCTTCTGTGTTTGACACTTACTGATTCAGCTTCTAAAGGAGACCAGTGCTCTTACTCTAGCAATCTTTGCTGTTACTCTGGAGTGCACATATTTGCTGGAGAAGCAGTTCATTTCCTCTATGGCAGTTCTTCTCAGCGAGTCATTCATTCTGGTGAAAATCTTTTGTTTCTCAAGTACTGTGGTAAGTTTCTCTATATTCTCAAGTAAAAGCTGAACCAGATGTAGCATTCAGAGCTTGCTGATTGAGAATCTATCTAGTGTGTGACTTTTGTTGAAATGACCACCAGTTGATTTACAACTGGAAAGCTATGTGCACTCTTTCTCATAATGGGTAACCATCTTGGAACTTCTTGAAGACTGTCACCTGCAGGCAATAACATCTAGTAGTTTGTGATATGTTTCACTGGACTTCAGCCCATTTTCTGCTGTATGCTGTACGTTGTCACCATGAATTTCATGCCTGTGGTTAGGGTGCAGACCCTCAACATGCAAATGTGTCTGATTGAAATACCTGTACTGTAATGGTGGAAATATCAAAACATACAGCATGGACTGCTACACTATAAAACCAAGCATTTAAGCTCTCTCTGCTTATTTTGCTTCAGGTGCCTTCATAAGTAAAGATATAAGCCAAGGGAATATTTCAGGCAATATGTGAAAGTATGCAGATCTGTTCTCCTGTTCTTGAAAAAGTTTGCCAGTTTATGGAGAATATTATGTAATGCAGCAAGATTTGCAACCTGTGCTTCTAGTTTCACGAGTTCTCTGGAAGAAATGTATGAGGATAGCTTGCTGTATGTTTTTGTTGTGCATAGCAACATCAATGAATAACTATCCCTGCGATGTCTGATGTCCAGCTCTATGACAGTGATTTATTTTGTAGTGCCTGTTACAGCTGTGATTAGGTGTTGGCAGGCAATTTGGTGAGGCAACTTGGTTGTCGGCTTGGAGTTACACTCCGTTCCTTGAATAAATACTGAAGCTAGTCAAGAATATGCCCTGCTGTGCCTTCTCATTGAATCTTTCTGATTCCTTGTTTATCACTTGCTAAACTGCAGAGAAGTGATCTTGAAGGAGGAGAAATGCACAAGGCAGGCTTGGATTTGCTTGGCACTGCACTTCGCGTGATTTCAAAAGTTTGTCTCACTATCAAAAGTTCTCTGGCTATTTCTTCAAAGATTACAGCCAGTGGTTCACTGTCAGATGCTCTTCAGATAGTTACTTCTGCAATGGACAGTATGCAAGAACTGGGGACACTTTCAGCAAGGGTGGAATGGGGTCAACTTCAGATATTCAATGGAAAGAACATTGCTGTGCTGAATCTTGTTTGGAAAAGCTGTGTACTGATGTTGACACAGTTAGAAAACCCCCTAACCATAGCATCAGTCATCAACATTGAAGGCCTCATCACAGCTTTGGTGTATCATGCCACTCAGTCATTGACCCTGGCTGCTGAGATTTGGCTTCCACAGGAATCATGTGCTGCCACTGTTTCAACATCAAAAGATGCTCACTTTAGAAAATTCTGTATTTTAGTGAAATTCTTCTTCTCCCATATATCCAAACTGTGTTGTCGCTACCCAAAACAAGCCACTGCTGTCAGAAAGCCCATCTTAGACTGTATCTGTAAGGTTTCAGCCTTGCTTCTTGTATGCAATGGTGGAACTCTTGTCCCTGAAGCAGCAGCTACAGTCCTGGCTGAGGTAGCAGCACCAACTGCCTTGGACTTTCTCCCTTCCCTACTTGGCTCTTCTGATATTGACATAAGCTTCAAGATTGAATTCCTACAAACTATAATTAGATATTCTGAGGCCCCCAAAGCTATTGAGTATCTGCACTCAGGAGTTGGACTGCTTGAGAAAGGAAAGGTACTCTTGTATTGGGATGAAAGATTTCAGGGAGGAGGTTTACTTAGTGCAAGCCATGTGCTAGTGTTTCTACATCTTCTACAGAGTTCTAGAAGTTATGTTCCTAATGTTCTGTTGGAGCTAGCAAGGAGGTTGGATTGGCTACTTGAGACAGTGTCTGAAGAAGAGGTGTACCTTGCTTTTCTGCAAGTTCAACCTCTCCCAGCAAGTGACAGAGATTCATCTGTACAGAGTCAATGGAAACTGATGTTCCTGTGGGCCTTGGAAGCACTGGAAACATTTGCCACTGTGGCATCTTCCTCAGCTGAAGTTTGGATTGAGATTGAGGGGTTCCTCTTTGAGAAGGCCCTCCACCCCTCTGTGCTTTGCAGTGAGCTAGTCAAAGATCTTTGGTGCTTTATTGCACGGCATAGTGAGATTGCACTGATTCAGCAGCACATTTTTTCTCTGTTTTCCTTGCTCCTATGTCTAGCATCACCAGAGCCTTCCCAGCTGCAGCTCTTCCATAGGCTGGCACGGTTGATTTGCTCACTGGTTCAAGCAGCCCCTTCTGAAGCAGCCTTCTACCTGTACAAGCTTGCATTCCAAGAGGACCCTTTTGCATCACTGCCATCTGCAAAAGTCGCAGCAGTTCTTTTTCAAGAGGGCTTCTCATTTGACCTTCTACAAGCTGGTGTGAGGAACTCATGTTCTGGTAACTTGTTGAAGCATTGTGTAGCTGCAGCAAAACGGGAACTCATGGAATGTATGGATTCAGACCCTGTCTCCACAATTGAGGAATCAATGTGGTGTGCACTCCATCTTCTTCGTCTGACGTATGTGCTATTCTGCTCCCATGTGCTTTTATCTACTGCTTGTCGAAACTCATGTCCTTCAGATTATGCTTTGAATTCTAACCTTGACTGGTCTTGTGCAGAGAGGATGGCAGAGTTGTTGATGCCAAGTACATGGAAGAGATCAAGAAATTAACTTTGGATGCCCTTACAGCTGAAAGCCAGGAATCAAGAGGGGGTCAAAACTACAGCCCTCATAACATTAACCCAGTGCTCCAGATATGCTGCTTCTTTTTGCAGCAGAAAGCAGCCCCCAAGACTCTGCAAATTCTGCTGATAAAGATCCAGGAACTTTCAACATCAGCAACCTATAATGAGGCAAAGGTCATGAAGCCAGCACTTGCAGAGTTTCTTGCTAGTTTGAGCAAGTTCAATATACCAGAGGACATTGGCAATCCACTGAGTCAGGCCCTTTGGGATCTTTTTCACTTGGTGTTGAGAGAGGAGCATTGGGCACTTGTCCAAGCAGGTTTGGCTTCTTTTGGTTACTTTGCAGAGCACTCACCATGTGCTGAGCTTTGGAGGTTCATTCCATCACATCCTGGCCTTGCTGCAGATGTCCTTGGAAGTGGCAAAAGTGGTGAGGAGATGTTTATGACTGCTGTCAAACTATTTTTGGAGAAGAATGGTGCCTTCACGTCCTTACTGATGACTGAAAGTGAGAAGGATCTGCTACGACGTGAATGCATAATGCAAAGGAGTTCTTATGTCCATTCCTTTCCAAGGGAATGTGAAGATGAAGAACATCTTACAGAAAATAGGCCTCTTGTGCAGGAACTGGATTCCATGAAAACTGATGCAGACATATCAGTCGGGCTCATCATCCCTCCAGAGGTAAAGACAGGACTCTTGATGCTGCAAGAAGGTTTCTGCTTGCTCAGCAAAGTAGCACATGATTGGCTTCCTTCACCTAATATGAAACAGAAATGGCAATCTAACATTGAGCAGCTTGGAGAGGTGAATGTCAACCTTGGATTGCTTTTGAAAACAGGATGAAGCTTCTCACAGTCGTGATGGAATGTTAGGCTGTAAGATCTCTGGGATCTTAATAACATGAGTGACTCAACAAGCAGTTTTGGAAACCCAACCTTTTGTTTGTGCACACTGCACTCAGTATATCCATCATGCATGCTGATCACCATATGGGAATGATCTACCATGATCTCCTATAATTGGTTACTGGGGTTTCACCACATTCCTTCTGGGCAAAGAAGATCCTTCAAGCAGGACTTGTTTAGTATAAACAATAACCAACATTTCACTGAGAAACTGCCCATAATATCCAGTTTTGTAAACCAAGGTACAGTAGTGGTGAAACAAGCAATCAATTTGTGCCTGCTACCTATATGAGTAATTCTTGTACAAAGGCAAGCTTGGAATAAAATTTGCAGTATCAAGGCTGTGTACTTTATGGGGCTTCATCTCCCTTGTCTGGCAAGTATATTTCAGTTCAATTACCTGTGATGTATGTATAGGTGTAACAACTTTATGGAACAATTGTTCATGAAGAAAAAGCTAATGAATTGCGTTTTCCATAAGTGTGTATGCCATCAATGCTTGCTTTTGCACTTTGTAGATAGGCCAATGTGGCTGTATGATCAATTAAGGAAAAATGCATTAATTTTTAGAAGTCAGTAGCAGGAAAGTTTTCCACCAGTTTCTAATTTATTATTTCCTACTGCTCCCATAAAATTACCCTTTGAATCAAAATTTCTTTTGAGCAGTTGGGTGCCTGCACCTCCCTCCATGCACTTGGGACAGTTTAATATACATGTGCTACTATAAGCTCTTCACAATCAGGAGATGTGGGTCACCTCCTAACAATGCAAAAACATTTCCTATACACTTTATCACCATACATTATTTTCAATATTGTGACTTCCCCAGCTGTCTCTCAGCTGTGGTCCGTCTAATGAAATCTGCTCAATCTACTTTACCCCAACTAACACCTGTTAGTACAGTCAGCTACAAACCATCTCCATTTTGCTGTCATCTGCAAACTGCATTACAACAGAACCCCAAGAATTTGAAGCCATCAAGGGGAAACCCATTGGTTTCTTCACTAAAACCAATCCAGTAATGAATAATAAACAATAGACAGTAGCACCAAATTATATCTACCAAATTTAGCAGGTATATTCAAATTTATCTCATTGTCAAAAATATGGTGTACACCCATCAGCATCACAAAGCCCCCTGCTCAATGACTGCTGACAAATAAGCACCCACAGACCACATATAGATTGCAGCTGCCTTCCAATAAACTTGAAGTACTTCAGAATAGAAGCACTCTATATTCAACCAGAACAAATATCAGCTCATTGCCAAACTCAAATACCACCGAATGCATCGTCAGAGATGGCTTTTACAAACTTCAAAGAGCGAGCAATAAGACTAAGCACTTTCTGGTCCACATTGATAGGTGTAAGATTTTTGGCTGGTTCTCAGCATGGACAAGGGAATTAAGCAGCAAATTTTTGTCACTCCATTCATGATGTGAAACCAACAGTTGCAGGAAACAATCTCAATGACAAGTTCCTCAACTTATGCAGCTGCAGAACACCATCAGAAATCTTAAAGACAGCCCCAAAACCATATTCCAGTTTGGAATTTTTTTTCTGCTTACAAATGCTCTCAAAAACAAGATGCAAAAGGGAGCAGGCCATCAGCACACCACCCTAGACCTAACCTAAAATCTAACCAGTTAAGTAGAAGTACATATCCAAGTGAAGATAACTTAAAATCTGAAAGTGATACCATTTTTGGATTGCCCAAACAGATACTTGGTGGAAAACTGGTGGCCACGTCCAATGGCATTATGTTACAACCTTCGTCCTAATCTGCCCAAGCGTCTTACAACCCCAAACACAAGGAACTTGCCAACAGCACCTCTCTCAACTCCACATGCAAGGGCTACTGCACCTCCCAATATCATCCATCGCAAATAACCATGACTCAAATTGTGTTTCTCTTTTCCTATGACAGAGGTGTCCCCATCACTAGTTGTTGTTACCTTGTGATCATTTAGAAGAGCAGATGGCACCTTACTCATTATGTGCGCCATCATTGCACATGGGGAGAGAGGTTTGTTCTGTCTTCGTTCAGCTTGGTAGATTCGGATACCAGGCTCTATTTTCTTCACGCATCCCCACATTCCCTGGCGCACGCCTAGCTTGGCAAGGTCTCGTTGAATGCCCATCTCTTCATGGTGGAATAGCATCACTTCACAGGCAGTGAGTTGTCCATCTCCCTTTGCTGATTCAACTGCTTTCACATATTAAGACCCACTACAACTAGTGAGCCCTGGAAGCCAGGCAACACTTACAGAGTGAATTCTTTTTTCTTCTGCAATTGTTTGGTCTACTCCAAACATGACACCAGGCACAAGAGTGTCTGGTCAATTGATTGGACAGAAAAGTACAAGTTTTTCAAACTCTTACCTGCACGAATGCGCCAACTTGAGAAGTAGACATCTACCCTCCTTGGTGTGTGCCGCAATGGCACCGCAGGATATGGGACTCCCTGCAATAAGCATCTCACAAAAAGCTTCAGTTCAGCTTATGTGCTCACACCATACTTCACAAAAGACCTCAGATACAGACAAGGAGAGTAAAGAAAACAAATTTATACTATGAAAGTTTCAAACATCACTGTAAAAAGCACTCAAAGTTCTTACCTGTGTAATGCAGTAGTATGTGTTATTTGACTCCCATATACGTCGACCAAGGATGTACTCTCGATCCTTACAGAAGAAGGGATACTGCAGACACACCCAGATTAACATGCAAACAACATAAAATCAACAGGGGAATGGATGTACACAGAGGTTTTACACTCTTACTGACTGTACTCACCATTTTAATCCCATTACCATCTGCTGCTCTGATAGTGCACCATGACCCTACAAAAAAGGACACCTCCCTAACTTGCACCTATCAAAGCTTGGGAAAACATGCTACTGCTGCAACCAAATATAGTATACTCAACATATACAGATTCATTGCTCTGCCTGTTCTTGGAAGGGCATGATGATGGCAATTGAAGTCCCAAAAACACAAGACTCAAGCTAAGATGAGGCAAAAACAACACACCTTCCTGACCCACTGTGTAATCATGAAGCCAGTGTCTTTGCACTCCTCCCATGTTTTGTTGTATATGAGCATGTCATCCCAGACTACCCTGAATTCATCATCCCAGAAAAAGTCGCGCATCAGTGCTGGAGAAACATCCTCCAACACTGTTCGGCTTCGGTACTCTGTAGGTCCCGTCTAAAACCAATGCCACAGTAACACACACCAGGGAGGAGTCAGAGCAATCCAAACCCTTTCTGGTAAGACATTTAATTTCCTACTCAAAGAGGTCATAATGATCATGATTCCAATGCCAGACAGTCTACCCTGCGAAACACCAAAGATGTTCATGTAGCATCTGGGAAAGATCATTCCAAAAGCACTTCTGCCATTTTGTGACAAAAGGACAGAGTGGTTTCAGAACATGAAAACCTGGGTACACATCCCAAACCACAGTGCCACTACAACACAGTGCTCACAAATCCTGTTTCTTGGTTCCAGCAGACTCCACATCACAACTCACGGACTATATCAGATGTTCCACAATATTAGATGCGAAAACAGACACACATCTTGATTAGCAAGTACATCAAAGCCTACCTCAGGCTCACGCCGCCAGGCTTGATATTTCAAGTTGGTGGCTGAACGCTCCATCAGCAACTGCCAAGCTGGACCTCCATCAGCTTCATCCAATTGCTTCATGAATGAGCTCAAGTCTTCATCTGTTATTGGAATCTTTGTGTGGCTCTCTGTCACTGCACACTGACTGCACTTATACCAACCATTATCAGTACTTAGTCCATTAGAAGAACAGGACCACCTCCATCAAACTCATGCAGAGAAAACTCCACAAAAACATGTTGGAGGTCACTGCCAGTTCCACCAAAACTAACATCAGAAGGATGAGTGCAGTCATAACCTTATGAGTGTTGCTCACAAAGTGTCAGACCATCATGTTCATCATGAAAATCAGTGACAAGCTGCCATGACTGCCCACTGACTTCATCAGCTCCAGATGGCGTAGACAACTCAGCCCAAAATTTTGGGCAAACCATTATACAAAGATCTGCATCCTGAGTTTCATGTTGCATTTCCGCAAGCAACAGGAAGACGCCATTTTACCTTGAGAGAACAGATTGAACACTGCTGGGGAGGGCTTCTGCTGGCTGAACAAGAGGCCACATCCATTCACTAAATTTTGTCCACACCTCCTTCAACATGGGATAAGCAGAGACTGCAGTCATTGCAAGCCAAAAACGCCGAGCACCCAGCCCAGGTGGTGCCTGCCACACCAGGCGAGGACGACTCCTGATCCCCAGCAGAATAAAGCTCACCCACCGAGGTTTCCAGGACCAACCCACAATTAAACCAACAGTAATCGCCACCCATATTGGCACCAGACACATCATCACATCAGCTGCAGTCTCCAAAACTGCAGGTTTGCCCCATAATGAGTAGTTCACCTTACCACTTGCATCCATTTTTCAGCTTTCCGTGCAAAAAACCCGAGCTTAACAATTAAACCTCAAAACACCAGCACAATTTGAAGAAAAGCTCTTTTCAACAATCTGGAACACACCCACAAGCATTTTAATAATTAGAAAACTGGGAGCAATACCTTTCACATTCCATGCTTTCCAGCGAAAAGTCACCTTGAGCTTCTAGTGGAAAATTGAGCAGTAACTGTTGTGTACTATTTTTCCTGATTTACTCTCCAAGAACTACACTGCAGGTCAATGTAAAGTGAGCAAGCAATTCACTAAGGCGCATCTTGCCAACGTTCAAAATCCAATTTTCTTAAACCATGTATGGATCAGGTTTTAGGTGTGCAATAGGAAGCTGTCAGATGTCAGAAGCTAAGGCTAGAAGCTACAGAACAATTTGGTGCTTGTTGACAGGACAAAAACACCTAAACCTGCACAATCATGTTTTGGAGATAGGTTGAGTGGCCAACTTGATTGGCATTCTCAACTGCAGGTGAAATTAGCTGATTGACAAAAGAGCCAAGTGTTGTAATGTTTCTGAGTCTCCTTATAAATAAGAGAGAACAAAAATGCTTAATCATTGCAAATGGATTGCAGATGCAATGCTACAGTTTACTTGCAGCCAAGGTTATGGCCTATTATTGATCAATAGAACCAAAAAAAACTTCAGCACGGGTTTTCAGCAAGCATTTTTAAAAAGAAAGGATATTCAGAAGGAAGAATTACCCTTGCAGCTTCAAGAAGCAGCAGCAGGTAGGTTTGTGGAATGGCTAAGGCAAGATGTCTGGTGACAACTTGGAGAAAACAGTAGGTCCAATCCTTCATGAAAACCTGCAGCACAGCCAGCAAGCATAGAGTGAGTCAGAAAAAGAAACTGGAAAGCTATATATACATGACATCAACAACAGACGCTGAAGACATCTGCACACCCTCACTCTCACTCTTAGCCACTCATTCCTGAGATCTCATCAGACACAATCTACAGCACCCGAGCTACTTTTTTGCAAGCTCCGCTGATCCTCCCTTAGACCACAAATTCAGGATCTCTGATACACATTCCAATCACGGCCACGACGTACAACAACAGTGTACATACATACATACATATGTGAATCTAAAGAAGAAGAAGGAGAAGGAAACCTAAAACTGCCGCAAAACTAAAATCCTTCCCCCGAAGAAAGAATCATAGCAACAAATCCGAAAGCGGCATAAAAAGAAATACACAACACCTTCATCATTCATAACCACACATTCATGACCCCGCTAAACTTCTCTAACACAGAGATCAAAACCACACCAAAAAACAAAACACAAAACAAAAACAACAACAGAAAAAGAAAGGATTGTCAAACCTTGAAGAGCAAGCCATAGGAATGGAAAGAAAGAACGGTCCACTAACAGTAAGTTAGTTGGCATAGATCCAAACCAGATTCCCCGCCCCCGCACCCCTGCTACTCACCTCCAGAGCAACGAAGAGGAGAAAGGAAGAAAGTCCGGGGAGGATGAGGATGCTGCTGCTGCTGCTGCCCCTTCTGATGCTGAGAAAGAGGATGTCGATGATGATGTCGATGATGATGATGAAGATGGCAGTGCAACAGTGGCACTGTGTGAGACTTGTGCATCACAACAAAAGCAAAAATAACAACAGCAGCAGATGTTGTTTTCGTCTACGCGCCACTTTCTTCTTCGGCGTCTGTCCTCAGAAGCACCAGCCAGCATACACGCACGCCTAAAACGAGCGAGAGAGCAAGCGAGCGAGCGTCGTGCCTCCCTCGCTGCCTGCGCGGCCTTCCTTCCTTTCCTTCCCTCCCTCTGCCTGCGCGGCTGCCCTCAAACTAACTGGAGTTGTAGCTTAGGAGCAGTTTATGAAGAATGGTTGACTGGTGAGGTTAAGTTAGTGTTAGCGCGGGGCGCGGGGCGCGGGGGGAAGGGAACTGATGAGGACACCATCATCCATTGTGGGTAATATGACTTCCTGTAGTCTCCCGCCACGTGTCGGTGCTGTCCAACCCCCTTGGTGCCTCTCTATCCTCATTCCTTCCCCCTCTTCTCTCATTGGCTCTCGCCCAATTACAAATTTTCCACTTTTCTTTTCTTTTTTTCTTTTTTTTAATTATTTTTTGGGCTGTCCCTGGGCTTCCTAGTTAATTGTCTGGATGGGCTTCAGTGTTGGGTTGGGTTCGGTTGGGTCAGCCTTTTTTTGTTTCTGGCTAAATTTTTGCAAGTTCGCTTTTTTTTTCTTTTTCAAAATTGCTAATTTTATTTTATTTTCTAGATTTCCAAATTTCTACTTTAAAAAGAAAATTGCCAGATTTCTTTTTTGGATTCTAGCATGTAGCCAAAAATGTGAAAGAATTTTTATTTTTATTTTTTACACTTCCATATCCCCATTTATAGCCGAATTTGGCTAAATTGTATTATCGATGATCACCAATTCAGCGAAATCAAAAAGATGAAGAACAAAACCCTGGTTCGGGTTGGATTAGGGGGTGGGGGGCGGTTAAGCCCACCGAGGGTTGGGTAGGGGGTGAAGGGGATGTGGCTGTGATTTGTGTTATGTATGTGGACTTGGGTTGGATTTGGGAAGGGAAGCAGGGGATGTGTTGTGAATGAATGTGTTTATATATGTGTATGTGGGGTTGGGGAGGGGGATGTTTTATGGATGTAATACTTGTGAGAGTGTTGTGTGGTTGTTCCATCCAACCATCCTTCTTTCCTTTGGTTGATAACAGCGTTTCTTGTGATCTAGGGGGGAAGAAAAAAAGTCTTGCAAAATTATAAGAGGGATATGGAATAAGTGTCATGGCCACAAATTATAGAATACTATATGCCCTGGCCACAAAGGGTAAATATCTCAATCCTGTAGAAAACCTAGCTGGTTCCACAAAAATAATCATGTAGGAAAAAACCAGGATTTAAGGTGTACTTTAATAAGTAGAAAATCCCACTTTAATAATTTCCTATTGTTAAGAGAAAAACTATTAAATATTCAGCATCAAAGTGCCAAACCTGTTAGGCTACTACTACTTATGGTATCTATCGATTTGGCACAAACTAACATATATAGGTACTAAAATCCCTAAACATCAAAAATCTCCCCCTCCAAAGAAAAAACTATGGGCCTCTTGGGTACATGTTGAATTGCCTCATTGGCTCAATATAATTTCCAATATTTCACTTGTTTAGGATCACAATCGACCTAGGCTAATGGCATGGACATACAATTGGAGGACTTATTGATTGGCACACATGGTGACATTTGCAATAGTCTCTCACTTTGTATTGTCCACTTTTCATGTTTATGGGTGGGGATGCCAGAATAATTAACATTGTATGTTAGATGTGACTAGTGTGGCCTATGCCATTGGCCCAAGTGTGAACCTATTACAAAATAGGAAAACGTAACATGTGAACATGGTTTTGCAATGTATGAATCAATTTTTCGAACAGCCAAATATGAAAGGAAATCATGCTTGAACTGAATGGTAAGCCTTCAAGTGTTACCATGTTCTCAACTGATTTTTCCTTCCAAAACCTCGTTTTTTGAAATGTATTTGAATTTTCAGCAGCAGAAATCACTAAAAAATCAATATCTCCCACATTCTGAATCCAAATCTTACCAAATAAATTCCATTAAATCCTTCTCATCAAGATCTTTCCAGCAACACCAAAGGCACATTCCAATTCCTCTGAAATTTTCAGCTACAATTTAATTTAATTTTCAATGAAAAAATCATTCAATATTCAAGAACCGCAGGTACAAACGCTATGGAACCAAGCCCATGCACCCCTCCTTGTCAAGAGGTTTGCAAAGACGCCAAGAAAACAATCTGAAGCATCCTGGTTCAGTGGATCTCGTAACTACAATACAAAACAAAACAATCCAAACTACCTTCCTTCATAAATAAATAAACAGTCATCTTCAGGTTCTGCTTTTGTTGTTGCAGTCAGTTTCTTTCACTTGGAATATGAATCCCGAAGGGCAGAGAACACGTTTTAGAATGAAATTTGAATCGGGTGGTTTTGAAAACGGGTACCACTCTGGAACAGGCTCCTGGAAGAACCCATACCCCACATAATGGAATGGCGGCAAACCTGGTCCTGGTGGTGGTACCTAATGGAACGGTGACTCGCCTTACCAGACTCGCCACTTACTAGGTGGACCGGGCCCATTTCATTGTACAAAAGTGTGCGGTGAAAAAGATCGGGCAGGCGGGTGGCTTATGAGAGGGGCAAGGTGGCTTGTAAACGCATGTGTCAATGACTATGAGATGCACCTAGGAAAACACTCCTTGGAAGACTTGAGAATGTTAGTAGGTAGGTAGGATGATTCGAAGGTGATCAAATATTGAAAGCCAAAGTGAGAGGAAGCTTGTTTTTTAAGAATTTAATCATAAGACTTCAATCTTGCCTCCTACTATGATAGTGCAATCATGTGTATGAATAGTAGTAGTAGTATAGTATAGAATTTTTTGGATAATCGAATTCTATGTAGTGTTGAAAGTTTAGGGTTTAGGTTTAACCCTACCCACCCCGCTCCCCCCGCCTCCCCCACCATATTCTTTTATAAACTATTTGCCCCCAACAAACATAGCCAAGGTTTTAAGGGATGCTAACATTCCAACTAATGATTTTGACAATATAGACAATTACCTTAAACTCATTCAAATCCTTTGTTGAACCTTTCATATATTTGTCACCCCCTTAAACATAACCTTAAGCACTCACTAAATAGTCTACTCTTTCTCAAGATTTGAGCTACGCACCTTTCCTATGCATTCAGAGTTTGGAGTTCCTTCCAATCAACTACAACTCACCTTTTGCCTTTTTCTCAAAGGTGATCACTTAATTTGAGTCTCTTGATAATTGTTCTAGATATCTAATGAATTCATCAAATTAAATGTTCCAAGTGTATGAATGTTTAAATTGATTTGATGCACATTTGATTATAAAGAATCAACACATGTTGACCATGCCAACCAAAAGTAGTGTACTACAACTATTGTGACATTTGGCTTGACCAATCAAATGTTAAATTTTATTTTTGAAGAAAACACCCCAAAAATTATTGAAAATTGATTTGACATTAATGAAAATTTTGACCTTGTGTAGAGACATGTGTTATGACTCTTGTTAATGTAAAACAAGGTTTTAAATGTGTGAAGTATGAACCAAAATGGAAACTTAGAGTCAAACAATGGGCTTCATGCTTAAGAAGGTCAACAAAACAAACGAGTTGTTGTGATCATGAACACAACAAGAAATTTCAACAATTAGTTGGGACAAGGAAATGCTTGGAAATGTAATGAACCTAGTACCTACTCAATGGTCATTTAAATGGACAAACAATGTTGGGAACTAAACATGTGATGCTATGTTAAAAGGATTTCATGTAGTTTTTTGTGGCTAGAAATCATTTAATTATTCCAAGAAAAATAACCTAGTTAAAAGCATCGCGTAAATTGGAGGGTTTGTAATCAATGTTTTAATCACAACCATGTTGTCCAATTCACAACTTGAGTAACCACAATGTTATGTTGACTATCTTGTCTATAGTTTTTCTTTTTTTTTCATCCAATAGTTATAATATCCACATTTCAAAAGATCAAAAACAATGTTATTATCACCTTTGCACTTACTACCGTCTACATCTATGAATAACCATTGAATTTTTCAATATGCACAAATTTCATTGCAAGTTCATTTCTTTTATCGTCACAATGTTTCATTATTTTTGTGTGTGTATGTTCAACATTTTATGTTGTTTATATTTAATGATTTCATATCTAGTTGTAGCTTAGGTTTTGTTGGTGTGTTCAAATTCAATTTGGGAATGGAAGGAAGAGGGTTCAAGTTACTAGTATGCACTTAGTTCCAACAAACTCATGATGTCCATGAATGTTGGTGTTGAGGAGTTAGTGAGACTATTTTGATGTTGCAGAATGAATGTATGAATGTGATGTGACAAATCTTTTTTTCTCTTTTTTTTCTAATGATATTTCAGATCTCAATATCTTGTGATCTTTTGTGAAAGACAATAAATTACAAGGTTAAATCCAAAAAATATTTGTATATGAAAACTCCATTCCATTAGCATAAATGTTATAAAAGTTTAATAGAAGTAGCCATATGTTCACAAAATATATTTTACTAGTAGCTAATTTGAACTATTGAAAACTATGTATTGTAGCCATTTTTTTGTAATAAATGTTATATCGATATAGCCACTCTTTTATTAACTTTTTTTAAAAATCTTAATAAAAAATATATATTTTTCAATGTACAAACACAAATTGAAAATCTCAAAATTTTCAAAAATGATTGTTGATTCATGCAACATTTCCAACAAATGGGATTTACCCAAATTGAACCATTTATGAAAACTATGAACATCCATAATTATGCAAGGAAACAAAATGTTGTAATTTGAATTATGATTTGTGTGGAATGAAGGTGTCCATTCTTTAAACAAGGCAATTCAAAAATTGCGTAGATTTACATCAAAGGTAATAAAATTTGTTACAAAAAGTGTGAATTGGGTGACTTTTGATGATATCCTATTACACATTAATCATTTCTTTGGTTAGTTAAGTGCATCATTGATGTAAGAACTAAAAATGCCCTCATTGAAAATCTTCATTTTTTAAAGATCATGCCATGTGAAACAATTAACAAAAAACCAAATAATGCAACTTGTGTTCAATATAAAATTACGTATAGTTGGGTGTTGATTTGTTTAATTTTATGGATTTTTATGATGTGTGTATAAATCTAAATTAGTAAAAAAATTGGATCCATGACTCCATCATCCAAAGGGAATACCCCAAGAAAATCAACAAATGTTTTGTCACATTAATTAATTTTCAAAGTAGGCCCCAAAAAAGAACTTCGCAATTAGTAACCAATAACTCTTTTTAATATTTCAAGGCATAGCCACCCTAATAAGAGCCACAACAAATGGAACCACTATTTGTTTTCACATTTTTTGGTCAAATTTTAATATAATGTTGAAAATAATTAATTTGTTTAAATGGATATGTTGCCGATACACAATAATTTTACATTCAATATGATTTGTAATGAATCTAATGAAGATAAATATTCAAAAGCACTTGTTAAACATTAAAAATATTTTTAAATAAACATTACAAGGATTCATATTTTGGGAAGATTTTTTTAACATGAATTTTTTTGGGGGAAATTTTTTTAACATATTTTCATATTATAATTTTTAAAAACATATTTTTAAATGATAAAAAAATGTTTTTTCAATTTACAAATGAAAATATATTGAGAATGTTTTAAACTAAACACTCGTCAAAGTGGTGAATGTGGCTCTTGTTATCCCATTTGCACCCTTCATATAAAATATACACAAATGTCTTACAACTTCATCTTTAGTCCTTCTTCATGGAGGTAATAAGTAATGATCCGATCATTTTCTTACATATGACATTCATCCTAAATAATGTTCTATTATTTCATGAAGCAATTGATTGGACCAAGTGAACCAAACAACAATTAATTTTCTTGAAACTATATTTGTTAAAGCTCATGACAATGCATGTGGCATGAAACTTCCCATTCCAAGTCATGGGAAAATTTGAGATAATAAATTATTTCATTTTTATGGTGAATATTATTATTCTAAGGATAGGAACAACAATTTAAATGGCATAATTACAAAAGACTTTGACATAAGGAGGGGAGTGAGATAGAACTTCCCCCTCACACTTTATTTCTTCCTTATAATTGGGGAAGCCTTAAATGCCATGGTGAAGCATGTAACTAAAGGGGCAAAATACAAGGTATTATGCTTCTAGGGGGGAAGATGTGACATATAATTTCACAATATGTCAAGACAACATGTGATCAAAGGTGAAGAAAATAAGGTTAAGAATGTTGTTAGGCTTCTTGAGGAGTTTCATGAAGCTTCAAAACTAGAGTGAACTAAAATAAAAGTTTAAGTTACTAGAAAACATACAAACAACTCAAACCCATGGTGCAACCTATACAATTGGAAATGGACAAAAGAAGGAGACATGTCCAAGCTCATAAGTACCACTTTTGGAGTTGATATGAACACAAAGAATGTTGACGAGTTTTGATTAAAAGACTCAAAAAAAAGGTATTAGAATATGTTGCACCTCCCCTAAGGAGTTGGTGATCAATGCCATCCTTGTTTCCTCCTTATGCTTATTCACAAATGTCTATGCTAGTTCTAAGAAGTTTATCAAAAATTGCAAAGTCTTTATTTGAAATTATTTATGGTCAAGCATGGAGCAAAATGTGGGAACAAGAATCAATTGGCAAGATTGTTGCAATAAACAAAATAAAGGCAAGCTGAGACCTAAAAGATGGTATGGCCACATCCTTATTTTGTAAGTGGGTGATGATGGCCCTAGAGCCAAAATAATTAAACTTGAAAATAGTCCTCCACTTCAAAGCTTTAAGTAGAAGCAACTCGTCAAAACACAAGCAATTAACAATGGATGTTTTTACATATATGTGTCCAACCTAAGGTTTGATGTATGAAAAAAAATCATGATGGTGTGGAAAACCTTTGTTAAGAAGGTGAAAAAAGAAATGGCCCCAAAAATTTGAAGAAATCACCAACATTAACATTTAATGGACGTCACATTTCCATGGCAATGAATTTAACATTTCAATCCAATGAACACATGAGTTGCATAAACAAGGATTGGTGAATATTGACATCTTATGGAACCATATGGTGTATGATTTCAAACCTTGGGAAACTACAAGAGATCAATTTAACCTTGAAGAAGGGGAGAAAATTATTTGGAATAAAAGCATTCATAGTGTACCCCTTTTGTGGGAGGGTGAATTACAATGTCCTATGAACCGAACTTCCAAGGGAAAGTGGCAGGCATCTTCTTAAGTGATGGAAACCCCAACCCCATCATAATGCTAGGTACCATGACAAACTTCCTCCCAAAATGTTTTGACATAGAAATTGATTAAAAGATTTCTAATTATATAACCATGTAAATAGTCACTCCAAATGCAAAAATCCTCCAATAATATATTTGCAAGTAATCGGATGATATCAATGTTATTGGGATTCCACGACGTGGTGAAGTTGGTAGTGGGATTTAACAACTAACATTGGTTAATCAAAAAGAAAAATACAATGACGATGAGATCCATGGGAATTTGTTTTTTAATGGAAATAACTTAAAAGATGGCTACTCGAAAACATTCAAAATTCACAGGCAACATCAAAGTCAATAGTGCCATATGCTATGCAAGCAAGTGTTAAAGATGGTAATCATTTAATAGTTGTTACCATGTTTGGACATTCATTTGAAGGGAAAGCTAAAAATGTCAATGAAAATATATATGCATATTCAAAAACCCTAAATCTCACAATGGATTTTAATAAATTAAAAACCACTACACACTCAAGAGACATCAAAGGCATTTAAAGCTAGTCAACACATATGATCATGCCCTTTAAACGGATGAATGACAATTCAAAATGAATGCCATTCAATAATGGTTTGTCCCCAAACTTCATGTTTGCATGGACATTGTTTTATAATGCCATCACATGTGTTAATCCTATGAATGAAGACAAACACATAACAACAATTCAATGACCTAGTCTATAGTTTAGTTGATGATCTATTGAATCAAAATTAGTTCATGCAACCAATATTTTAGGTTCTTTAGAATCCTATAGCTTATAATTTAGTTTGTGAACCTTTGCTTTAGGGAGTTTGGGATTTTAGAAAAGGAAAAAAAGTTGGGAATTTAATGAAGGGGGAAAATTTTCAAAACTACAACTCAACTTTCCTTCAAACCCCCATCATGCTTGTGGATGAGACTAGGGAAGAAATAATACATCAATTAATGTGCTAAATAAACCAAATTGAACTATCAAATTAAACTATGGTATGTTAATATTTTTTCAAATCCAAATTTGTCATTTACTTCAACAATTGTGTCATCTTTGACTTGACACAAAGCCCAAAAGTTGATACGTATCAAAGATTAAACATTGATGAAAAATTCTTTATTTATCATAAAGAATAAAAATGTGTTTACATAGTTGAAATGGTTCCATGTGAATACAAGTAACATAGTTGAGTTTATGCATATCAAAATTGTAATGATTTCCATCCTCATTAGCTTGAACATGAAAAATCTTTTAGCCTAAAACAATATTCCTTGGAAAAAAACTTGACCTTATGACACCCATGTAATGCATAACATATGCACGTTCATTTGTTGCTACTGCAACTTTTTTTTCTAAAACAACAAAAGTGCTATCAAATTGAAAGTCAATATCAATGTCAAGAAAAAAAAATTCATCAATGCCATGCCTTTTTTTTCTTTTTTTTCCTCCTCTTTTTGTAATTAATAACACCACAAGAAAAAAAACCCTAGTTTTTGCATTATCATATCCACTATACCATTGAAAAAAGATTTCATGTTCAAAACACATATGTTAAATTTATAAGACATGCACAACATGTTTATCAAATTTTCAATTAAATTTTCATAGTGAAGTGAAGGTGTGTAGTTACAATGAATTATCGTGAAAATGATAGAAGGAGTACACCGTAGAAATTTGTGTACCATATGTGCATACCGTGTCCATAATGCAAAAAATGATTATGGGTTCCAATTAATCAATCCCAAACTTCAATTGTGCCTTAGTAAGGTTATTCTTATGAAGTGTCATTAGTAACATATGAATCCACATCACAATGCTTCCATAGTCAACTTCTCCAAATGTTTGACTACATTGTTTTCCCATTTCTAGTTCTAACAACATTTAACACCCAAAGTTAAATGACATTTGTAAATTTCAAATTTGGATAAGGACATTGTGTAAACTAAAAAAAAATCTTTACAATTTTAAAATGACTTTCATTTGATTTTGACTTCAATAAAATGCATTCAATTGTAGCTACATTGAATAATCACCTTCCCACAATGAATGCAACCTATGCATGCAAATGTGAATCTTGAGACTAAGTAAGACATAACATAACTATTCAAGAAAAAGACATGTGGGTGTTGGTTTGCTTTAATGGGACAAATATATTACCCAAAAATTTTTATTTATTTATTTAATAAAATGATAATAAATACATTTCTTGAGTATCTTATCAGTTAAATTACATATAACAGAGGTCCCTTAGGATGCTATGAATGCAATATTTTGTCACATTTTTTGTCCATGAATAATATATGAAATTTTAATGCATTAGGAACCACCACCTTGCATTACCTTTGGTACAATATATACTAGTTATCTACATGTTTAAAATTAGAGCTAGGAATATAATATTTATACTATAATAATTTATCAATGGTCACATAGGAAATAGTTGTAATTTTGATAAATTTCATATTTGTTTGGGTTTCAAGAATATCTAAATACTTGTCAAAAATTGGTCCACTCAAAGAAACCAATGCTCATGTTGCCCACTTCACAAGAAGAAAAGAATATAGAACATCTAAGATGGGTTGGCAAACTATCGTGAACTAGACGATAGTGACAACAACTTCAACACAATAAAACCAATGATACCAATTTTATAAGAAGTTTCTCAAGATGAGATTTTAAATATAAAAAGATTACATTTGTTAAGTATATCTTAAATTTCATCTTTGCAATTGTGGAAAGAAATGAACATTCAATATATCCTTTCATCAATCATTAACATGTTATACAAATTCATCCAAGAAAAAAACTTTTCATCATGCAACAAATGTGAAAGCTCCACATTCCACATTTACAAGTTCTTTTATTAAAGACTTGCATGAATTAACACCCATTTTATGACTCTATCTTAATGAAGAAAAAAAGGATGTAGCAAATGACTATGTATAAATTTTTGGTATCAAAATTACTTCTAAAACAATGTTTGAATGAAACAAAGGAGAAAGAGGAGAAGAAAAATAAAGTTAAAATGTGTTCTTCTTTAAAAAGCCATTGCTTATGAAGGTGCTACCTCTTTGTTTGTTCCTTAGCTTCATGTAAATTCATTGTCATTACATTTTTCATACCCTTCATAATACAATTAGAATTACCCATCTAAAGTAAGCCATGACTCATAATTTTATTGTTGACAAAAATAATTTGGGAGTTCACCCATAATTTTGTTTAACTTATGACCCATTCAACATGACAATTTGGCATCTATTCTTGTTGTTCCCATAACTATGTCTTTTCCTCTCCCATTGTGATGCTATAGCTATTCATAGGGAGATTAAAACACACTTGTGATGATTTTAACAAATGATTAGGAAGAGCTTGAAACAAAACATGTTTTTCTGGCTCAAGCATTTGTGACAACTCTCTTTGATTTAGACTTGGGATTTTCTGTGGATTTTTTTTAATCAGTTTTCATTTAGTCGTCACATCTTTCAACTAGTCCTTTAAATATGGGTTTTGAACATTTTTTAAGCCTTTTTTATTGTGAAAATTTAGCCAATGGTTTCATCTAGCTTGTTTAGGTGAGTCCCATGTCACTATGAATCTTATCTCAAGATCCATTGTTTGAGTCTTTGGCATTGCCATGTTTTTGGTTTTGGACAAACCTTTTATAAGCATTTTGCCAATTGCGATGGGTGAGGTCATGTATCGATTGATGAGTAAATATTTATGTTTGTTATTTCGTGATGTTTTTTTATTCACTTATCATTTCATTATTTTGATGTGCCCATCATGGGTGGGTGCAGGGTGGTGGTTCATGGTGTTTGGATTTTTTTAGATATCCATCCCAATTGGATGGTGTTGTAGGTGGACATTGTAAATGTTTTCAACACCATTTTTCAAAAACCATTATAGGAGTTTCACAAAAAAAAATGACAATTATTTCAAAAATTTCATTTGATCTTTTCATGCCCAATGAGTTCCTTTTTTTTTAGCCACCAATCCCATTTGGGAGATTTGTCTATCATCTATTCTATGGAGGGCACACACTGGGCAATTTGCTTATCAAACCTTTTTTTGCATCAACCCATTTTCATGAGTTATAATTTTATACTAGGGTTTTTCCTTTTTGTATTTTTATTTCCCTTATTGATAACATTCACATCATTGGCCTATCTTCTATCATTCCTTTTGGTTTTGAACTTTATTTTTTATGTTTACTTCTATGCATCTTGTGGTTCAACTTTGCAAGTGTTCAATTTGTTTGCCCTCCAGTTTGCTTTTTGATTTTTCTTCTTATGTCAAGTTTTGTTACCCTTTGAATAATATTAGGGTTTCAATCATTCATTTTGGAATTTTTTTTTTTCATTTCATCCTTCCTATAGGACACATTAGACAAGGATGTTTTCCATGTAGATGTGATTTTAAAATTAAAGGATGTCCAAATAACTTTTGGAATCCTATTTGTGTCATTTTCCCCCCTTTTACCAAATTTTCAACATTAATTCACCTCCTTCAACATAACCTTCATGCAAGTTTTTGGGAGACTCATGGACCCATGTTCTTTGCATTGCCCATAGGCCCTTTTAGTGTGTCAACATGTTTTTTTCTCTATTTTCATGGGGGGATTGGTATCGTTATCATTGAGTTCAATGCATTGGTGACTTATATGGGGAATTGGGCATTTGTTGCACCTATCATATTCTTATCAAATCATTGCCCAATTTTATTAGAGGTGATAGGTGTCAATTTTTTTGGTCTGCTCCCCATTTAAGGGCATTTGAAGTTTGCGCGAAAGCTCCTTCCCCCAGATGTGGTGGTTTGCGTTCCTCCTTTCATGCAATTTATAAAAGGGGATTGAATTGGCATCATAAAAACATTTCAAATAGATTACAAATTTTTGCTTGAACATCATATTTGACATGGTTCTTGATTTGCATTGCACACAGTTGAAATCCTATTTAAACCCAAAGGTTGGTGCATTGTTTTTGTTCACCTAGTTAGTCCATCTTTTCATTTAACCTTCGATGTTTTTCTCCTATGCACAACACATTAGGTTGAACCTCCTCCATCCTTTAATTTTAAAGTTGATTTAGTGCATTTGTGGCCAACCCCAAAATATAGTTGGGACCCACCTTCTTCATTGCTCCCATGGTGGCAAATGGATTGCATTTCACGATGTTGTTCGTGATGCATTCACTTCCATCACAAAATACACATGATTTTATATTTTGCGCGAACAAATTCATGTCCTTCCACCACTTTCTTTTTTGTTTGCTTGTTAACAAGTTGAAATTGTATTATTTGTTGATGACATTTGCACCTTGGTTGATGTGGTCATTATCAATTTCACCCAAATAGATTTGGTTTCATGTGTTGCTTCATCTCACAAGGCGATTATGATAATGGTGGCCTAGGCAAAGGTAAGACTTTATCATGATCGACATTCGACATATCCATTTCTTCCCCTTGCCATAAAGGTTTTTAATTGGTTACATCAACAAATGAATGATTTTTTTCATCAATGTGTTAACATGGGGAGGTTAGCAAAAGGCACCATGTTCCTCCTCCAGTGGTTTCATGTGCCTTTTAAAGGCAGAGGGCATTAATAATTAATTTGTAAAGAACACAAGTCATTTCTATTTTGAGATGTGTCATGATTACAAGTGATGGTTCTCCCAAGCTTATTGTTCTTTTAGGTTTCCTTTCCCTTTGATTTGAGCTATGCTTCTTGCAACTAAAGGGGGCTTTGGAACATAATCTATTCCTTTGCCCCTTTGTGATCACTTTGTGTTTTGCTCTTGTGGCTCAGACTTGGGTTCACTCTATTTATCTTCCTTTCCCCCTTGGCTAGGTGTTTAATGGAGCTTGCTAAGGTTTCATCAATACTAACTTCTTTCCTAAACAACACAATGAAAAAACACTTGGCCCATGGTAAGGTTAGTGAACTCACCTTTGACCCAAATAAGTGGGTTTGGGAAAATGACAACTACATGCTAGACCTCATAGTCGTTAAAAAAAAGAAAGATGTTTGAACATCTTAATGAAACTAAGGAGGAATTTAATATAAAAATGGTCTTGGATGATGATTTGCTTAGGTGGAAGGATGCGTGGCTAGAAGCCCTAATTAAAAAATATTCATGTTTTATCTTGACAATACGGTTCCAAGCAACAATAGTGAATTGTATGGCATGCCAAAATCAACAAGGATCAAGGTGGTGTTATCAATTACCTTGTAAAAGTAGCATTAGTTGGTAAGGTTTTGATGGGGTTTGAGTTGTTGACATAGTTCTAGGGTTGTTGGGCTTGTGTCATCTTGTTTCTGCAATGGATTTTCTTTTCCATTTGTGCCACCCAAACAAAAAAACTTTTGGATTAGATTGTTTAACTAGGTTTGCCTTTAGTTGCCGTGGTTAGTGATAGCCCAAATACAAGTTATAACAAGGAAGCTCCCATTTGTTAAACATTCAATGCATCCTTACCAACTAAGTTTTCACCAACTTGTTCCTTGGGCCAAGGTCGATGACACAAATCTGGAGTCTTTGATTTCTACATTATAACAACAATATAACTTTACTTGAAATATTTTCATCGAGATATGCGAATTGGGTATGAAAGTTCATATGTATTTCCCATGTGATAATCCTACACAAACTACTTCATGATGACATGTTATATTTGATCCTATTTTTTTGGTGGCTTTTTTTTCTTTGGAAAAGGAAGATTCTATCACAAATTCTCCTTTTTGAAAACAATCACAAAAAACAAAAAACTTATTACAAATTTGTCAAATTTCAGCACATTTGACTACAATATGAAAGGGGGCTTAAGATTTTCTACTTTCATATTTTGAGTATCTCCAAAATTGGCTAAACATACTTATAGATGATTGCCATTTGAGCAACATCACAAAATTGAGAAAAAAAAATCACTCATCCCAATACCTACCAACCAACAAATTGTGAAATAATTTGAACATTCAAAATTTAGCTTGTATAAATTACTACTTTGAATTTTAAAATCATGACCTAAAATAAGTTTGATTTCTTATTTAAGCATGTAGAAAGTCTCTCTTACATCATATTCTTGTTGTTGGCACTGTTGCTGTTGTATTGTAATTTCATATAAAATACACTACAAAACAAGGTTATGTTTAATCAATGAAACTCCCATTCCAAAAGAAATGTGATGTCCATATATGCTTTCACTTTTGTTTGCTTGACCACATTAACTAATTAACATGGACATCAATAGTTACCTAGGCAGGTTCCAAATGTCAAATAGTGATCATTCAACTAGATATTGATGATGCTCCCATCCATTTGTGTTGTTTTTACTCATAATTTTTTTCCAAAAAGTGAAATGAAAATTTAAAAAGTGATTTTGGAGGTTTTCAATTTCCAAAAAGAGAACAAAAATGTAAAAATCACCATATTTTTACTATACTCATCGGTTTTATATTGAAGAATGATTCACAATTTGTGTTTTATTTCTGGTTTAAACTCACATCATATGGCTTAGATTTTTGGAAAAATTGTCATAAGGTCCATTGTCACACTCCCCACAACCCACATTAATTGGAAATTATTAAAACAATGGTGTTTACTTCTTATGAATTTGTTTTGAAAATTTTGCCAATTTTATTACTACTTTTTGGCTTGTGTTATAAATGTAAAATGTTTTTGTCTCTTGAGATGTACTAGGCCCTCAAACATATCAACCAACCTATCATATCTCTTGACAAATCTATTTATAGATACTTTTGCCCCCTTGCAACACAACTTACCCGCTTGCCAACTCCCAAAGGAAAGGGAGGTTGAAGTGGGGAAAATAAAATTGTCTACTAATTGCAAAGGCCAAGGACCATTGGAGGAGAAAAGAAGAGATCTTCTCCCTGATCCAAAAGGAAAGGGTGATTATTGGAGAAAAAAAAACAGTTATCCACCCACCCATTTCAAAGGAGTGGGTAATTGGAGGAGGAAAAAAAGTGGGAGAAAATTGGAAGGCAAAAAGAATATCATAAGTGTTGGTTTGGTGAGAATTCATCTCAAAATAGGCAACTAAAAATGCTTAACTTGATTGCACAAAAGTGGCAAGTTACAAATTGTAAAGAAAAATGTGTCTTTGCAAGAGTTAAGCATGTGGTCCCTAAATAAGATTGTTTGCCCATTGCTAATATAACAAAATGTTCAACCATGGAACCATGGTGTTTGTCTTATCCAAGGAGATTATTTACACCCATTGGGGCAGTTTAAATTACCTTTTTTTTCCCCGCCACATGCACTTGATGGCTTGCCTTCCAAGTTTCATGAGGAATTAGACAAGGCCACTTAAATTTGGTCATGATTTAATTTGACCATCATGCCATTTAATTCTCACACCATTCAACTTTGAAATGTCTCTTCACCATCTCACACCAATGAAAATCACCAACAGTTAAAAAAACTTTCATGCTATACTTTTACTTTAAATTTTAAAAAATTACATAACACATATACTAAAATCACATCACAATTTTCCCAAAACTTTCACCAAGACAAAAAACAAAGAAGAAACCTTTAAACACACAAACACGACACAAATATTTGATGAAATTGGAGTTGTGTAAAGTTTTAAGGCGTTCACCAAATGAAATGAATACCATGGGGGAATTTTGAATTCAGAACTTTCCCCCATTTTGATGAGGAGGAGGGGGGGGGGGGGCCATGATGGAGAGTTTAAAAATTTATACATATGAAAATAATGTCTTTTTTATAATAGTCCAATTTGTGATGAGCCTCAACTACAAGTTGGGTCAACTTGCATTCCATCCATATTCTTGTTTGTTATGTGCAAATGAGTGGCAATGGTTGTCCTACCAATGAAACATTATGTCTCAACGTGTGAAAAGATTCCCATTACTTGGACCTAGTTATGAGGAATCATAAAGGGAATGCATATGGGAAATTGTGAAGCTCTTATCAGAAGTTCATCATGGGGAATTTCCATAAGGCAATTATAATCAATAACATTTGGCAAGTTTCAGGGGTGTGTCACCATCATATTTGTGTCAAACATTTTTATGTGCAACGATCTATCTATGAAGGAAGGTAGTTTGTTTTGTTTTGTAATTATGAGATCCATTGAATCAGGATGCTTCAGATTGTGTTCTTGGTGTCTTTGGAGAGCTCTCGATGAGAAGGGGTGCATGGGCTTGGTTCCATGATGTTTGCACTTGCAGTGCAAAAGTTTTTGAATATTGAATGATTTTTTCACTGAAAATTAAATTAATTCGTAGCTGAAAATTTCGGAGGAATTGGAATGTGAGTTTGGTGTTGTTGGAGAGATTTTGATGAGCAGGATTTAATGGAGTAAGATTTGGATTCAAAATGTGGGAGATATCTATTTTTAAGTGATTTCTGCTGCTGAAAATTCAAATAAATTCCAAAATAGCAGGTTTTGGGAGGAAAAATCAGTTGAGGATCTGGTAACACTTGGGCCAACGGCATAGGCCACACTAGTTTTAATGAAAACTACCCATTGCCATTTAGAAGTAACTTATAGTTGTTATTATGACTTGTATCTCAAATGTGCATAAGTGGTGTTGCCCACATTCATAAACCTAATACTCTCCATTCCTCTATGTCAATGTTCTTTGAATTCTACACATGTACAAAACATAATTAACCCTAAACCCATTCAAAAACAAAATTTGAAAATTTGAAAAAAGTGATTTTGGAGGTTTCTAGTCACCAAAAATGAGGGGGGGGAAAAAAGAAAAGGAAAAATTGTCAAACTCGCATATTTGATTTTTATTATGTAGCCAAAAAAAATAGAAGGATGATTAAAATATTTTCATTTTATTTATGACTTATAGCCATATTTGACTAAATCTTCCTAGGGATGATCACCATTGTGGCTAAAAACCAAAATTCCCCCACTCCTTACAGAATAAGATTAGTTACAACATGTGAAGTTTGTAGCCTTTTCTTTGGGGTTGCCCTGTAGAGTGAGGGCCCAGGGCCAGCTATGTAAGAAGGGACCCACAGATAAAATTAGGCTACAAGATCAAGGTGCAGCTTATTATGTCCACACAATGAAATTTTAACCATTTTTGTACATTATGTATTTTTAGCTTGTTTTTGGCCCTATGGAAGTGTAAGCAAAGCATGTTATAAGCTATATAGCCTTTTGAGGTTTCTTCTTGCTCCATGAAATAGGTAAAGTTGCATTTTCCAAAAGAAGCAATCCCTCTTCTTCTAGGCCATTCTGGGGTGTAATGCCCTGCTGCTAATGCTTACTTCTAGGGTGGTAATGACCAAGCCAATACAATAGTAAAAACAATATCTGATTAAAAATATGAGGTGCAATATATTGGTTGTTAGGTAAGAATTATAAGTTATTAGTTTAAAAATAGGTTATATTTTATTTAATTATGATATAAAATATGTAATAATTTGAATTAATATATTATAATTAATATATGATGAATTTAATATGTACATATTTTTAAAAATAAATAGTAATAAGACTATAAAAATAAGTTAGATAATTATTCAATACCCCTAAAAATGATGGTTTGACACATGTAGATCTCGAACTTTACACTAAGTGTCCCCGATGCAAAACATAATTTAAACTTTGCCATATGATATGGGTCCCCCCCCCCCCCCCCCCCCCCCCCGTTCTTTTTTTCTTCTTTAACTAACACATTCAGCAGGAGACTTTTGGGTTATGGGGTGCAGTTTTTTTTTTT
>Ga0116230_10000412_pt1 | contig 37570 bp, 30 predicted proteins | sample S1TSphfallax_3_FD_88678 | JGI IMG/M metagenome (GOLD analysis project Ga0116230, IMG submission 88678) | Host-associated microbial communities from peat moss isolated from Minnesota, USA - S1T2_Fd - Sphagnum fallax MG | ecosystem: Host-associated > Plants > Peat moss > Unclassified | place... | reverse complement strand
TTCGTCCACGGTGCCGGGTATCTGCAGGACGTACACCTGCGTTACCCGTATTATTTTCGCGAGCAGATGTTCAACAACCTCCTGGTCCGTCGCGGTTACGTGGTCATCGATCTCGATTACCGCGCATCGCGCGGCTACGGACGGGATTGGCGGACCGCGATCTATCGGCAGATGGGACACAGGGAACTCGAAGACCTGCTGGATGGCAAGCAGTGGCTGGTCGATCACGCCTCCGCCGATCCCAGCCGCTTCGGTGTCTACGGCGGCTCCTATGGCGGCTTCATGACCCTGATGGCCTTGTTTCGCGCGCCGGGCGAGTTCGCCGCCGGTGCCGCGCTGCGTCCCGTGACCGACTGGATGCAGTATGACGACACCTATACCTCGGAAATCTTGAACGATCCGCAAGTCGACCCCATCGCCTACGCGCGCAGTTCGCCGATCGAGTTCGCCGACGGTCTGCGGGATTCGCTGTTGATCTGTCACGGCGTCATCGACGACAACGTGCTGTTCGAGGACTCGATGCGCCTCTACGAGCGCTTGATCGAGCTGCACAAGGACAATTTCACGATGTCGCCGTATCCCCTCGACCGCCATGGCTTCAGCAACGCCGATTCCTGGCTCGATGAATACAAGCGCATCGACCGGCTGTTCCGGGGTACGCTCGAGGGAAAGCCCCGCTGAGCCGATCGCAGAGCGCACAGTCTTGCTGCCATGAATTACAAGCACATCTATCACGCCGGGAATTTCGCCGATCTTGCCAAGCACGTCGGGCTGCAATATTGCCTCGACGCGTTGAAGCGCAAGGACAGCCCGTTTTTCGCTCTGGACACGCATGCGGGGCGCGGCTACTACGACCTGCAGGCGCCCGAAGTGCAAAAGTCAGGTGAAGCGGAGCGCGGCGTGCAACGCCTGGTGAAGGACGGCATCGATGCAGCCGACCTCGCCGCCTATTTCGCGGCGATCCAGGCAAGGCGCGGTAAGCGTCTGCCGCGCTATCCGGGATCGCCGGCCTTGATCGCGAACGCGCTGCGCGTGCAAGACCGTGCCGTGTTCGTGGAACTGATGCCGGCCGAAGCGCGGGCCGCCGAGCGCGAGATCGCTTCGCTGGGACGGATTCGCACCGCAATCGAGGACGGCTACACGGCCCTGAAAGCCTTGCTGCCTCCCGATGAACGGCGCGGTCTCGTGTTGATCGATCCGCCCTACGAAAGTCTCGACGAACTGAAGACGATGCTGCAGGCCTTCGCGGCGGCCTATGAGCGCTGGCCCAGCGGCATCTTTCTCATGTGGTACCCCATCCGCAGCGCCACGCAGCGACGGCAGGTCCACGCTCGCTTCGAAGCGCTTGGCATTGCGAAGATGCTCTATGCGGATCTCGCGATTCATCCGGACGATGCCGGTGTCGGACTCGCGGGCAGCGGCCTCATGATCGTCAATCCGCCGTTCGGCGCCGATGAGCATCTCGCGGCGGCGTACGCGGCCATACACCGCACGATCGCCGCCCCGGGCTCAGGCTACGTGGAAGTCGCGCGCTTGACGCCGGAGAGAATGGTATAGCCTCGGCATGGAGTCCAAACTGGCCATGGCCGCGAAGAATGCGCTGCTGGCGAGCTCGCAGCAACTGACGGCTGAGGAGCGGCTCAACGCCTTTCTGGCACACAGCCGACTGATGATGGAATTACAGATCGCGGGGCGAAAGCTTGGAGTTGGCGCTGGTCGAGAGTCGCCGCCCCGGGCACTCAATAGCCGTCGCTCTCGCTCGCCGGTGCGAGTGGATTGACTTCCGCGGTCACGCCGTTGATCGTCGTGCCACTGCTCGAGAATCTCGGCGCTCCGCGGTTGATGAATTCGTAGGGAAAATTCAGAGTCGGCGCAGTGCGCGCTTCCAGGCCTTGCTCGTCGTGCGCGCTCAATGTGAGATCGAGTGCCGCAAGATTGTCTTCGAGCTGCTGCAAGGTCCTCGCACCGATGATCGTCGCGGCCACACCGGGTCGGTGCTGCACCCACGAGATCGCCACGCGCGCGGGCGTCGATTCCAGTCGTTGCGCAATCTCGATGAGTTCGTCGATGAGCGCATAGGCCTTCTCGGTCAGCGCGGACTGCGCCCACTCGCCACGATCGGCCTTGCGCTGCCCGGCGTTTGCGCGCGTGTATTTGCCGCTCAAGACGCCGGACTTGAGCGGCGACCAGGGGGTGACGCCGAGTCCCTGGTCGAGCGCCATCGGGATCAACTCGCCCTCGATCGTACGCTCCAACAGCGAGTACTCGAGCTGCAGCGCGATCAGCGGCGTCCAGCCGCGAAACTTAGCGATCATCTGCGCTTCCATCGTCTTCCAGGCGGGGGTATCCGAAAAGCCAATGTAGCGAATCTTGCCGGCCGCCACGAGATCGTCGAGCGCGCGCATGGTCTCCTCGATCGGGGTATTCCTGTCCCAGCAATGCATCCAGTACAGATCGATGTAATCGGTCTGCAGCCGTCGCAGCGACTGCTCACAGGCGGCGGCGATGGCCTTGCGGCCTGCACCGCCGGAATTCGGATCGCCGGTCCGCATCGACCCGAAGAACTTGGTGGCAATCACGGCGCGCTGACGCTTGCTCGTCGCCTTGCCAAGGTGGTCGCCGATGATCTTCTCGGAATGCCCCTTGGTGTACACATTCGCGGTATCGATGAAGTTTCCGCCGAGGTCCAGGTATCGAGCGAGGATTTGAGCCGACTCTTCGGGAGACGCGCCCCAACCCCAGTCCTGACCGAAAGTCATGGTGCCGAGGCACAGCGGACTCACCCGCAGTCCGGAACGGCCCAAAGTCACGAAATGGTCCAGAGGCATTTATCTTGAGGCCCGGATTTCCGGTTCGAGTTCAATAAATCGCCGGAACGTACATTTCGGCCGGGACCGGCGCTCGATGATATTCGGGATTGTGCACCCGCGTCGGCAGTACCACCGGTTCGCGCGGAATTTCTTCGTAGGGGATCTGGCTCAGGAGATGATGAATGCAGTTCAAGCGCGCCCGCTTCTTGTCAACCGCTTCGACGATCCACCAGCGCGCCTCCGGGATGTGGGTGCGCTCGAGCATCGCTTCCTTGGCCTTGGTGTATTGCTCCCAGCGGCGACGCGACTCGAGATCCATCGGGGAGAGCTTCCATTGCTTGAGGGGCTCATCGATACGCACCTGGAAGCGCAGGTTTTGCACATCGTCGGTGATCGAGAACCAGTACTTGATCAAGATGATGCCGGAGCGCACCAGCATGCGTTCGAACTCGGGCACATCGCGAAAGAACTCCTCGACCTCCTGGTCGGTGCAAAATCCCATGACGCGCTCGACGCCGGCGCGGTTGTACCAGCTGCGATCGAACAGCACGATCTCGCCGGCCGCCGGCAAATGAGCGACGTAGCGTTGAAAGTACCATTGCGACCGCTCGCGGTCGTTTGGCGCGGGCAGGGCTGCGACACGGCAGACTCGCGGGTTCATCCGCTGCGAGATGCGCTTGATCACGCCCCCCTTGCCCGCGGCGTCGCGCCCTTCGAAGATCACCACCACTTTGCGTTTGCGCGCAACCACCCAGTCCTGCAGTTTCACCAGCTCTCGCTGCAGCCTGAAAAGCTCCTTGAAGTAGAGCTGCCGAGCCGCTTTTTCAGCCGTTTCCCCCGAGTCGTCGATGAGATCGTGGATGCGCTCGTCATCGAGCTCGAGCTCCAGTTCCTCGTCGAAGCTGTCCGCGATCTCCTCGCGGATTCGTGCCGCCCTCTCCACCTTGCCCTGGTCGTTCATCGCACTTGACTCCGGCCCATCCCGCCCGTGCAGCTTTACCTTAGCAGCCGCAATGTGACGCTTTGATGAATCTGCTTGCCGGTGACCGCCGGGTCATTGGTGCGATGCTAATAATTACCGGCGTCGACATGCGGCCAGCTCGTGCGCTTGGGCGCGCACGGCATCAGCCTTCGCCGATATCTCCGGGAGCCGTCGCGACCGAGTCATCGGTTTCGTCGACGGGCGGAGAGCTGCCGACGCGCGGGGATCTTGAATGTTTCTTGGTCGATGCCGCGACGGCGTTGCGCGACTTGCTGCTCGCGGCTGCCCATTTGTCCGGGGCATTCGCAGGGGGCAAATCCGGCGAATGACTGGCGGGCGGATCACTGGCGGGAAAGGTTTCCTCGAGCGATTCGTCGACCTCGGCTTCTTTCGTCGAGTCGGCCGGCCCCGCATCGACGGACGCTAGTTGTCGCTCCGCCTCGAACCAATCTGCATCGGCAGAGCCATCGGGCCGCCCACGGTCGACCCAGAGCCGATAGGCAAGTTCTGCGATCGCTTGATTATTGATCATGTGGGGTCCAGGTTCAGTTTCTGTTACAGCACCAGGATGGGCGCGTGCCCCGACCTCGCACAATTCCTCAGGGCCGGCAGCTGCTATAGGAATTTGCCTTCGCAAGGTAGGCAGCGCTGCGACCGCGCGCTGCCGCGCGTCGATTCGGCGGTGTCCCGGGGAAATCCGCCCCGCGTCAATGCGCGATTGGATCGGCGGCCGAAGCTGGCGCTGTTTCGCCGGCCGGGAGATCGGGCGCAGCCGTTGGGACCGAAGGCGTGGACATGAGCAGCGCGTATTCGCCCTGGAATTTGGTCACGCGTCGGGCCGCCTCGGTCGTCGCATCGATGTGGGCCTTCAAGGCGTCGGTCTTGAGGCCCCGCAGCGCGAGACTGTTGGCCGCTTCACCGGCGAGTGGATGCAATTCTTCGTCCTTGACCTCGAAGTAGATTCCGGTGCGGCCGAAATGTCCATAAAAGACCTGGTTCGGCTTGCGGTTTGCGATCACCTTGGCCAAATCGCCGGGAATGTCGCTCTCGCTCAAATTGCCTTCTCCCCGCGTGTGAGGGACGCCCTTCGCCGTCAACGTACGGTCGACCTCGTCCAGGGTTTTCATTTCTTTGTTGGCATCCAACAAGTCCTTGGTACTGGGACCGAGCGCGAAACGGATTTGTTCGACCGTCAAGACTTGACGCTGTTCGAACTTGGCGGGGTTGGCCGCAATGTAGCGCTCGATATCGGCTTTACCAAACGATTGGCTCGCCACGTCCCGCGCAACGTATGCGTTGGCCAAGACCTGGTCGCGTGCCCGCGTCGCGTCGAGCAGCACGTCCGGCTCCTCATCCATCTTTGCGTCGATCGCTCGCTGGACGAGATATTTGCGCAGGACCAATCGATCGAGAAACTGTCTGATGACGGCCGGATCCTTGCGCCGGTCGAGCGGCACCTCGGCCAAGCGCATTTCGTTGTCGATTTCCAGCGTCGTCACGACTTGGCTCGCGACCCGGGCCGCCACCTGACCGCTGAGCGCCTTTTGCTGCTCCGCGTTCCGCGAGCAAGCGACGAGAAGAAGGGTACAACTACAGAGGATTCCCGTCGCGCGAAACATGGCCGGAGTAACTCCCGTAACATCCTCTGGCACCAAGGTATTTTCATCGTCGGGGCCATTTACCACGGCCCCACCAGCAATCTAGCACGAGGCCTTCGCAAGCATCCACTGGCCTGCTGGGCACCCCTACGGGCAGCCAGGATCCTTATGTCAAGTCACGGTCCGAGCCCCCAATGTACGGTGCCGCACATTGGGCGAATCATGCAGCGTGCAGGATGGCGCATGATTCCGAGTCCGTCCCTGATCGCCGATCCAACATGAGCAGCACCGCGTTCGGCAAGCCGGGCATCGCCCCCACGTGGTGCTCCAGCGACAAGGATTTCATCACGACGGCTTTGGGTCCGTCGCGGCTTTGGGCTACCGTCGGCCACGGGATCGTCAACGAGATCTACTGGCCGTCGACCGGACAGCCGCAAGTGCGCGATCTCAGCTTCTACCTCGTCGGCCCCGCAGGTTGGATCGATCTGAAGCGTGTGCGCCGCTATGCGCTCGCGACGCCGGGTCCTTACCTGCCGCTGATCACGGTCACGCATACGGGTGAGCAGTACTCGCTGACGCTCGAGATCCTGCCCGATCCGCATCGCGACGTCTTGTTGATTCGCTACGCGCTCACGGGTGCTTATCGGCTCGTCGCGATCGTCGCGCCGCATCTGGGCAGCACCGGGCGCGACAACGACGCATGGCGCGATGGGAAGAACCTCTATGCGCGCCGCGGCGAGGCCGCGCTCTGTTTCATGGCCGGCACGCCGTTCGCGCGCGCCAGCTGCGGTTATGTCGGTCACTCGGATGGTTGGCAGGACCTTGCACACCATGGGCGGCTGAGCTTCGATTTCGCCGCGGCGGACAGCGGCACAGTGGCCTTGACCGGCGAGGCGGCGGGGCCGCAGGGGGTATTCGCGCTCGGCTTTGCTGACACACCGAGCGGCGCCCATACCTTGGTCCGCAGCGCGCTCGCGGAAGGCTTCGACGAGTTGCGTACGGCGTTTCTCGACGGCTGGAACACCTGGGGCGCGCGCCTGCGCTTGCCGCGTCCGACGCCGCGGCTCGGCGACGCCGGTCTTCTGTCGGCGACGATCCTGAAGATCCACGAGGACCGCAATTATCCGGGTGCAGTGGTCGCGAGCCTGAGCGTGCCCTGGGGCAATACGACGGACACTTTGGGCGGATACCATCTGGTCTGGCCGCGCGATGCGACGCTGAGCGCTTTCGCGTTGTTGGGCGCCGAGCAACTCCATGACGTACGGCGCATGCTCGGTCACCTGATCGCGACCCAGACCGCGGCAGGCCGCTGGCCACAGAACTACTTTCCGAACGGCGTGCCGTTTTGGACCGGAACGCAACTGGACGAATCCGGCTTTCCGATCTTGCTGGCGGCAAAACTGGCCGAGCAGGGCCTGCCGGACCTGCACGGGACGGGCTCAATGGTGCGCGCGGCCGTGGGCTTCATCGTTCGCACGGGTCCGTCGAGTGAGCAGGATCGCTGGGAAGAGAATCCCGGTGTGAGTCCGTTCACCGTCGCCGTCGCGATCTGCGCGCTGGTGGCGGCTGCGCCGTGGCTCGATCCCGTCGAGCGCGCCTACGCAGAGGCGGTCGCCGATGACTGGAATGCACGTCTAGAGTCCTGGTGCTATGCCGAGCACACCGCGCTCGCAACGCGCGTCGGCGTCACCGGTCATTACGTGCGCATCGCGCCGACCGCCAAAGCGGGCGGACTCGCCGATCGTATGCAGCTGCGCAACCGCAAGGGCGAAACGATCGCCGCGGCGGCGCTCGTGAGCCTGGATTTTTCCTACCTCGTGCGGCTGGGTCTGCGCAGCGTGCACGACCCGCGCATCACGGACACCCTGAAGGTCGTCGACAGCGTGCTGCGTGTCTCGACACCGTCCGGCGATCTGTATCACCGCTACAACGAAGACGGCTATGGTGAACATCGCGACGGTCGGCCGTTCGACGGCAGCGGCATCGGTCGCCTGTGGCCGCTGCTCGTCGGCGAGCGCGGACATCTCGCGATGCAAGCGGGCGAGCCGACTCTCTCTTACCTCGAAACGATCTGGAATTGCGCGAGCGTCGGCGGCCTGTTACCGGAGCAGGTCTGGGACGCGGCGCCGATTCCGGCACGCGGCTTGGCGCCCGGTCGCCCATCCGGCAGTGCGATGCCCCTGCTCTGGTCGCATGCGGAGTTCCTGAAGCTCCTGATCGCGTCCGAGCAGCGGCGGCCGTTGGAATTGCTCGAGGCGGTGGTCGCGCGCTACGGCGGCTCTGCGCCGAAAAAGGCGACCGCCTGGCATTGGCGCAACGAAGTTCCGGTCGAACGCCTCGAGGTGGGTCTCGGCTTGGTCATCGAGGCGCGCGTTCCGTTCACCTTGCATTTCGGCTTCGACGGGTGGCAAGAGGTGCAAGAGCGCGAGGCATCGTCGCAGCCGTTCGGGATGTGGGGGGTGCGCTTCGCCGCGGCGGAACTCGCGTCGCGAGTGCGATTGGATTTTACGCGCCGCTATGGGGGCAGCTGGGAGGGACGCGACCACGCGGTCGAGTTCGTGCCCGAGTCGATTACGCATCGTCTGACCGGCGGTGGCGGCACCCACGTACCGGTCGACAGAGGCGCCACTTTAAGCCGTGGCGCCTCTGCCGGTGACGACGGAGTCGCCCTATCGCCAGAGTCGGAGTCGCTCCATCGATGACGTTGCTCTAGGAATAGAGAACGTTCGCCAATGCCGCACCATTCGGGGTGCCGACCCCGGTACAGGCGTCCCAGCCGACCGTGGCCTCATAGTCGCCATTGGTGCCTTGCGTGATGTCGCGCAGCGCAGCCGGATTCTTGTAGATCAGCGGATTGATATAACCGGCGGGCTTGGCCTTTTTCTCATTCATGCGCGCGATCAGCGCCGCCCACAGGGGCGCTACGGCGCTGGTTCCCCCGATCACGGTATTGACCCCGTCGATACGCACCGAGTAACCGGTCGCGGGATCCGCGTTGCCGGCGACATCCGGCACGCCGCGCTTGACCAGCGGCCGTTGCCGGCCGCGGCTCGCCGTCGCGGCAGCACCCGATTGCCATGCCGGAGTCGGAAAGAAGCTGCTGATGCCACCGCCGCTCGCGCCGCCGTTCGCGCCATCGTTCCAAACCGTCTCCCGCGCGATTTTCGACTGCATGGCCTGCAGGCTGGTGCCGCCGCAGGCGAGTGCATGCGGACTCGATGCGGGGAAGTCGACGTTGTCGCTGCCGTCGCCGATACCGCCGCTCGAACCGTTGTCGCCGGACGCGGCGCAGACGGTGATGCCCATCGCCGCGGCGTCCTGAAACGCTTCATCGAGTGCCGCGAGGGCTTGCGCGGTCCAAGTCGACTCCGGGCCGCCCCAGCTGATCGAAATCACGTTCGGCGAGTGCGCTGTGTCATGAATCGCGGTCGTGATGGCGTCGAGGAACCCCGCGTCGGTATTGGGCGCGAAATAGACTGCCACGGTCGCCTTGGGCGCGATCGCGCCGACGACTTCCACGTCGAGCATGACCTCCCCATCGGGCCCATTGGGATCCCCCGTGGGCGCGTTCTTGCCATGATCGACTGAAATCGCCTCGACCGTGGGGGTGGGAATTTGCAGTGCCGAGAAGTAGGCGGTCAGATCCGCCGGGCGAAAGCCGCCGCCCAGTTCGATCAGCGCAATGCACTGGCCCTCGCCGCTACCCTGCGGAAAGCTGTACAGCGAGGCTACCTGGGGCGGATCGAAAGCCACCGTCTCCGTTTTGGGCGCATACCAGTTGACGTTGCCGCCTGCAGGCCGCGGTCGAAAGTACGGTTTCGCCTGGGGTCGGTTGTCGAGCCCGAGCACGGCTTCGACGATTCCATCCAACTCGGCCGGCACCTGAATCGTGCCCGAACGTCCGCGATAGGTACCCCCGGGATGCGTGACCTGCAGTAATTGAACGCCGAATGCTGCGTCCATCTGGGCGACCGTTCCGGACAGGACGACAGTGCGGCGTGCCGGGCTTTCCTCGACCGCGGTTAGACCATGTGCGCTCGCGAAAGCTCGTACCTTCGCCAAATCCGCCGGCTCCGTGCCATGCGCTGCCGCGAATTGTTCCCGGCTCAGATAACCGTTCTTGTCATTACCGTTGCCGTTGCTGCTGCCCGCGGCGAGTGCCGCCACTCTCTTGCGCAGCGCCGCCGCCGCACGCCTTCGCAAGATGATGCTGACTTCGAGGCGTTCGGACGGGTTTGCGGCCCCCAACACGCGTGAACCCAGCAAGGGATTGCGGTTGCTTCCACTTAACGAAATTTTGGCCATGACTCGGTACCCCTTCTTGAGAGTTGAAGAACCCTGCATTCGAGAGCTGCTGACACAGACGACACATCCACAGACGTCACATCGAAAAAGGCGGGAAACTTTGAAATTTCTGCTGTGGGGGTGGAAAACTAATTCCACCGTTCCAATGCTGTCAAGAAAAATACTTGAATGACATCAGTTAGTTATGTTGGATAACGAACAGACAAATTCCCCTCGAGGGCAGCATGGCGACGAGCTGCACACGCGCTCAATCGTCACCGACCTCGATCATGTTGTCGTCGGCGATCCGGTCGATGAGCTTGTTGTAAGGATCGATCCCCGCGAAGCTTGGCTTCTCATCCACGGTTATCGTGTAAGTCTGTCGCGCCTCGGTCATCTTCTTCTTCTCGAGGTAGAGCGGCTTTTCCTCGTCTTTCTTGCCGCTGAACACACCGATTTCGATGTAGTCGGCGAGTGCCATGGGCGTCTCCTTGCCGTCGACATCGACTTGCGACTTGCGCGCTTGAACCTCGAGAGTCACTTCATACTTGCCGGCCGGCGTGCGGCGAGCGGTCGCGGTCAGCGCCTTGTTGTCGTATAGCACGATGCGATTGAAGCCGTCGTCGATGAGGTACTGAAACTCGGCCGGGGTTTGCGCGCGCAGAGCGTCGATCAATTGCCGCGTATCCGGATACGGTTTGTCCACGGCGTCGGCGCCGCCCGAGGCGCCCGTCGCGGTTGCGACTGCCGCGGTTGCGGTCGCTGTGGAGTCGGTCCTCTCGGCTACCTCCGTCGCATCGATCTGGTTGGTGGCATTTGCATAGCGATACTGCATCAAGAAGTTGTGCAGGGCGAGGTTCACCTTGTCGGCGCCGATGTAATCCGCGAGCGTGTACATGATTTGACCGCCCTTGTCATACCAGACGTAAGGTTCGCGTTCGACAAGAGCGAGCGGTCGCTCGTGGCGAACCTCGTCCGAGCGGCCGCGCAGGTAGCGGTCGAGGAAGTGCCGGAGTACGCGGTGCATGTAGTCCTTGCCGTACTTCTGCTGCATGACCATGTAAGCCGAGTACTGTGCGAGTGTCTCGGACATCATGTTCGAGCCTTCGACCAGGCCGCCGATCAATTGATGTCCCCACCACTGGTGACCCAGTTCATGCGCCGTCACGAAGTAGCTCAAGTCTACGTCGGTCGGTTTCGCGAGGCGAATGATGAAACCGATCGCCTCGGAGAACGGCACGGTGTTCGGGAACGATTGCGCAAAGCTCCGATAGCGGGGGTACTCGAGGATCCGATATTGCTTGAACTGAAAGGGACTGAAATTCGCCTCGTAATAGGCGAGCCCCGCGCGTGAACTCGCCAGCATGTCGTCGATGTCGTAGGCATTCTCAGGATCGTAGTAGACCTCGAGATTGATCGGCCCGTTGACGCCTTGATAGACCTCGCGACGAACCTGATAGCGCGCCGAAAGAAAGGCATAGAAGTTCAGGACATGGGTGTCGCCCATGCTGTATTCATAGTAGTGGCGACCGTCCTTTTCCCAGTCCCGCTGCAAGTAGCCGGGCGCGATCGCGATCTGATCGGCGCTCGTGCTCACGACCGCATGGAAGCTGATCCAATCCGAGTTCGGCGTGAACATGTTCAAGCGCGACTGCACGGCGTCACCGCGCGGCGCCATCTCCTGCAGGGGCCCCAGGCCTTCTTCGCGCCGCCGCCGGGGATCATCGATTTCCGCATTCGGGCTGTAGCCGATGTCGGGGAAGAATTCACGGTCGAAGAACGTGCCGTTATAGGCGAACTGCGCCAGTTCGTTGCCGTCGCTAAAGCCCGTGGATCGGTGCCCGACATCGAAGCTCATGGTCAGGACCTCACCCGGCGCGAGCGGCGTGTCGAGTCGGTAAATCGTGTAGGCGTTGCGCGCCGACTGGCTGACGAGATGAAACGGCCGATCGAAGTTCACATGGCTCGCCGACTGGTGTGCGTCGGTGACATGTATGTCTGCGATGGGCAAGGCGGTCTTGTTCTGCAGCGTGTAGCGGCCGTGGCCGGTGAAGGACCGGTGCGCCGGGTCGATGTCGATGCTCGCATCCACGGCCGTGACTTTGGGCTGCGGCAGGAGTTCGTATTGCTTGAATTGCCGTTCGTATTCGGCGGCAATGTGGCGCCTGTCCTTGGAGTTCAAGTATTCGTTGAGCACGTGCGCGTTGTAATAGAACCAGCCGCCGGCGCCGGCCGCCAGCAAGACGAAGGCGCCGGCGACGAAGCCGAGTGCAGGGGCCGCCGTAAGCGCCAGGCGGCCACGGGCGCGCAGGCCGTCCTCGGCTCCGCGCCGCGTGAGTGCGATCGAGACGACACCGAGCACGGCGAATATCGAGAACCAATAGGTGATCGCCCAGGCGATCGCGGGCACGAAATGCCCGTAGCCGTTCATGTCGGAATAGACGTAAGCCGGTACGCCGCCGGGAAGATACAGCGTGTTCTCCCAACCGAAATTGAACAGTACGGTTTGCAGCACGAAGGTGCCGATCACGATGCCATGCCCCAGGAACTTGTTCGAGACCACGGTCTGGATGAACATCGCGAACATTGCAAAGGCCAGGATTTGCGGGAACACGATCAGATAAAGCTCTTCGACGTACTGCAAGATCTCGTAGTGGTAATAGCCCGCGAGGGTTTGCATGGCCACACCGGCCAGCATCGTGACGCCGAGCATGACCAGTTCGACGAAGGCGATCGCCGTGAGTTTGGACAGCCAGTCCGTGGCTGCTGCCATGGGGAGTGCGTCATGGATGCCGTCGAAGCGGTTGTCGCGCTCGCGCCAGACGAGTTCGGCGGCGTACAGCCCCGCGACGATATAGAAGAACAGCGTCGCGCTGCCCTCGACGGCCTGCAGCATCAGATACGTCACCGGCCAGACGTTTTGGCCGCCGACGCGGCCTGCGAAATAGCCGTTGTTGATCGCGAACACGACGAGGAGTCCGACGATGGCCCAAAACGGGATCTCGCGCACGATCGTGCGGATGCGCAGTTGCGTCAGCGTTCGATATTGCGCAAAGGTCGTGGCCGCGCCGAAGAACTGCTGCACGCGCGGCAGACGGCTGGTCACCAAGGACCTTGCGGGTGTCCGTGCGGAGTCGTCCTGCTCACGCGCCTTGGCCGCCCGCCGGCCTTGCGAGCGCAGCGTCAGGGCCTCGACCGACATCGGGAACAGCACCCAGACGCCGACCAGCGCCGAGACGCCGACCGAGACCCAGAGTAGCCGGTTGTAGATGAACACGCCGGGCGAATAGCCGGAGAAGTCCAGCGGCAGCAGCAGCGTATTCTTCTCGAAGACGCTCCAGTAGCGCGTGACTGCGTTCAAGAGCATGGCGCCGATCGGATCGAGGATGCCGCTCCAGAAGTGCTCGAGCGAGCGCGTGGCGAAGAACACCGTGATGCCGATCAAATAGACCATGAACAGCGCGACGCCCTGCAGATAGACGATGAAGATCCGCCTGGTCAGCGCGGCCACGGCAAAGAACAAGCTCCCCAAAAAAAAGATCTGCACGACGACGATGCAGAGGAACGGCTGGAGATACCACCACAAGTGGTTAGGCCCGATGCGCGTATGGTCCGCCCAGGGCGCGAGCGTTCCGAGCCAGGTCCCGGCCAGCATCCCGGAGAATGCGAACAGCGTCGTCACGAACGAGCCCGCCCAGCGACCGCCGAGGTAGGCGAACTTTGAGATCGGCTTCGTGAACAGGATCTGATAGGTGTCACGCTGGAAGTCGCGCAGGATCGAGGTGCCGAAGATCGCCGCGATCACGATCACGCCGAACAGACAGGAATAGATGTCGTTGACGGTATTGGCATAGGCGCCGTTCAACAGCACCTTGCCGTTGCTGCCGCCGACGGGCCCGAAGCTTTCGGAGGCCACGCAAAAGAACGAAAACGCCAACCACAGCAAGAAGTAGACGTAGGTCGAGAGGCTCTTGAGGCGAAAGCGCAGCTCGAAACGAAAGAATTCCACGAACATGGACATTTGAGAGTTCCCTTCCCGCCCGCTCAGTGCTTGGTTTGACGTTTAAGGTTGAGGAAATAGACATCCTCGAGTCCCGAAGGCACGGGCTGAAACCCGGTTCCCGGGGAACTCGGCGCGAACACGCGGATTTCATGTTGGCCGCCGATCAAATGCGTGCTCACGATCGTCAAACTCGACTCCAGCACACGCAGTTCCTCGTCGGTCGCGACGATGCGCGACCAGATTTGCCCGTCGAGGGCGCGCAAGGAGTCCTCGGGCGATCCTTCGAGCAGGACCTGGCCGGCGGCAATGATCGCCATGCGCGGGCAGAGTTCGCGGACGTCCTCGACGATGTGGGTGGAGAGGATCACGGTCACGTCGCGGCCGATCGAGGAGAGCAGGTTCAAGAAGCGATTGCGCTCGGCCGGGTCGAGGCCGGCCGTCGGTTCATCGACGATGATCAGTCGTGGATTCGCGAGCAATGCCTGGGCGATGCCGAAGCGCTGCTTCATGCCGCCGGAGTAGGTCGACAGCGCCTTCTTGCGGACATCCCAGAGATTGGTCTGATTCAGCAGCGCCTCGACGATCTCCTTGCGTTGGCCCGCGACCGTGATGCCCTTGAGTACCGCGAGGTGATGCAGCATGTCGAGCGCGGACATCTTTGGATAGACGCCGAATTCTTGCGGCAGATAGCCCAAAACCTTGCGCACTTCGTTCTTTTGCGTCAACACGTTGAGCCCGTCGAGATCGATGCTGCCGGCATCTGGATCTTGCAGCGTCGCGATGGTACGCATCAAAGAGCTCTTGCCCGCACCGTTCGGGCCGAGCAGACCGAACATGTTGTTGCCGATCGTCAAGGAGAGGTTCCGCAGTGCCTGCACACCGTTTGGATAGGTCTTGGACAGCCCCGAGATCTTCAAAGTCATAGGCGCGCTCCTGCGGCTTCTCATCGTGGATCCGATGAGCAGAAACGTAGCATGTACGTTTAGCGGCCGAAACCTGCCACGAACGCGGTCGTCCCGGACGCAGACGAGTTCGTCCCCTGCGCCACCCAGTGGTCACTTGCGAGCCTGAGCGCCGGTGGGACTCGCCTGACAACCGTCCGCACACAGGACCGACACGCTGAGCACGGACCGCATGCTAGAGTTCCTTCGTGTATAGAGTGATATCTCTGTATAGAGCGATATCGGTAGTGTGACTTTTGGATGGGAGAGCGTATGCAAGAAAAGAATGTCGGGGCCAAGATCCTTTTGCTGGTCGTTTTGCTTGCCAGCTCCTCGGGCTGCGTCGTGGCGCCACGCTATCACGATGGCTATTACGATCACGATCACGACCGCTATTGGTTCGGCGGCGGTTGGCATGCCTGTAATGAGCACCGCGACTACTGCCGGTAGGCGGTAAAAGGCCGTCTCGCGCAGCCCCGACTCGTGCTCGGCAGGCCTGAGTCGGTGCAATCAGTCGGTCCAGCGAATCGCCTCGCGCAGCTGCAAGGCGATGCGGTCTAGAGCCGCGGCATCCAGATTTTGGTTTCGCGTCAGTACCGCGATAGCACCGTGCCCAGGCACGGGCAGGATCTCGCCGCGGTAGCCCTGCGCGTCGAAGTTGTCAGCCGACCGCGCCGTTTCGTGCACGAGGACCATGACGGTCACGGGTCCCGAGCGATCTTGGACCACCAGGTGCGGCACTTGATGGCCGTGAAATGCGCAACTGCTGGCGTAGCTGACGAGGCCGGCCGCGGAACTGGAGAGGCGCATGTGCGCATCCTGAGTCACGGCCTCGAGTGCGGCCGGCGACACGGCAGTCGTCGTGGCGCGCCACGCATCCGGCTCCGCGGCCATATGGGTCACCACATCGCCGGCCAGACTCGCCCGCGGTACCGCGAGCCAGAGCAAGCCGGCAGCGCCGATCGCGACGACGAGGCTCGCCGCGATCGCATACCAGCGGGGCGCGCGGCCAACGGCCGCACCGGCCGCACCGGCCGCGCGGGCCGCACCGGATGGACCGCGCGGACGGGTCTCGGACGCCGCTGATGTGGGCAGTTGCAGGACCTGCGCTTCCAATGAGGGCTCGGGCGCCGCGGGCAAGGGCAGACGGACCGCCCGCGCGAGCCGCGCCTCGAATGCCTCGACTCGCTGTGTGAAATGCGTGCAGTCTGGGCAGGAAGTGCCGTGCGCGCGCAGGTCGGCGCTCCCCGCCGCGGGGTCGGCGAGCAGGGCGGCCCGGTATTGCTTACAGTCCATCATCATCCGGATCCTGAGAAACGTCCTCTCCGCAAAGCGCCCGCAACTGCCGGCGGGCGCGAAACAGGCGGGTCAGTACCGCCGCCGTGGTCAGTCCCAGTTGTTGGCCGATTTCGGCCGTGGTGAACCCCATGAGCACCTGCAGAACCAGGGGCTCTCGATACTCTTCCGGCAACTGGTAGATCGCCAGCCGCAGTTCCGCAAGATTCGGATCCTCGCCGCCCGCGAGTGCCGGTTCCTCGCTCGCAATCAGTTCGGCGAGGTCGACCGTGGGCAGTCGTTTGCGTTCGAAGGTGCGGGCGTACTCGCGCCGGATGATGGTCAACAGCCAGGGTTTGGCGGCTTTTTCGTCCTGAAGTGCGTCCTCTGCCTTCCACGCGCGCAGCAGCGCTTCTTGCACGACATCTTCCGCAAGACTGCGGTCCCGGGCCAGCCACAGGGCAAATCGCAACAGATCGGGACGCAGGGACTGACATAAGGCCTGGAAGCGGGCGTGCTTCTGGTTTTCGCCGACGCGGCTCCGCATGGTTAAATCAAGTTCCAATCCCCGAGATCCGGTGGGCGATAGTAGCGCATTGCAGGGGCCAAGCCGTGAACGCGCCGGTTGCGGGCCGCCGTCGGTTAAGATCGCCGTTGAAGCGTGCGCAGGAGACATGTAGAGATGACCGGCAATTCCAGTGATTCATTTCCGAGGATTCGCTTGCGCCGCATGCGGCGGGACGAGTTCTCGCGCCGCCTGATGCGCGAAACCCAGTTGACCGTCGATGCCTTCATCTATCCCGTGTTCGTGGTCGAGGGCGTCGGGCAGCGCCAAGCGATTGCCTCGATGCCCGGAATCGAGCGGCTCTCGATCGATCAACTGCTGCACGAGTGCGGGAGTTTGGTACGCCTGGGTGTCCCGGCGATCGCGATTTTTCCGGTGACGCCGGTCGGCAAGAAGACTCTGGATGCGCGCGAATCCTGGAATCCGGAGGGTATCGCGCAACAGGCGGTGCGCGCCGTCAAACGTGAATTTCCGAACTTGGGCGTCATCACCGACGTGGCGCTCGACCCGTTCACGACGCACGGCCAGGACGGCATCATCGACGCTGCCGGCTACGTTCAGAACGACATCACGGTCGAGACCCTGATCCGCCAGGCACGCTCGCACGCCGACGCGGGCGCGGATGTCGTCGCCCCGTCGGACATGATGGACGGCAGAATCGGCGCAATTCGCGCGGCATTCGAGGACGCCGGCCTCGTGCACACCCGGATCCTCGCCTATGCGGCCAAGTACGCATCGAGTTTCTACGGACCGTTTCGCGACGCCGTGGGTTCGGCAGGGCAGCTCGGCAAAGGCAACAAGAATACCTATCAGATGGATCCGGCCAATTCGGACGAGGCCTTGCGTGAGGTCGAACTCGACATCGCCGAGGGCGCGGACATGGTCATGATCAAGCCGGGGCTGCCGTATCTGGATATCGTCCGGCGGGTCAAGGACCGCTTCGGCATGCCCACGTTCGTTTATCAGGTCAGCGGCGAGTACTCGATGATCATGGCCGCGGCCGGCAACGGCTGGATCGACGAGCGCGCGGTGGCCTTGGAAGCGCTGCTGTCGATGAAACGCGCGGGCGCCGACGGGATCCTCACGTATTTCGCCAAGCGTGCCGCGGAATGGCTGCAAGAGTGAGCGGCGGAGCCGTCAGCACACCCGACCAATATGGCGTTGCCGGCCACCCGGTCGCGCACAGTTGGTCGCCGTTCATCCATGGGATGTTCGCGAAGGCGACGGCGCAAAATCTGGTTTACCGGCTGTTCGACATCCCGCCGCAGGAGTTTCGCCGCGAAACCCTGCGCCTGCTCACGAGCGGTGTGCGTGGCCTCAACATCACGCTGCCGCACAAGCAGTCGGCCGCGGAACTCGTCAACGAGTTGACGCCGCGCGCGGCGCGGGCCCAGGCCGTCAATACGATCGCCTATTTCGACGATTCGAAGCTGATCGGCGACAACACGGACGGTATCGGCTTGATTTGCGATCTAGAGCAGAACCTCGGACTCACGCTGCAGCAGAAGCGCGTGCTCGTGCTCGGCGCCGGCGGCGCCGTCCGCGGCGTGCTCGCGCCGCTGCTCGAACGCGACCTCGCGCAACTCGTGATCGCGAATCGAACCGCGGCCAAAGCGCGGCGATTGGCCGCCGATTTCGGCGATTTGGGACCCGTCGTGGGTTGCGGCTTCGGTGAGGTCGACGGGCCACCCTTCGACTTGATCGTCAACGGCACGTCGGCGAGCCTGCAGGGGGAGATGCCGGAAATGCCGGCGGGTTTGGTCGGGGAAGACACCGTCTGCTATGACATGGCCTACGGCCGCGGCCATACGCCTTTTACGCTCTGGTCCAAGTCACTGCACGCGAAACGTACCAGCAAGGGTTGGGGAATGTTGGTCGAACAGGCCGCCGCAGCCTTTGCGTTGTGGCGCGGCATCCGCCCCGATACCCGGCCCGTGCTCGAGGCGCTCGAGCAACACCGCTGAACCCCGCCGCTCAGCCGGGGACCGAGGAACCGCGGTAGTGATCCTTGATTTTCACGTAATTCGCCGCTCCGTAAACCAACATCTCGAGCTCGCGCGCCGTCAGCTCGCGCACGCGCTTCGCCGGATTGCCGAGATACAAGCCGCGGGAAGCGAGTCGCTTGCCCGGCGGCACGACGCTGCCGGCGGCAATGATCACTTCGTCCTCGACGGTCGCGCCGTCGAGCACGAGAGACCCCATGCCGACGAGCACACGACTGCCGATCGATGCCGCATGCAGGACGGCCTTGTGACCGACCGTCACGTCCTCGCCGAGGACCAGGGACAGACCGCCGGGCGTGAACGGCCCGTCGTGTACGACGTGCAACACGCAACCGTCCTGGATGTTCGTGCGCGCGCCGATTTCGATGCGGTTCACGTCGCCGCGCACGACGGCAAACGGCCACACGGAAACATCGTCTGCGAGCGTGACGCGGCCGATCACGAGCGCCGACTCGTCGACATACACGCGAGCGCCCTGCACCGGCAGCACACCGAGATACGGTCTGACCGCCATGGCCTTCAGCGCATCGTGACGAGTTCTTCGGAACTCGTCGGGTGGATCGCAAGCGTGTCGTCGAAGTCGCGCTTCGTCGCGCCCATGCGCAGCGCAACCGCGAAGCCCTGCAGCATCTCGTCCGCGCCTGCGCCGATCACGTGGCAGCCGATGATGCGCTCCTCGGGTCCGACACAGACGAGCTTCATCTCCGTGCGCGGCTTGCGCTCCGTGATCGCGTTGTGCATGCCGACGAAACTGCTCACGTAGACCTTGACGGCGTCTCCGTAGGCCACACGCGCCTCTAGCTCCGTCACGCCGACGGTGCCGATCGGTGGGTGCGTAAAGACCACGGTCGGAATGAGCCCGTAATCCAGCTTCCTGCCCGGCATGTTGCCGAACAAGCGGTCGCTCAGGCGCCGGCCCGCGGCGATCGCGACCGGCGTCAAGGGTGCACGGCCCGTGACGTCGCCGATCGCGTGGATGCCGGGAACGTTCGTATCCTGAAATTCGTCCGTGACCACGAAGCCTAAGGCATCGACACGCACACCGGCCTCACTCAAGGACAGCGCCGCGACGTTGGGCGAGCGGCCGATCGCCCAGAGCACACAGTCGAAGCCGTCCGCCTTGCGCCCGCCGAGCGCGCTCAAGGTCATGGCACCGCCTTGTTCGCGCCGCAGTCCGGCGGGTACGAATTGCTCGTGTATCACGAGTCCTTGCGCACGCAATTCGCGCATCAGCGCGGCGCCCAACATCGAATCGAATTGGTTGAGCAGGTGCGTCTTGCGCACGAAAATCTCCACCTTGCTGCCGAGCTCATGGAACGCCCCGGCCAGTTCGCAGGCGATGTAGCCGCTGCCGACGACCGCGACCCGTTGCGGACGCTGTTCCAGATCGAAAAAGCCGTCGGACGTCAGCCCGAGATCGGCGCCGGGCAGATCGGGGACGGTCGGGCGGCCGCCCGTGGCGATCACGATGTGCTCCGCCGTGACGCGCCTGCCGCCGACCTCGATCGTCCGGGCGTCGACGAAACGCGCACTGCCGTGGATGTGCTCGATCGATTTCGCGGCCAGATTCCGCGCATAGATGCCGTTCAGACGCGCGATGTAAGCATCGCGCTTCAGCTTCAGCGCGTGCCAGTCGTGGTCCTCGCGCGTAACCGCAAAACCATAATGCGCGGCGTCGTCGATGAAGGAAGAGATGCTCGCCGCATTCCACATCACCTTTTTCGGCACGCAGCCGACGTTGACGCAGGTCCCGCCGAGGCGGCCCGATTCGATCACGGCCGCTTTCGCACCGAATTGCGCCGCCCGCTGCGCGCAGGCGAGCCCGCCGCTGCCGCCGCCGATGGCGATCAAATCGAAGCTGGAGATGGACACTTTGAACTCCGTGCACTCTGGGGCGGCCGCCCGGTTGATATACTGGGGGCGTCTGTGGCCGTCGTAAAGTCCGTTGGTGCGGATTCAAGACGGCGCACTTGCTCGATGTCGACGTGGGTGCGTGGTTCCGGGCCTGATATAATGCCGGCGTGAACAATCCACTCCTCGAACTCGACTCTCTGCCCGCCTTCGATCGCATCGAAGCGGCACACGCCCTGCCCGCGCTCGAGGAGATTTTGACGCGCAACCGCGCGCGCATCGCCGAACTGACCGCGCAGACCGCACCGAGCTTCGCCTCGCTGGTCATTCCCATGGAGGAGCTCAGCCACCGGCTGGGCAGGGTCTGGAGTCCCATCGGACACCTCAATGCCGTCGCGAACTCGAGCGTCATGCGCGAGGCCTACAATGCCTGCGTGCCGCTGCTCACGGCCTACGCGTCGGAAGTCGGCCAGAACCTCGACCTGCAGCGGGGCTACGCGTATGTGCTCGAGCACGAGGGCGAGCACCTCGACGCCGCGCAACGCAAGCTCGTCGAGAACGCGCTGCGGGACTTCCGGCTCGCGGGCGTCGATCTGCCGGCGGACCGCAAGGACCGGTTTCGCGAGGTCATGCAGCGGCTCGCGCAGCTGGCGAGCAAATTCTCGGAAAACGTCCTCGATGCGGCGAGCGCCTATACCCGCGCCGTCAGCGACGAGGCGGAACTCGTCGGGCTGCCGCCCAACGTGGTCGATCGCGCCGCGGCCGACGCGCGCGAGGCCGGCCTGCGCGGGTGGCTGTTCAAACTCGATCAGCCGACGTACATGACCATCATGACCTGCGCGCAGAGCGAGGCCTTGCGCCGTGACATCTACGAGGCCTGGGTCACGCGTGCGTCGGATGTGGGCCCGAGCGCGGGCAAGTACGACAACGAACCCCTGATCGCGCAGATCCTGCCGCTGCGACACGAGCTCGCCCGGCTGCTGGGCTTCAAGAGCTATGCGGACTACGCGCTGGCGACGCGCATGGCGAAGTCCAGCGACCAGGTGCTCGCGTTCCTCGAAGATCTGGCAAGACGCTGCCGACCCGCGGGCGCGCAGGAGTTCGCGGATCTCGAGGAGTACGCCGGTCGGAAATTGGCCGCCTGGGACGTCGCTTTTTATACCGAGCGCCTGAAGGCACACCGCTTCAAGGTCTCGCAAGAGGAGCTGCGTCCTTATTTCCCTCTGCCGAAGGTCCTCGCCGGACTGTTTGCCCTGACGGAAAAGCTCTACGGCATCCACGTGCGGGAGCGGCCCTCGGTCGCCGTTTGGCATCCCAGCGTGCGTTACTACGATCTGCTCGACGGCGCGGATAAACCGCTGGCCGGCTTCTACCTCGACCCGTATTCGCGCAGTGAAAAGCGCAGTGGGGCGTGGATGGATGAGTGCGTCATCGCGAAGACGCTGCCCTCGGGCAACTGCCTGCCGGTGGCGCAGCTCGTCTGCAATTTTACCGCGCCCGTGGGCGGCGTCCCCTCGCTCTTGACGCACGACGAAGTGACGACCTTGTTCCATGAATTTGGCCATGGTTTGCACCACATGCTGACGCGGGTCGCGTATCCCAGCATCGCCGGCATCAACGGCGTGTCGTGGGATGCGGTCGAGTTGCCCAGTCAGTTCATGGAGAACTTCGTCTGGCGGACCGAAGTGCTGCCGCTCATTTCCGCGCACGTCGAAACGGGCGAGCCCCTGCCGGCGGAGCTGCTCAAGCGGCTGCTCGGCACACGGACCTTCAACGGCGCGCTCGATACCTTGCGCCAGCTCGAACTCGCGACCTTCGATTTCGAACTGCATGCGAATTTCGATCCGGCACGCGGTGCACGCGTGGCCGAGTGTTTGGCGAGCGTCAGGCAGCGTGTTGCGGTCGTGCCCCCGGCCGCCTTCAACCGGCTGCCGTCCAGCTTCGCGCACATCTTTTCCGGAGGGTATGCCGCCGGATACTACAGTTACAAATGGGCGGAGGTGCTCGCCGCCGATGCCTTCGAGGCGTTCGAGGAGGCCGGCGTGTTCGATCACGCGACCGCGATGCGTTTCCTCGACTCCATTTTGTCACGCGGCGGCAGCCTCGATGCGATGGATGCCTTCGTGCGGTTTCGCGGCCGCGAGCCCGATGTACGGCCGCTGTTGCGCCAGACCGGAATCGCGGCGTGAGAACCTGGCCGGCGCTCCTGCTGGCGCTGCCAGCGGCAGCGTTTGCGGCGACCGCCTATGTCAGCGACGATCTGATTCTCGGCGTCTACGCGGACCAGAACCCGCAGAGCGCGCGTCTTGCGACCCTGCATTCGGGCGCGAGTGTCGAGACACTCGCGAGCAGCGGCGAATTCACCCAGGTACGCCTGGGCGACGGCACGAGCGGCTGGGTCAAGAGTTCCTTTCTCATCACGCGAGAGCCCGCGGCCGCGCGCGTCAAACAACTCGAAGAAGAGTTGAGCCGCGCGCAGGCGACGACTCCGGAGCTTAAGCTGGCGGCGGCGCGCAGCGAGGCCCTGCAGCTCAAGGGGCAATTGGCCGAAGCGCAGTCGGATCTCGCGGCAGTGCGCGGCGCCGCTCCCGCCGCCGCGAACCCAGCGCAGCACGATGACTACGGGACGCTGGCACTCGGGCGCTGGCAGGCGCCGCTGTGGGCGGCCGGGGTCGCGGCAATCCTCGCGCTGTCCTGCGGTTTCGGGCTCGGGTACGGCTTTCTTGCGCGGCGCGTCAAGCGACGATTCGGCGGCATCAAGGTTTATTGAAATGCTCAGCGTGGCGACCTGGAACGTCAATTCATTGCGCGTCCGCTTGCCGCAATTGCGTGAGTGGCTGGCGGCCAACCCGCTCGACGTGATCGCGCTGCAAGAGACCAAGCTCAGCGATCCGGACTTCCCGCGCGCCGAGATCGAAGCCTTGGGCTATGCGGTCGCCTATTCGGGCCAGAAAACTTATAACGGTGTCGCGACCTTGTCGCGCCTGCCCATCGACGACGTGGTCACGGATCTGCCCGGCATCGGCGATCCGCAGCGCCGCCTGCTTGCGGCGACGATCGGCGGGGTCCGCCTGATCAACGTCTACGTACCCAACGGCCAGACCGTGGAGTCGGAAAAATATCGCTACAAGCTCACGTGGCTCGCGGCTCTCGAGGAGTATTTGCGTGGCGAAATCGCAGCGCACCCGAAGGTCTTGGTCCTGGGCGATTTCAACATCGCCCCCGAGGATCGCGATGTGCACGATCCGGCCGCGTGGGCAGGCTCCGTACTGGTCAGCCCTGCGGAACGCGCAGCCCTGACGCGCCTGCAGGACGTCGGACTCCTCGACCTCTTTCGACGCTTCGCACAAGCGGAGCGCTCCTTCAGTTGGTGGGACTACCGGCAGGGCGCCTATCGGCGCAATCATGGACTGCGCATCGATCTGATCCTCGGCAACGCCGAGATGGCTGCGCGCTGCCGATCCTGTCAGATCGACCGGGAACCGCGCGCGCTCGAGCGGCCCTCGGATCATGCGCCTTGCAAGGCAGACTTTGACATATGACTGGTGGCCGCAGGGCGTGGGTCAGGAAGTAGAACCAGGTCGATGGCGCCAACGGCCTCTAAGGCTTAGACTCCCCCAGATGCAAGATTTTCGCCGTAACGATTACGACGTTACGAATACCGTCCAAGTAAGTTCCACGACCGCGGTCGCCGCGGCCGTCAAAGAGTTGTTCCTGGAAACCTGGCCCGGCGAATCGTTCGAGCGCGTCGCCGTCACGTTCGAGGAATTCGATCGCTTGTTCACCGGCCGCATGCCCGGCTACCACGGTGTCGACACGGTTTATCATGACCGGCAGCATTCCCTCGACATGACGCTCGCGATGATGCGTCTGCTGGTCGGCTACGAACGCACGACGCAGGGAGCAATGCGTTTCGGCGCGGAGCGTGCGGTGATGGCGCTGGTCACTTCGTTGTTTCACGATGCGGGCTACATCCGCGAATCCGAGGATCGGGAGCATCAGAACGGCGCCGAATTCACGCTCTACCACGTGACGCGCAGCGCGCGATTCCTGGCGCGATTCCTGCCCACGATCGGCATGGAGTCCTGGGTTCCGGTCGCGACCCGGATCGTTCACTACACGGGTTACGAGATCAAACTGTCGCAGATTCCGCTCGCCGATCCGCGCGACCGCAAGCTCGGCACTCTGCTCGGCACGGCGGATTTGATCGCGCAAATGGCCGATCGCTGTTATCTGGAAAAGTGTCGCGACCGCCTCTACCCGGAGTTCGTGCTCGGTGGCATCGCAGCCGCCACCGGTACCGACGGCGAGCTCCAGGTGCGTTACAGCTCGGGTCTCGATCTGCTGCGACAAACGCCGCAGTTCGTCCGCGACACCCGCTTACGCCGCATGGAAGGCGAATTCGAGCATGCTTATCGGCATCTCGAACCCTTGTTCGCGGGCCGCAATCCGTACATCGAAGCGATCGACCGAAATCTGCATTATCTGGACCGCGTGCTGCGGGCCGAACGTTGGCCTTTGCTCCGGCGCAATCCGCCGCTGTTCACCGCGGTGCCCAACCAACTGCCGCAAGTCCGCGGCCTCATGCTCAGTCATTTGAAGACGCTCTGGGCCTGAGGTTCCCGAACGGGTAGCCACAAGGTGCCTACGGCCAATCGATCGACGCCACGTAGCGCGCATGCAGGCTGTCGAGATGCTGGAGCACTTCGTCTTTGCCGAGCAAGGGCGCGGCCATGATCACCTCGCGTAATAGCGCCACCGTCAGGCGCCGCCGCGCCGGCTCCGCCACGGGCGCGAAGCTGTAGTGCCAGGGCTCGGCCTGCACGCCGGAACGAATGCCGCGGAACGGGCGAAAGAATCCGTACCTCGCGGCATTCGCTTCCAGCCACGCGTGCATGCTCGCGAACGGGCCCGTGGCCTCGAACTCGTCCGGGGTGAGTCGCACGGTATAGCCCGCCTGCAGTGCACTACGATCGACGAGGTCGAAATCCGTGCCCCAATGATGGCGACTGGCACCCGGCAATGCGGACCAGTGCAGGATCGCGGCGACGCGCTCCGGGGCTGCGAGGGCCGCCACGTCGAGCGCACGACCCGCGGGGTCTTGCATGGCTCGCGCACCCGAGAACTTACCGTTCCAGATCGCGAGTTGCCGATCGAAGTCGCGAAAGCTGCTCCAGGGGTAGGGATCGAATCCGGCCTTGCGCGCGGCGCGGTGCAGATTGCGGAATGCCGCCGCAGCATGGACATGCAAGCACCGGTCGAACTCAGGCAGTTCGGTCAGGTGCGTGCGCGCGCGACCGGTCAATTCCGCCGGGGTCACGCCTCGGAATCCCGCGTCGCAACGAAGCCGGCGACTTGGTCCAGCACACGCACGAGCACTTCGGGCTCTTGGGCCCCGGAGACGGAATATTGGCCGTCGAATATGAAGGTTGGCACACCGTTGAAACCGAGGGTCGCGGCGTGACGCTCGGCGGCGATCAATGCATCGTGCCCGAGCCGCAGGACGAACACGGAGCGAGTCTCGTATTCCGACAGGCCGACCTCGGCGCCGAGACGCACGAGTTCATCGACGTCGCCGATGTCGATGCCTTCCTCGAAATAGCCGCGCAGCAAGCGTTCCTTGACCTGGGACTGCAGCCCGAGGCGGCCCGCATGCGCGATCAAGAGGTGCGATCGTCGGGTATTCGGAATCCGCTCGATCAAATCGAAACGAAATCCGATCCCGACGGTCTCTCCCAAGTTCATCAGCGCTTTTTGTGCGTCTGCGAACGCTTTCGGGTCGCCGACCCGGTTGGCGAGATACCAGGCGCGCTCGACTCCTTCGCTCGGCAGATCCGGATTGAGCTCGAAGGGCCGCCAGGCGACGCGAGGCTCGAGAGCGGGGCGCTGGCGAAGCGCCAGCTCGAACCGCCGTTTGCCGAGGTAGCACCACGGGCAGACCGTGTCGGAAAAGATGTCGATGCGCATTGCCGCGCATTGTACGCGGCCCCTTCTGGGGTTTGGCGTGAACGAGTATCATTCCAAAAATTTCAGCGACTCCACCGGCCAGGACCGTAAATGGCGCAAAGCCTCAAGACAAATTACCTGCTGCTCGCGCTCGCCGTCGTCGCGCTGATCGCTTCCGTGCTCGGCGCGCTGGCGTATTACGAGCACCGCAGCGACACGAACGCCGTCAACTATCTTACGGCCGCCACTGTCGGCCAGAAGCTCGAGGCGGACCTGGCCGAGCGGGCACAGCATCTGGCCGCGCGAGCGGGTTCGCTGCTGTCCGGCAGCATGAGTGCGGGCAATACGGCGGGCACCCGGGCAATCGCCGAGCGCTTGCTGCAGGAGTCGGATGTCGAACGCGTCGAAATCGCGGATGCGACGGGCCAGAATGTGTTCACCGGCAGCCATTCCGGCAAGAGTCAAACCGGCGACGGTGCGGCCGATGCCGGACCGCCGGAAGTGTCGCCGCCGACTTTCGAGACCGCCGTCATGGCGCCGCGCGACCCACGTGCCACGCAGATCGGGAGCCTGCGCATCTGGATGAGCCGCGCCAAGCTCGACGAGACACTTGCCGGGCTGCGCTCCAATCTCGAGGCGCATCAAGCGATCCAGGGCAAGCGCATGAGCGGCGGATTGATCGGCCTGATTCTGCTGTTGCTGACCTTGAGCCTCTCCGGGGCATGGTTCATCGCGCGGCAGCTCGCGCGACCGATCAGTGCGCTGGTCAAGACCGCCGACCGCATCGGCGAGGGCGACTACACGCAACCGCTCGCGGTGGTTCGCCGCGATGAACTCGGCGAGCTGCAGTCGGCGCTCGAGCGCATGCGCCAGAACTTACGCGAAACGACCATCACCAAGAATTACTTGAACACCGTGCTGAACAGCTTGAGCGACGCCGTGCTCGTGGCCTCGCCCGGCGGCATCGTCCGCAGCTGCAACGAAGCGGCCCAGAAGCTGCTCGGGTACACGGAGGCGGAACTGCTCGGCAAGCCGCTCACCGGCTTCATCGACGATGCGCATCTGGAGGCGTTCCTGGCGACGCCTGCATCGAGCGAAGCGCGCGAGACGGTGCTGCGCACGGCGAGCGGCCAGACGATCCCGGTGTCGATGGCGGGATCGTCGATCACGACCGACGATCCGCAGTTCCAGGGCAACATCTACGTCGCGCGCAACATCACCGAGCGCAAGCGGGCCGAGCGGCGCATCCGCTATCTCGCCCGCTACGACACCTTGACGAAGATGCCCAACCGCATGCAGTTCCAGCATCTGCTGCAGCAGGCGATCGCACGTGCCAGGCGCAATAATCGCTCGCTTGCGCTGCTCTATCTCGATCTCGATCGATTCAAGGAGGTCAACGACACGTTCGGCCATTCGGCCGGCGACCGCACGCTCGAAATCTTGAGCGAACGCCTGACGCGCAACCTCAGCAAGGACACGGTCATCGGGCGTCTGGCCGGGGACGAATTCGCGATGTTCGTCGACGAACTGCCGCTCGAAGCGGACAATCGCGCGGGCCTCGCGGCGCTTGCGCGCACGCTGCTCGACGAAATCAGCCGCACCTTCTATGTGAATCAGCAGGAGGTCTATCTCACCGCCAGCGTCGGCGTCGCGATCTGTCCGTACGACGCCGAGAACGTCATCGATTTGATCCGCAACGCCGATGCCGCGATGTATCACTCGAAGCAGAACGGCGGCAACTCCTGCGCGTTCTACGTGCCGGAAATGAATGCGGCCGCGGTCGAGCGGCTGATGTTGAAGAGCAAGCTGCGACGCGCGCTGGAGCGCGACGAACTGGTGATACTCTATCAAGCCAAGGTCGATCTGCGCGACGGGCGCGTCGTCGGCGCCGAGGCCTTGCTGCGCTGGCGGCTGCCGGGGCACGGCGACATTCCGCCCTCGCAATTCATCCCGCTGGCCGAAGAGACCAGCCTGATCATGGACATCGGCGAATGGGTCATGGACCATGTCTGCGCCGATTATCGCCGGTGGCAAAAGACCGTGCCCGTGCCGGGCCGCATCGCCATCAATCTGTCGCTGCGACAATTGAAGCAGTCGAGCTTCATCGCGCGGGCGCGTGCCGTATTCCGCCGCCACGAGGTCTCGCCGACCTGCTTCGAGCTGGAGGTTACCGAGACGACCTTGATGACCGACCCGAAGCGCACGATCGGCCTGCTCAACGAGCTCTACGCCATGGGCTTGCATCTCGCCATCGATGACTTCGGCACCGGCTACTCATCGCTCTCTGCCCTGCAGCAGTTCCCCATCGGTACGCTCAAGATCGACCAATCCTTCGTCCGAGACGTGGCGATCGATTCGGACGATGCGGCGATCGTGCGCACGATCATCGACATGGGCAAGAGCTTGGGGCTCGAGGTCATCGCAGAGGGCGTGGAGACGAGCGAACAACTGGAGTTCCTGCGGCAGCACGGCTGCAATTACGCCCAAGGCCGGCTGTTCGGCGAAGCCATGGACTCAGACAGCCTGCTGCGCATCCTGGCCGACCAGAATCGCGGCGCGGCGACGGCTCACCACGCGCTCTTGTGCGTGCCCGCGGCCGAGTCGTCGGCTGCGGCGTCCTGAGTCCTCGACATAGTGCGGCGCCGCCGCGGCCCTGTTGCCATGGCGGCAGATTGGGCCGCAACGCAGATGGCGCCGCCGCGTAGAATCACGGGATGTTATCTGCTCGAGACCTGACGTTGCGGCGCGGCCCGGAGCCGCTGTTCGAGCGGGCCGAATTCACCGTGTTCCGCGGCAACAAAGTCGGGATCACCGGCGCGAATGGGACGGGAAAGTCCAGCTTGTTCGCGGCGCTACGCGGCGAACTCGCACCCGACAAGGGCGAGATCGAGCGGCCCGGCGCGCTCAGCATCGCCTATGTCGAGCAAGAGATCGAGGCGACCGGGCGGGCGGCGATCGAGTTCGTCATGGACGGCGATGTCGAACTGCGCCGCGTCGAGACCGCGATCGAGGCGGCCTCGCGGCGCGACGATCCGATGGCCCTCGCTGAACACTATGCGGCGCTGCAGGCGATCGACGGTTATCGAGCCCGCGCCCGGGCGGCCGCCCTCATGCACGGTTTGGGTTTCACGACCGCGGACCACGAGCGCCCGGTAGCGGCGTTTTCCGGCGGCTGGCGGGTGCGTCTCGGCATGGCGCGGGCACTCGCGGCGCGCGCCGAGTTGCTGCTGCTCGACGAGCCCACCAACCACCTGGACCTCGATGCGATCGTCTGGCTGGAGGACTGGCTCACGGCCTTCCCCGGCACGTTGCTGATGATCTCGCACGACGTTCAGTTCCTCGACGCGATCATCGACCGCGTGCTGCACATTGAAAACCGCGCGATTCGCGCCTATGCAGGCAATTACTCGCAGTTCGAACGGAAGCGCGCCGAGGAGCTGGCCCTGCAGAGCGCCCTGCAAGTCAAACAGGCGCGGCGCGTTGCGCACATGACGGCGTTCGTGACGCGCTTTCGTGCCCAGGCGAGCAAATCCCGCCAGGCGCAGAGTCGGCTCAAGATGTTGCAGCGCATGGAGACGATCGTGCCGGCGCATGTCGACAGTCCGTTCGAGTTCGAATTCCAGGTCCCCCTGAAGACGCCGCGTCCGTTGCTGACACTCGAGTCGGCCGCCTGCGGCCACGGCGAACGGCAAGTCGTCGCAGGCATCGACGTGAGCATCGGCCCACGCGACCGAATCGCACTCTTGGGGCCGAATGGCGCGGGCAAGTCCACGCTGACGAAGCTCTTGGCGGGAGTCGCGGCACCGCTCGCCGGCCGGCGCATTCCGGCCGCGGATCTCGCGATCGGCTATTTCGCGCAACAACAGCTAGAGCAGCTCAAGCCGGATTGCGATGCCTTCTGGCATCTGCGCCATCGCGGCGGTCCGGACTATGCGGGCGGCGAGGAGCAGCGCGTGCGCGATCACCTCGGCCGGTTCGGCTTCGCCGGCGATCGCGCTTTCGCGCCGGTCGCACGCTTCTCCGGCGGTGAAAGAGCGCGCTTGACGCTGGCGCTGATCGTCGCGCGGCGCCCGAACCTGCTGCTGTTGGACGAGCCCACGAACCATCTCGACATCGACATGCGCCACGCCCTCGGCGTGGCCTTGCAGGGCTTCGAAGGCGGCCTCGTCGTCGTCTCACACGACCGGCATTTGATCAACACGGTCGCGGACAACCTCTGGTTGGTCGCTGACGGGGTGCTCAGCACCTTCGACGGCGACCTGGACGACTACCAACGCTGGCTCAAGAGTCGCGCCCAGGGTCGGTCACGCGCGCCGGAAGGCCAAAAGCCGGTCGAAAGGCCGCCACGCAAGCCCACGGTGCGGATCGCACCGATGCGCCGGGAATTGGCCGAAATCGAGCAAAAACTCGCAGAACTCACCGCAGAACGAACGGCCATCGAAGCAGCGCTCTCGGCCGGCTCGACATCGGCGACACTGATCGACCGGTTCGGCCGCCTGAGCCGCGAGGTGGATTCCCTGGAGGCTCGGTGGATGGACGTAGGTAGCAGAATCGAGGCAGCCGAAATGGACGCCGCCGGCGGCCTTTGATGTCCGATAACGACGGGATTCGCGAGTATTCCATCAAGGCGGCTGCCGTGGCCACCGGCCTGTCCGTGGAAACCTTGCGCGCCTGGGAGCGGCGCTACGGCATCGTCGAACCGAAGCGCGATCCCAGCGGCCACCGCGTCTATTCCGGCATGGATGTGGCGAGGCTGCGGCGCCTGCGTGAAACCACGGATCGTGGTCATCCGATCGGCAAGATCGCCCATCTCAGCGACGCCGAGCTCAACAGCCTGTTGGTGGATCGCCACGAGGACCATCCGAACGTTGCCGCCTCCCAGGCATTGGGCACCCGGATCCTGGCCGCGATCGAGAAATTCGACCTCGAAGAGTGCGACCAGGCGATCGCGATGGCATTCGCGTTGCTCCCGGTCGGCGACGTGATCAGCGAAGTTCTCTCGCCCGTGCTGCGCGAGGTCGGCGAGCGCTGGCACCGCGGCGAATTTTCGATCGGCCAGGAGCGCCTGGTCTCCAGCGCGGTGCGTCGCCAGATCAGCGGTCTGCTCAATACCTTCAACAGCATGGCGCGCGGCGCGCCCATCGTCTTCGCGACCGTGAGCGGCGAACCCCACGAACTGGGAATCCTGATGTTCGCCGCACTGGCCGCCAGTCGCAAGTGGCGCACCTGTTATCTCGGCGCGGATCTGCCGCCCCAGGAAATCTCGAATTTCGCGACCCGGGTGGAGGCGACAGCAGTGGCAGTCAGCCTCGTCCTGCCGGAGAACCTCGAGCGCAGCATCGAGAAGTTGCACACCCTGCGCGCCGGGCTGCCGAGCAGCGTGGAAATATGGATCGGCGGCGCAGCCTCGTTCTACGTCGATCCCGCGCTTTTTCCCGCCGGCAGCGTGCACATGGCGGGCCGCAAGGATTTCGAAAACAGGCTGGACCTGCTGGTCTCTTCGGAGCGATAGGAGCCCGTCTGACTAAGCGCCGGTGCGCCCGTGGCTGCCGTCACAGAGCGGCGGCGTCGCGGTGCGCTTACAGACGCAGAACCACAGCGTCGTGGATTCAGTGGCGGTATATTTGAGCGGCGCAAAGTCGCTGCCCTTGTGGGCGCCGTCACAGAAGGGCTGCTGCGCACTCTGGCCGCAGCGGCACCACCAGTAGGTATTTCCCGCCTGCACATCGACGGGAATCGGTTGAGAATCCATGCGAGGATCGTAGCACACCAAACTGAAGGAACCGGTTTGAACGACCACGACCCGCTGTTACAGATCTTGATCCTGCTGGCGGCATCGGTCTGCGTCATCGCCGCCGTGCGTAAACTTGCGCTGCCGGCGATCTTGGGCTATCTCGCGGTCGGGATGGCCCTCGGGCCGCACGCGCTGGCACTTGCGTCCGACAACGAGACGACGCGGCTGCTCGCCGATTTCGGCGTCGTCTTCCTCGTCTTCACGCTGGGGCTCGAGTTCTCCCTGCCCCGCCTGATCGCCATGCGCAGCGAGGTGCTCGGCGTCGGCGGTGCCCAGGTGTCCCTGACCGCCGGTATCGTCGCGATGGTGGCGATCCTGGGGTTCAAGATCGCGCCGCCGGTGGCGGTCGTCATCGGCGGCGCCGTGGCCATGTCCTCGACCGCGATCATCATTTCGCAGCTCACGGAACAATCCGAAAACAACCGCACGCACGGACGGCTCGCGGTCGCCATCTGTCTTTTTCAGGACCTGGCGTTCACGTTGTTCCTCGCGCTGGAATCGTCCCTGTCCCACCCGGGCCAGAGCTCGAGCTCGCGTCAGATCGCGATCGCCATCGCGATCGCGGTCTGTGCCTTGGGGTTGGTGCTCGCCGCCGGGCGCTGGATGCTGCGTCCCTTGTTCTTGTTGATCGTGTCGGTGCGATCGGCCGAATTGTTCTCGCTCGCGGTGCTGCTCGCCGTGCTCGCCTCCGCCTGGGCGACGCACGCCGTCGGTCTCTCGCTCGCGCTCGGCGCTTTTCTCGCCGGCATGATGCTGGCGGAAACCGAGTTTCGCCATCAAATCGAAGCGACGATCCGCTCGTACCGCGACGTGCTGCTGGGCCTGTTCTTCATCACGGTCGGGATGCTGCTCGACCTGTCGCTGCTCGTGCAACATTGGCTGCTGGTTACTTCCTTGCTCGTCGGCATGTTGCTGCTCAAGGCGGCGATCGCCGCGCTGGTGAGCAAGCCGCCGACCAGAAGCTGGTTCAAATCGTTTCGCGTCGGCATCGTCGTCTCGCAGGGAGGGGAATTCGGATTCGCACTGCTGACCTTGCTGCTGCGGCACGCCCTGCTCGACCCCGGTCTCGTGGAACCCTTGCTGGCGGCCACCGTGCTCAGCATGGTGCTCGCGCCTCTGTTGATCCGGCAGAATCGGCGCATTGCCCGCGCCCTGCTCGCCGAGTCCGGGCCGCCGCGATCGGAAGCGACGCGCGAGACCGAGGCGATGCTCGCGGTCGCGGAACGCGACCACGTCGTGATTTGCGGCTTCGGCAGAGTCGGCCAGAACATCGCCCGCGTGCTCGAGCAAAAGGGCTTCGAGTACATCGCACTCGAAGTCGACGCCTATCGCATCCGGATGGGACGCCAGGCCGGCGACTCGATCATTTACGGCGATGCCGGTCAGGCGGAGGTCCTGCAAAACGTCGGCGTGGAACACGCGAGCTGTGTCGTGATCACGTTCGCAAATCCATCGGTGAGTCTGCGCATCCTGCGTGCGGTTCGCAGCCTGCGGCCCGACGTGCCCGTGCTCGTGCGCACCCAGGACGACGCACAGCTCGAGGAGCTGCAGGCTGCGGGCGCGACCGAGGTCGTGCCCGAGACCTTCGAGGCGAGCCTGATGCTGCTGTCCCACCTGCTGTTGCTGCTCAAGCTGCCCGTGTCGCGTGTGGTGCGCACCGTCGGCGACATTCGCAATCACCGCTACAGAATGTTGCGGCAATTCTTTCCGGCCGAGCGCGCGGAATTATTGGACCCGAGCCACGCGTTTCGGGAGGAACTCCATAGCGTCGTACTGCCGCCCCATGCCTGGGCGGTCGGCCGCACGATCGCCGACTTGGCGCAGCGCGGTTCCGAGGCTTCGGTCAGCGCGGTGCGGCGCGACGGCATCGTCGGGCGGGAACCGGCGATCGAGACGGTGCTCAAGGAGGGCGACGTGGTCGTGGTTTGCGGCACGCCCGAAGCGGTCGAACATGCGGAAACCCTGTTGCTGATGGGGTAACGCGGATGGGTTGATCCGGTCGGGCGCCCCTCCTGGTACCCAGGCATGTGGCGCCTGGTTGGAGCCCGCCAGGTACGGGAATACCCTCTTTACAGAAACCCAAGTTACTCGCATAGTATAGACGCTGTGCAAGGGCAAACTCGTCGAAAGACGGGGACGCAAAACCACCGGTCTTAGGGGCTGTTCGAGAGAAGAGCCTGACGATAGCGGGGTCGCCAGTTCACCGACTTCTTCGTCGTGTGACACCCGATCCCGACGGTTTCCCCTGTCAGCTGCTCTATGGCCGTCCTAGCTCCAGCCGTTAGTGGGGAAGATATGGTGATCAAGGTGACGTCCGCGCCCGGCGCGAACAACAGTTCCGGTGTCTATCGTCGCCCACGGCTGATGCTGCGTCCGATCCGCCCGGAAGACATCCCGACGATCATCGGCAAACCTAAGACTTATCCTAGTCCCGTGCGTGTGGTCGGCTGTGACTATTCCCAGGCGCGCTGTGTCGGCGGTGACGGCGGCACCTTGGTGGACACGAGTGCGCTCGACAAAATTCTGGAGTTCGGTGAGGGATTCGTCCGGGCACAAGCCGGCGTGCGCATCGGCACGCTCGTTCGGGCGCTCGCGGAGCGCGGTCTCGAACTGCCGCTGACACCGGAGATCGCCAACATCTCCGTGGGCGCCGTCGCCGTCACGACGCTGCCGCAGGCGTCGTTTCAGGATGGTCTTGCGCAAATGTCAGGCTGCGTCATGGAGTTGAAGCTCGTGACGCCCCAGGGCAGGCAGATGACCGTGACGGAAAAAGAGCCTGAGTTGATGCGCGTTCTGCGCTCGAGTTTCGGTCTGCTCGGCATCGTCCACGAGGCCGTGTTGCGGGTCGTTCCCCTGCGGCCCGTCAAGATCGACTACCGGGCGTATTCGCTCGAAGAATTCACGGCGCGCTATGCGAAGATTGCCGCGGCGCCCGGCGCGCTGCGCCTGCATCTCGCGCCCTTCAGCGACCGGGTCACGGTCGAGCGGCGCACGTTCGACCTCGACAAGAACACTTCCCGGTCCGGCATCTGGCAGATCCGCAACTCCGTGATGCGCAACGTGCTGCCGGCCTTCGGCTCGTCGGTCGGCGGCGTCTTGTCGACGCCGGGGCTGCGCAATGCCGTGCTCACCGGCGTGCACAAGGCCTTGAATGCGACTCAGGCTCCGGCCTCCCGCGGCGTCGTCGTCTTTGCCCACGAATGGATGCGGGATTTGCCGGCCGAGTCCTGGAAGGCGCGCTACACCAAGAGTCTCTGGGCGTTTCCTGCCGCGGATTATCCGCAGGTCCTGGCTGAATATTTCGCTTTCTGTCGCGGCTATTACAAGGAACACCGCTATCGACCCAATGTCGTGACCGCGGCGAGCCGCCTGCACCGCGATCGCGCGTCCCTGTTCAGCGTCAGCTACAACGGGCCCATGGTCACGTTGGAGCCGTCTTCCGACGGAGAGAAAGGTTGGGCCGACTTTTTGATCGACTTCAATGACTTTGCCTCCGGCTTAGGCGGTGTACCGACCTTCAACCAGACCCGCGCGCTCAAGGTGCAGCATATCGACAAAGCGTTCGGGGACCGGGCGCGGTTGTTCAAGGGCCTGCGGCAGCGGACCGATGCCCTGAATCGCTTACACAACAGCTATTTCGCGAATCTCCTCGGCTGACACGGCAGGCGAAGCGCAGGACGCGCGGTCGGGGCAAGCCTCAGGCTTTGTCCTGCAAGTGCGCTTCGATGAACCACAGGTACTTGTCGATGCCGCGGGAAATGCCCGTGAACAAATCCGCCGTATCGGCGTCGCCCAACTGATCGGTCGCCTCGATCGCCGCGCGCGCCGCTTTGCCGAAGGCCGCGAGCTGTGTCGACAGGTAGAACAAGTGGTCCTTGCCGGCGGTGATGCTGAGCGGATAATTCTTGAGCTTGCTGCGTTTGGCGGCGACGGCGACCGTGCCTTCCGCGGTGCCGCCGAGACTCGTCACGCGTTCGGCGATGGCGTCGATTTGTTCGAGTATCACATCGGAAATTTTGTCGAATAGCTCGTGCAGCGCAATGAAGTTGGGACCCTTGACGTTCCAGTGCGCCTGCTTCACCTGGCTCTGCAAATCGATTGCGTCGGCGAGGCGCTCATTGAGGACGGTGACCACGTTACGGCGGACTTTCTCCGGCAGATCGATCTTGGTCTTGTACATCGAGCACTCCTTGGGCTACAGCCGGGCAGGCCGGGGCGCGGTATTTTGCACCGAGTCCGGCGCGATACCAACACCGCGCCGCAATGCCGTTCGCTGCGAGGGGTACCTGCGCGGACCGATGCGCTGACCCCCGCGCGGAGCCTAGATCTCGGCGCGCCGCGATCGCAGCTCAATGGCCGCATAGATCAGGGCGACGCCGACCGCGACACCGATCCAGGTGGCCGGGCTGCCGAAGAAGCCGACGGGGTCGAGCAGCCGCCAGAGACTGGTCGGATAGGTCAAGCTGTCATCGCCCCCATGCTTGTGAATGACGTCGGTGGTCCACCCGGCACCGCCCACGGTGACGTCGAAGGCGCGCACGGCGTAGCCCTTGCCGAGTCGATCCAGCAGTTCGCTGCCGAAATAGTGCGTACCGAACATCCAGCGTTCGCCGATGTAGATGGCGAGCGGCGGCAACACGGACCACAGGATCACGGCGCGCGTGGCCCAGGCGGAAATCAGCATGAGCCAGCCGGCGACCGGCAAATACCAAGCCGCCAGGGTCAGGATCGTATAGAGCCAGAATCCCTGGGTCTGCAGCCACAGCGACGGGTGCCACAAGCCGCTGCTCGCCCAGAGCCCGGTGCGCAGACCGAAGATCAGCGCCATCAGAAAGACCGTGAGGTCCGCGATCGCGAAGTACACGAGCGGGATGATGAGGAGGCCGACCAGCAGCTTGGTGAGCACCGTTGCTGCGTCCGAGATCGGCAGCGATTTCCAGAAGAGAATGCTGCGGTCCTTGCGGTCGGCATGCAGACAGTCGAGCAGATACCAGCCCGAGTAGACCGACATGATGATCAGGAACATGACGGTGACCGAACCGGACAGCGCGTACATCGCGAGCTGCTCCGGGACGCCTTCGCCGGAACCATCCGAGTGAAAAAAACCGCCGAACTGGACATTGCCGAATGAGGCCGCCAGCACCAGCAACCCCGCGATCACGGCCGGCACGAGCCAGATCGCGCGGTTCTCCCAGAATTCACGGCGTATCAACCAACCGGTGTTGTTGTTCATGTGGCTTCTCCCGCCAACTTGGCGACGAACAGGTCAGAAACACTGGGCGTCAGCACTTCGCCGAAGTCGCCCAACCTGGCGAAGTCCGGGTTCTCGTAATAGAGAACGGTCTTGCCGAGCGTGCGCCGCTCGTAGAAGGGTCGCAGCCCACGTGCGGCATCTAGCCCCGCGCCGCTGACCGCCACGGCCGCATAGCGCTGCGCCACGTCCTCGAGCGAGCAGTCGAGCACGATCCGGCCCTTGTCGATGAACATCAGGTCGGTGAGCAGATTCTCCACTTCTTCG
>Ga0116230_10000411_pt1 | contig 37621 bp, 39 predicted proteins | sample S1TSphfallax_3_FD_88678 | JGI IMG/M metagenome (GOLD analysis project Ga0116230, IMG submission 88678) | Host-associated microbial communities from peat moss isolated from Minnesota, USA - S1T2_Fd - Sphagnum fallax MG | ecosystem: Host-associated > Plants > Peat moss > Unclassified | place... | reverse complement strand
CGAATGGCGCAAGAGGGCGTAAAGTCCAAATCCCGCCGCGATGACCGCGACCCCCGTGGCGCCGGCCGCCAAGCCGGCGGCGATCAGGCCCGCGATGATCCGGCCGATAAACCTGTTGAGCATAGTATTCCCCAAAATCAGGCCGCGGCCCAGAATCCACAACGGCGTGCCATTAGCATTGCTTCCGATCCCGCGCCGCCTTCGCCTTGCGGCACGCTCTGAAGTATGGAGTCAAAATCAGGGGGCCGGATCACGGAACACGCTTATGGGAGGTCAAACGCATCTGCATGGCAACGGTTCTCACCATGGGCAGTCGGACCATTATGTGGAGCTGACATGGGAAGGATGAAGATCCCGTGAGCCGCGTCGCGCGTTTTAGAGAGGCGGGCGCGAGGTGATCCGGCTTCATGTGGCCGCCGATCTTCGGGCGGGGGCGGGGTTCGAAGCCGGACCCGACCAGGCTCACTATCTGACCCGGGTCATGCGCCTTAGCGAAAATGACGAACTCCTCCTTTTCAACGGGCGTGACGGCGAGTGGCGCGCCAGGTTGTCGGACGTGGGAAAACGTGGCTGCGTGCTGATTGTGACAGACGCTACGCGGGCCCAGGTCATTGGTCCTGACCTTGAGCTGATCATCGCCGTCGTGAAACGCCCTCGGCTGGAGACGATCATTGAGAAGGCCGCCGAACTCGGAGTCCGAGACATTCGGCTGGCCACAACCGCGCGAACCAACGCCGATCACATCAGGCTGGACCGCCTTCAAGCGATCGCCACCGAGGCCTCCGAACAGACAGGCAGGCTTGATGTTCCCGCGTTGAGCGGTCCTGTGCGTCTGGGCGATATTCTGTCCGCCTGGCCCGCAACACGGAGGCTTCTGTTCTGCGATGAGGCGGGCGACGCCCCGCCCGCCGCTGAGGCCCTGGCTGGAGAGGCCCCTGGCGCGTGGGCGGTGTTGATTGGGCCTGAGGGGGGGTTCTCACCGGCGGAGCGCACGGCGGTGCGGTCCATCCCATCCGCGCTCCCCGTGTCGCTCGGCCCACGTATTCTCCGGGCTGACACCGCGGCGATCGCCGCGCTGACCCTTTGGCAATCGCAGCTTGGGGACTGGCGGGGGGCTTGAGCTTCTTCGCTGCTAGCCCCAATTGAACAGGCAATTCTGGGGCTGACTTCTTTGATGAGGCGGGGATGGCCGAAACGCTTAGCGACGACCGTCCCTTGACCCTCGAGGATCTCGCGGCCTGGTTCGCCGCCGGATCCAAACCGCGTCAGGAATTCCGCGTTGGGGCCGAGCATGAGAAGTTCGTCTTCCATGCGGCTGACCACCAGCCCGTCGCCTATGAGGGTCCAAGCGGCATCAAGGCGTTGCTTGAAGGAATGATGCGGTTTGGTTGGACGCCAACCGTGGAGCGCGGCCCGAGCGGCGGCGACGTGCTCATAGGTCTCAACCGGGGCATGGAGAATATCAGCCTTGAGCCCGGAGGTCAGTTCGAGCTCTCCGGCGCGCCGCTCCTCACCATGCACGACATCTGCGAAGAGACCGGCCGGCATCTTGAAGAGGCCACGGCGGTGGCCGCCGAGCTCGGCCTGGGTTTTCTCGGCCTGGGGTTCAGCCCGCTTTGGCGGCGTGACGACGTGCCCGTCATGCCCAAGGGGCGCTACAAGATCATGCGTCGCTACATGCCGTTGGTGGGGAGCCTGGGGCTGGACATGATGTTCCGGACCTGCACGGTTCAGGCCAATCTGGACTTCGCTGATGAAGCGGACATGGTCGCCAAATTCCGTGTCAGCCTCGCACTCCAGCCCATCGCCACGGCGCTTTTCGCCAACTCACCGTTCGTTGAGGGGCGTCCCAGCGGCTTCCTCAGCTCACGCGCCAACATTTGGACCGATACTGACGTGGCGCGAACCGGCATGCTCCCCTTTGTGTTCGCGGACGGCTTCGGCTTCGAGACCTATGCGCGTTTCGCCCTCCAGGTTCCCATGTATTTCGTCAAGCGCGACGGGCGTTATATCGATGTGGCCGGTCGGTCCTTCGCCGATTTTATCGAGGGACGCCTTCCCGAGCTTGAGGGCGAGCGCGCGACGATTAAGGACTGGGCCGATCACATCAGCACCATTTTCCCGGAGGTCAGGCTCAAGCAATATCTGGAGATGCGCGGCGCTGACGGCGGCCCTGTAAGCCGGCTATGCGCTCTCCCGGCGCTGTGGACAGGCATTCTCTATGATCCCGCTGCCCAGGCGGCAGCCTGGGATCTCTGTAAGCATTGGACGGCGGAGGACCGGGCCGGTCTGAGCCGAGACGTCCCACGCCAGGCGCTGGGTGCCATGGTGGCGGGTCGCCCGGTCCGGGATGTCGCCCATGACATGGTGGCCATCGCGCGTGAGGGTCTCAAGCGGCGCAACTACCTGTCCGGCGGCATGGTGGATGAGAGCAATTATCTCGGGGAGCTCGAGGATATCGCCGAGAGCGGCTTCACTGCGGCGGAGCGACTCCTGCAACTCTATGACGGTCCCTGGCGGGGCGATGCGTCGCGGGTTTTCGAAACCTTCGCCTATTGAGTCTGACCTGTATGGGTCGCGCGTGATGCGTTTTCGTAGCGCGAACGTCCTTGGCGCGGTTCTTCTGACGGCCGCCTCCCTGGTCGCGGCAGGCGCGCTTATGGCCATGACGCCTGATGGGTCGCGGCCGCCGAGCGCGCTCTGGTGGGTCGTGCATGATCTATGCGTCACGGATCAGCGTCTGATCGGCATTCCCGCGCCGTGCATGGACGTCAATCTCCGCCAGGGATGGGCCGTGGTGAAGGACACCCGCGCGCCGACCCATCTCCTGCTGGTGCCAACCCGGCGGATTTCCGGCATCGAAAGCCCTGGCCTGCTCGCCCCCAACGCCCCGAACTACTGGCAATTCGCCTGGAACGCTCGGCGCTTTCTGGCGCATCTCGCCGGGCGGCCGGTTCCCCGCCAGGATATCGCCCTCGTGATCAACTCCATTCCCGGCCGCACCCAGAACCAGCTCCATATTCATGTGGATTGTGTGCAGCCGGATATTGCCAAGGCGCTCCACGACCATCTCGGGGATATCGACGATACCTGGCGGCCTCTGCCCGTCTCCCTCGCGGGCCATCACGTTCTCGTCCGCCGCCTGGACGGCGCCCAGTTCGGCGAGCGCGACCCCTTCAAGCTCCTGGCGGCGGGGGTTCCGGGCGCGCGAAGCGGCATGGGTGAGGAGGCCCTGGGCGCCGTCGGGGCCGTCTTTCCCTCGGGTCGCCCGGGATTCATTCTGATCACCCATCCCTTCCCGCCGGACGCCGCCGATCTGGGCGCTGGGGAAGAAATTCTCGATCACCGCTGCGGAATCCTGTCCGCGGCTATCGATATGACGTCGTCACGCTCTATCGCCCCGGCGTCTTGACGGTGGGCGGCCAGGGCGACGCCTGAGACGACCCCGCGCCAGAGTCGGTATGGCGGACCGCTTCATCGACCGTCGGCCCCGCCCCCGCCTCGGCCTTCAGCGACACCACATTCGGATAGAAGGCGAGCCGTCCTTCGATCGCCGCCATGGAGGGATAGGGCTCCTCGTAGGACCAGGCCACGTTCTCGGCGACACGGCCGTCTCGCTCCAGGCTGTAATAGGACGCCTCGCCCTTATACGGGCAGTGTGTCTTGCGCGCGGTCTTCGCGAAGACCGCCATCTCGACGTCCGCGCGCGGGAAATAGGCGACGGGCGGATAGCTGGCTTCGGCGAGCATCAGAACATCCTCGCTTCGAGCGATCAGATGGCCCTCGAAAAGGGCTTCCACCGCTCCCGGCGCGGCCGAGAGGGTGATCGGGTGATCAGGTCCGGGGATTTTCATTGTCGGCATGGGTCGAACGTCTCCTAAGGGAAGCGCGGCGCGGTTGATATGAGGGGGCTTGGCTTTGGCCCTCGCGTCAGGCGTGATGATCTTAAACGTCCAACCAGTCTGAAACGTCCAAGGACGGGGGAATCATGAACAGCATCGTGATCATTATCGGGGTGGTCATCACCCTGGCGACCGGCCTGCCCGTGGCGTTTCAGCTGGCGCGCCAGCACCCCCGCGGCCTGTTTGTCCTGTTCTTCGCGGAAATGTGGGAGCGCTTCTCCTTCTATGGCATGCGCGGCCTGCTGATCTTTTATCTCACCGAACATTTTCTGATGGATCAGAAGACAGCGAGCGGGGAGTACGGCTCCTACGCCACGCTGGTTTATCTCCTGCCCCTAGTGGGAGGCGTCCTGGCTGATCGCTATCTGGGCGCCCGCAAGGCCGTGGCCTTTGGCGCGCTTCTGCTGGTCGCTGGACATGGCCTGATGGCGATCGAGGGCCCAGCGGCGTATCAGTCTGTCGTTTATCACGGCGCGGCCTATCCCATCACGGTTACCGGTCGCGGCGAAGCCCGCCTGGCCCGGGTGGTGGTCGCGGGCCAGCCCCACGCTTTTGATCAGAGCGCCCAGGGCGCCTTCCGGATCGCGGGTTTGCCGACAGGCGCCCCGTTGCCCGCCGAACTCCCGGCGGGAACCTTCACCCTGAAGACGCAGGCCGCGCCGGCGATATTTCAAAGCATTCTCTATCTCGCCCTCGCCCTCATCATCATGGGCGTCGGATTCCTCAAGGCTAATATTTCGTCCATTGTCGGCAAGCTTTATCCGCAGGGCGATCCGCGCCGAGACCCCGGTTTCACCCTCTATTATTACGGCATCAATCTCGGCGCCTTCTGGGCCGCCATCCTCTGCGGCTATCTTGGTCAGAACTATGGCTGGGCCTATGGTTTCGGCCTGGCGGGCCTGGGCATGGCGGCGGGCTGGCTAAGCTTCGTGCTCGGCAAACCTTTGCTGGGCGGTCACGGCGAGCCCCCCGATCCCGCGCGCCTGGCCAGACCCCTCTTGGGGCCCCTGAACCTCGAATATGTGATCTATGGCGGAGCCCTCGCGGGCCTCGCCATTCTCTGGTTCCTGGTTCAGCACAATAGCATTGTCGGGGGCGCTCTGGGTCTCGGCTGGGTGGCGGCCTTGGCCTATCTCGGCTGGTTCATCGCCGCCAAGTGCGACAAGATCGCACGCGAGCGGCTGATGCTCGCCTTCGTCCTGATCGCTGGGTCCATCGTTTTCTTCACGCTGTTCGAACAGGCGGCCACATCGCTGAACCTGTTCGCCGAACAGAACACGCAGCTGGCGCTCATTTCGCGGCCGATTTCCGCGCGCATTCTGGGTCAGACCTTGTTCTTCGGCGATCAGAGAATGTGGGACGCCGCTCATCTGGCGGGTCCCGTTTTGTGGATCGACATGGGGTTCGTGGCCGCCCAGACTCAGTCCTTCAATGCGGGATTCATCCTGCTCCTAGCCCCCGCCTTCGCCGCGGTTTGGACCTTCCTGGGCCGCCGTGGGCGCGATCCTGATCCCGTGACGAAGTTCGGCCTCGGCCTGGCTCAGGTGGGCCTGGGCTTTCTGGTCATCGTCTGGAGCCAGGGCCTCGCCGACGCCCACTTCCGCATGCCTCTGGCGGTTCTTGGGTTCGCTTACCTCCTGCATACGACGGGCGAGCTTTGTCTGAGCCCCGTGGGCATGTCTGAGATCACCAAGCTCTCGCCGGCCGTGCTCGTCTCCACACTTATGGCCGTCTGGTTTCTCGCCACATCGGCGGGCGAATTCATCGCCGCCAAGATTGCGGCCTTGGCCGGCACGGCGACCCTGGGAGGGCAGGTGCTTGATCCCGCCGCGGCCTTGCACGCATCGCTTCGGGTGTTCGGCGCCATAGGGTGGGCCGGCCTGGGTTTTGGCCTCCTCTTTCTCGTCATCGCCCCCTTCATCAAGGGCTGGTCGCATGGCGTGAACGACGCCCCCCGCCATCTCGGACCGGGATCCATCGCGCCGGACGTGGACGCCGGTCTGCAGGAAGTCCGTCCGGCGGCCCTTCACCCCTAAGCCCGAAGCGCCTCCTGGCGCCTATTCGGTGGGTGTCTCGGGATGAACCGCGCCGCTGAGGGCGGCTCCGGCCGAGGCGCCCATCACCGCCAGAAGGCCGCCCCATTGCACGGGCGCGAGGACCTGGCCCATCAGCGTCGCTCCGGCCAGGGCGCCCACCGCGGGCTCCAGACTCATCATTGTTCCAAAAAGGCGAGCGGGCAGGCGGGTCAGGGCGAACATCTCCAGGGAATAGGGGAGGGCGCTGGAAAGCAGACCCACGACCAGGGCCAGGGGGATCGCGCGAGGCGTAAAGAGGCTGGCGCCCTGGATCACGATCTGAGGCGGAACGAAGATCAGAGCGGCGATGATCACCCCGAGCCCGGCGGCGTTGGACCCGTGGGCCTGACCCGCGCGACGGCCGAAGACGATATAGAGCGCCCAGCATCCTCCGGCCGCCAAGGCCAGCAAAGCGCCCCCCAGATCAATCCGCGGTCCGCCAAGCCCCAAGGGAAGCAGCAGGAGCAACCCACCCCCCGCCAAGGCCACCCAGACAAGGTCCATGGGTCGGCGGGACGCGGCCATAGCGACTCCTAAGGGGCCGATGAATTCGATCGCCACGGCGATGCCCAAGGGCACGGTGCGGAGAGACATGTAAAATAGCGTGTTCATGGTCCCCAGGGTGACGCCATAGGCAAGCAATGGGCCCCATGGACCTTTAGCGCTAAGCCCCCGCCAAGGCCGGCGCGCCATGGCGAGCATGATGGCCGATGCCAGGATGCGCAGCGCCGCCGCGCCCGGCGCGCCCACCATCGGAAACATGCGCTTGGCGAAGGACGCCCCAAGTTGGAATGACGCCATGGCCGCCAGAAGGCCTAGAATGGGGATCAGCAGCGCCTTCGCGCCGGCCTGAGACCTCGCCAACTTGGCGTTCTGATATCAGGGCTTCGGCAGGCGATAAGCCCGGCGCGCCCTAGACCCCTGTTCCACCGACGGTGAGCCCCGTGATCTTGAGGGAGGGCTGACCCACCCCCACGGGCACGCCTTGGCCGCCCTTCCCACAAACGCCAATGCCGGGATCGAACGAAAAATCATCACCGATCATCGTCACCCGGGTGAGGGCGGAGGGGCCATCGCCAATCAGGGTCGCCCCTTTCACGGGCGAGGTTATCTTCCCGTTCTCGATCAGGTAGGCCTCCGTGCATTGGAAGACGAACTTGCCGTTGGTGATATCCACCTGACCGCCGCCGAAATTGGCGCAATAGAGCCCCCGAGACACCGAGGCGATCATCTCCTCGCGGCTGGAATCCCCCGCCAGCATGCCGGTATTGGTCATGCGCGGCATGGGAATGTGGGCATAGGACTGGCGACGGCCATTGCCTGTGGCGCTCTGGCCCATCAGCCGCGCGCTCTGGCGGTCATGCATATAGCCACGAAGAATGCCGTCCTCGATCAGGATGGTCCGTGATGTGGGCGTGCCCTCATCATCCACGGTCAAGGACCCTCGACGGCCCTCGATGGAGCCGTCGTCGAAGACCGTGACGCCGCGGGCCGCCACCCGCTCGCCGATCCGGCCCGAAAAGGCTGATGTTCCCTTGCGATTGAAATCCCCCTCCAGGCCATGCCCGACCGCCTCGTGCAGGAGAACGCCATTCCAGCCGGGGCCGAGAACGACGTCCATCTCGCCGGCGGGACATTCCACCGCGTCCAGATTCACCAGGGCCTGGCGCAGCGCCTCGTCCACCTGATCGCGCCACATTTCCGGGGTGATCCAGGCCTCGAAGCCAGCGCGCCCGCCCGCGCCCGAGGATCCGTTCTCCCGGCGACCATTTTTCTCCACCGTGATCTGCACATTCAGCCGCACCAGGGGGCGAATGTCGCGGATCAAACGGCCATCGGCGCGCAGGATCTCCACCACACGCCGCTCGCCCGCCATGGAGGCGGCGACCTGGGCCACGCGGGGGTCCCGCGCCCTGGCAAAGGCGTCGATATCCTGAAGCAGGGCGATCTTGTCTGAAAAACCCGGTGAGGCCAGAGGGTCGTCTTCGCCATAAAGGCGCGCATTGGTCGGGCTTGGCCCCTCGGCCGCGTGACCTTCATATCCGCGCTTGGCGAGCGACGCCGAACCCGCCGCCCGGGCGATGGCGGCCTGCGAGATCTCGCTTGAGTGGGCGTAGCCGGCGGTTTCCCCGGCCACAACGCGCAGCCCAAAGCCCCGGGTCGAATCGTACGAGGCGGATTTCAAACGCCCATCGTCGAAGACAAAGAACTCGCTTTCCGAGCGCTCCAGAAAGATTTCCCCATCATCCGCGCCCCTCAACGCCTCGTCGAGGATCGCCCCGGCCGTCTTGCGATCGACTTCCGCGGATTCGAGGATCGACGGCGCGAGCAGGGGTGCGTTCATGAGCCTATGGCGTCCCGACTGAGTCTTTTTGATGCGTGAAATTGAGAGATAGTCCCGCCGCAACCCCGGCGGAAGGCCGGGCTTTGTCGAATTGGCTCTGGCGACCTTCCTGCGCGCATTCGTCTTGGCAACCCCCCTCGATATCGTTATTGCACCGCCGCAAGGACATGATGGCTTGAGGGCGCGCGTCTTCGCCGATGCGATAGCGCCGTGCGAAAAGCCCAAAGACTCTGAACTTGTGGCGTCGGACATGCGGCCGCTGGGCTGACGGCCTGCCGCATTCCTGACAGGGCAGACCCGAGAGGACCATGACGTTTCGCGTTTCGTCGCTTTTCCGCCGGACACCGCTGGTCGTTGCCGCGGGCCTTTTGGTCGCGTTGGGCAGCCCCGCCTTCGCTCTGGACCAACTCGGCCAACCGGTGGATCACGCGCTCGACCTTCAGCCCGCCGCCTCGCAAATTCGGGCCGAGCAGATCGCCTTCCACAACAACATCCTTCTGCCGATCATCACCGCCATCGTGCTTCTGGTGATGGTTCTGCTGCTGATTGTGATGGTCCGCTTTAACAAGCGCGCCAATCCCACACCCGCCCGCTTCAGCCACAATACGCCTGTGGAAGTCGCCTGGACGGTCGGCCCGGTCCTTATACTGATGTTTATCGCCATTTTCTCGTTCAAGCTGCTGTTCGCTGAGCATGACATGCCCAAGCCCTACATGACCGTGAAGGTCGTGGGGCGTCAGTGGAACTGGGACTACGCCTATCCCGATCAGAAGATCCCCGCCGCAACGTCGATCCCCTTGACTGAAGACGTCGCCAACCAGGAACACCGCCCCTACATGCTAGCGGCGACCAATCCCATGGTCGTTCCGGTGGGGCAGGTGGTCAAAGTGGAGATTACGGGCGAGGACGTGATCCATTCCTTCTCCGTTCCGGCCTTTGGCGTGAAGATGGACGCCGTGCCGGGCCGGCTTAATGAAACTTGGTTCAAGGCGACCCGGACGGGTGTCTTTTATGGCCAATGCTCGCAGCTCTGCGGCGCCAACCACTCCTTCATGCCCATTGAGGTGGACGTGGTGACCCTGCCGCAGTTTCAAGCGTGGGTTGCAAGCAAGGTTCCCCAAGCAACAACCGTGGTCGCGGCGACGCCCGCGGCCCCCGGCGTGCAATAGTCGTCACCACTTGGTCGAGAGGACGCGTTAAGAAGAGATGGCCGACATCGCCGAAACTCCCGGGGCCCAAACTCACGGACGCGTCGCCGAGGCGCAAGCCTCAGGCGGCTACGGCGCTCATTCGGGATCGCCGGGCTTTTTCACCCGATGGTTCCTTTCGACCAACCATAAAGATATTGGCACCCTGTATATTATCTTCGCTATTCAAGCGGGGATCATTGGCGCGCTGTTTTCCGGTCTGATCCGCTGGGAGCTCGCCGAACCGGGCATCCAGCTCTTTTCGCCCAACTCCACCATCAACCTTCTGGGCCTCGTGGAGCAGAGCAAGCATGGCTATTACGTGGTGGTCACGGCCCACGCCCTGATCATGATCTTCTTCATGGTCATGCCGGCCATGATCGGCGGTTTCGGCAACTGGTTCGTGCCCCTCATGATCGGTGCGCCCGACATGGCCTTCCCGCGCATGAACAATGTCAGCTTCTGGCTGCTCATGGCTTCATGGGTGATGCTGCTCACCTCCATGTTCGTGGATGGAGGGCCGGGCCGAGGCTTTGGGGGCGGCTGGACGATGTATCCGCCGCTCTCCACTGTTGGTCACCCAGGACCCGCCTTCGACTGCGCGATCCTCGCCATTCACCTGGCCGGGGCGAGCTCGATCCTGGGCGCCATCAACTTTATCACCACCATCTTCAACATGCGCGCGCCGGGCATGACGCTGCACCGGATGCCCCTGTTTGTCTGGTCGATCCTGGTGACGGTGTTCCTGCTGCTGCTGTCTCTTCCAGTCTTGGCGGGCGCCATCACCATGCTGCTCACCGATCGCAACTTTGGCACGCACTTCTTCGACGCGGCCGGCGGCGGCGACCCGGTCATGTACCAGCACCTGTTCTGGTTCTTCGGTCACCCTGAGGTTTACATCCTGATCATCCCGGGTTTTGGGATCATCAGCCACGTTGTCTCGACCTTCTCCGGCAAGCCCGTGTTCGGCTATCTCGCCATGGCCTACGCCATGGTGGCCATCGGCTTTCTCGGCTTCATCGTCTGGGCGCACCATATGTTCACGGTGGGCATGCCCCTGAACCTCCAGGCCTATTTCGTGGCCGCCACCATGGTGATCGCCGTCCCCACGGGCGTGAAGGTCTTTTCGTGGATCGCCACGATGTGGGGCGGCTCCATCGAGTTCAAGACGCCCATGCTTTTCGCCATCGGCTTCATTTTCCTCTTCACTGTCGGCGGCGTCACGGGCGTGGTTCTGGCCAATGCCGGAATCGATTACGCGCTGCATGACAGCTATTACGTGGTCGCCCACTTCCACTATGTGCTGAGCCTCGGCGCGGTCTTCGCGATCTTCGCGGGCTTCTACTACTGGTTCGAAAAGATGTGGGGTGTTCGCTACAATGAGACCCTGGCGACAATCCACTTCTGGCTGACCTTTGTGGGCGTGAACATCGTCTTCTTCCCGCAGCATTTCCTCGGTCTCCAGGGTATGCCGCGCCGCTCCATCGATTATCCGACCGCATTCTCCTACTGGAACCGCATATCCTCTTACGGCTACCTCGTGGCCCTGGCGGGATTGGTGGTGTTCATCGCGGTGCTGGCCGAAGCGGCGATCCGTCGTCGCGCGGCGCGCGCCAATCCTTGGGGCGCGGGGGCGACAACACTGGAATGGACCCTGTCCTCTCCGCCCCCCTTCCACCAGTTCAATGAGTTGCCGGTCATCCACGCCGACAGCCACTAGGAGGCTTCGGCCCCGAAATGAGCACATTGCAAGCCATCGCCGCGCCGGTCGCGGCGCCCGCACCCGTTGGAGCGGCCCGCGCGGGGGATTACCTCGCCCTCCTGAAGCCGCGCGTCATGTCGCTCGTGGTTTTCACGGCGGTGACGGGCCTGATCTGCGCCGGCCGACCCATGGACCCGTGGCTGGCGGCGGTGGCGATCCTCTGCATCGCCGTGGGCGCGGGGGGCGCCGGCGCGCTCAACATGGCCTATGACGGGGATATCGACGCCCTCATGCGCCGCACCCGCCGCCGTCCCGTGCCCTCGGGCCGCGTTCAGGCGGCCGACGCGCGGGCCCTGGGCGTGACGCTATCGCTTTTCGCCGTGACGATCATGGGCCTGGCCATCAATGTTCTGTCAGCGGCCCTATTGGCCTTCACGATTGTTTTCTATGTCGCCGTCTACACGCTCTGGCTGAAGCGTCGCACGCCTCAGAACATCGTCATTGGCGGGTTGGCGGGCGCCCTTCCGCCCCTGGTGGGCTGGGCCGCGGCCAGCGGGACAGCGCCGCTCAACGCCTGGCTCCTGGTGGCCATCATATTTGTATGGACCCCGCCGCATTTCTGGGCCCTGTCGCTTTACACCTGCGACGATTATGCCGCCGCGGGCGTACCGATGATGCCCCTGGTGAAGGGCGTCGCTTCTACGCGCCGACAGATCCTTGCCTATTGCCTCGTGCTCGCCCCCCTTGGCATGGCGCCCGCGTTCACCGGCCTGGCGGGCCCGATCTATGCGGTTGTGGCGGGCCTGGGTGGGGTCGCTCTGATCGTTCTGGCCGCGCGCCTGATGATTGGCAAAGGTCCAGCCGTGGCGTCGTCCGTGGGCGCGAAGATGACACTCTACACGGTCGAGGCTGGCGCGCGTCCCGCGCGCGATCTCTTCGTCCTGTCCCTGGTCTATCTCTTCGCCCTTTTCGCGGCGCTGCTTGTGGAAAAGCTGGCCGGCGTCGCGCCACTCCTGCGATGAGCGATCCCGACGACGAAAACGCCGCCGATGCACGGGCGCGGCGCGGGCGAAATCTGCTCCTGGCGGGCGTCCTGGTTATCTTCGTGATCCTGGTATTCATCGTCACGATCATCAAGATCAGCCATAATATCAGCGTTCATGGCTAGTCCCAGGCCACAAGCATCGCCGCCTGGCCGGGCAAACGCGCGTGTCGCCATGATCTGCGCGGGTGTCTTCGCGGTCATGGTCGGGGCGGCATTCGCGGCCGTGCCTTTCTACCGCGCCTTCTGCCAGGCCACCGGATTTAACGGCGCGGTCAAACGCGCCAAATTCGCCCCCGGCGCTGTCTCCAATAAGACGGTCACGGTGCGGTTCGACACCAATGTGAATGGCGTGCCCTGGACCTTCGTCCCGGTTCAGGCCAGCCAGACGATCCATTTGGGCGCGTCCACCCTGGCTTTCTTTAGGGCCACCAACACCAGTCATAAGACCGTGACGGCGCGCGCCCTCTTCAATGTCGTGCCGGAGGCCGCCGGACAATATTTCTCCAAACTGGAGTGCTTCTGCTTCAGCGACCAGACTCTAAAGCCGGGCCAAAGCGCCGAATTCCCCGTCGTCTATTATGTTGATCCCCACTACGCCGAGGATCGCGACACCCGCTATCAGCCGGAAATCACCCTCTCCTACACGTTCTTCAAATCCACGGACGTGGCGAACGGAAGCGCGACGGCGGCGCCTCTTGGCGCGAGGGCGAAGGCGAGGCTATAGGACGGCGCATATTGCCCCAGGCATGCGACATGCGCCGTGCACGAACGGCTCATCGGCATATTGGAACTTTGGTCTAGAGAAGGCGGGATATGGCCCACGACGGCGTCAAACACGATTACCATCTGGTCAATCCCAGCCCCTGGCCGCTGGTGGGCTCGGCGGCGTCCGTGGTTATGGCGCTCGGTCTGGTAATCGGGCTCAAGGGCCTCTTCGGCCTTCCCAAGGGTGACTGGTGGGTCCTGGGGCTTGGCGTCGCCGGTGTTCTTTTCACCATGGCCGCCTGGTGGACCGACGTGGTCCGTGAGGCCAATCACGGTGATCATACGCCGGTCGTGGCTCTCGGCCTGCGCTATGGAATGATCCTCTTCATCGCGTCCGAAGTGATGTTCTTTGTCGCCTGGTTCTGGGTCTTCTTCGAGATGGCCCTGTTCCACCACGTCCGGACTCTCTCGCCCCTGGATGATGTCAGCGCCGCCTGGGCCACATGGCCGCCCAAGGGCATCGAAACGGTCCAGCCCTTTCACCTGCCGCTGGTGAACACGCTCACCCTGCTCCTGTCGGGAACCACCGTGACTTGGGCGCACCACGCGCTTCAGACCGGCGACCGCAAAGGCGCCAAGATCGGTCTCGTCCTTACCATCGCCCTTGGGGCCATGTTCACGGCGGTCCAGGCCTACGAATATAGCCATATCTTGAGCGACAAGATGTTCTATGGGGCCGAGGCGACGAGCTCGGGCCTCTATGGCTCGAGCTTCTTCATGGCGACGGGCTTCCATGGCTTTCACGTGATCATCGGCACCATTTTCCTGAGCGTCTGCCTGATCCGGCTTTTGAACGGGGCCTTCACCCCCAAGCAGCATTTCGGCTTCGAGGCTGCCGCCTGGTATTGGCATTTCGTGGACGTGGTCTGGCTGTTCCTGTTCACTTTCCTCTATGTGATCTTCGGGTCCGGCTGGGGCCATTGAGGGCGCCCAGCGCCCTTGAGCCTTTCCTGGCGGGACTGCGCGGCCGTTGCCCCGCCTGTGGGCTTGGGCCACTCTTCGCCGGATTTCTGAAGCTTAGGCCCGCCTGCCCCCGCTGCGGGTACAGTTTCGCGGATGTGGACAGCGGCGATGGGCCCGCCGTCTTTGTGATTATGATCGTCGGCTTCATCATCGTGTTCGGCGCTCTCATCACTGAGATCGCTTATGACCCGCCGGTCTGGGTTGATCTCATCATCTGGCCGCCTTTGGGCGCCGGGCTCTGCCTCGGGCTGCTCCGGCCCATGAAAGGCTTGATGATCGCGGCGCAAATTCGCAACCGCGATGGTGGGACATCCGGGTCGTGACCGGACAATCCAGGCCGGGGTTCCCCTGGGGCATGACCCTGGCGGCTCTCCTCGCGTGCGTGGCCTTGGCGGGTTTGGGCGCGTGGCAGTTGAAGCGCCTCGCCTGGAAGGAGACCCTGCTCGCCCAGATCGCGAGGCTCAATCACGCGCCGGCCCAGCCCATCGGGGCGGTCTTATCCAGATCTGGGCCTGTGGCGTTCCAGCGTGTCCAGGCGGTCTGCGAACCTCTCGCGACCGGCGCCACAACCGCCTATCGCTATGCCGTGTCCGACGGACGTATCGCCTGGCGCCTCCTCACCCCTTGTAAGATCTCAGGGTCGCCCTTCGACGGCATTCTTCTTGATCGCGGCTTGGTGACGCGCCTCACCGGACAAACCGCGCCCGTGGCGGCCAGCTACCCAGCTCCCGTGGAGGTCGTGGGGGTCCTGCGCGCGCCGGGCCCGAGCCCCTGGCTTGGCCCCGCCATGATGGAGGGCGGCCCCGGCTTCAAAGCCATGCGCGTGGCGGACGCGCCCTCGATCCTGGAGCTTGCGAAGCTTGGCGGACTTTCCCGCCCCGCGCCCGATCTTCTTGCGGTTGAATCGGAGCGCCCAGCCCCTCCTGGTCTGGCGCCCGCCGCTATTCCGGCCGATATCCCCAATAACCACCTCGTTTACGCCCTCACCTGGTTCGCCCTGGCCGGGATTCTCGCCTGGTTTTATGTCGCTATGCTGATTACCCGTTACCGGCGATGAAGTTCATATCCACGCGTGGCGCCTCCCCAAGCGTCGGGTTCATTGAGGCCTTGTTGGCTGGCCTCGCGCCCGATGGGGGGCTCTATAGTCCCGACGCCTGGCCGCAACTCACGCCAGACGATATCGCGGGCTTTGCCGCCAAGCCCTATGCTGAGGTCGCCGCCGCGATCCTGGGCCTCTTCGCACAGGATGAGATTGCCCCGCCGGATCTCCTGGCCGCCTGCCAGGGCGCCTATGCGACCTTTCATCATCCCGCTGTCACCCCGCTGCGCCAGCTCGCGCCTGGCGTGCATCTGCTGGAGCTGTTTCACGGGCCAAGTCTGGCCTTCAAGGACGTGGCCATGCAGATCCTGGCCCGCCTTTATGAGCATGTGCTGAAAGCCACCGGCCGAACCTTGACAATCGTTTGCGCGACCTCGGGCGACACCGGCGGCGCGGCTGTGGAGGCCTTTGCCGGACGCGAGAATATACGCCTGATCGTCATGTTTCCTGAGGGCCGGATCTCGGAGGTCCAACGCCGGTTCATGACCACGACGGACGCGGCGAACGTTCGCGCCCTGGCGGTGGCGGGGGACTTCGACGACTGTCAGGCGATTCTCAAGGCCCTCTTTCGCGACACGACCTTCGCCGGCGACGTCAGCCTGACCGCGGTCAATTCCATCAATTTCGTCCGCATCGCCGCCCAGAGCGTCTATTATTTCGTCGCCGCCGCGGCCCTGGGCGCGCCCCAGCGTTCCGTCAGCTTTGCGGTTCCCACGGGCAATTTCGGCGATGCGTTCGCCGGCTGGGCCGCTCACCGGATGGGACTGCCGATTGACCGTATTCTGGCTGCCACGAACAGCAACGACATCATGGCCCGCGCCTTCGAGACCGGCGTCTATGAACGGGGCGCTCCTCTGCCAACCCAAAGCCCCGCCATGGATATTCAGGTCGCCTCCAATTTCGAGCGCCTATATTTCGAGGCCGTCGGGCGGGATGGTCTGGGGACCCGCCAGGCCTTCGAGGGGTTTGACCAGAGCGGTGTCATGCGCGTTCCCGAACCCGCCTTAAGCGATATGCGGGCCAGGTTTGTGGGTGTCTCGGTCGCCGAACCGGAGACTGTTGCGGCTATGGCTGGCGCTTGGCAGGCAGGCCTCGGCGCTATGGACCCTCACACAGCGGTGGCTTTGGCGGGTATTGGGACGGCGCCCGCTGGCGGTTCGGCGCCCCTTGTCGTGCTCTCGACGGCGCACGCCGCAAAGTTCCCGCAATCCGTCGCGGCGGCGACGGGCGTCATCGCCGAGCCTCCCGCCGTGGTGACGCGACTTGCGCAGCTTGAGGAACGGTTCGATCACCTGCCTGCGGACCCGGCGGCGGTAAAGGCCTATGTCCGGGCCTTCGTCGCGGAATGAGCGCCCCTAAGATCCACCGTCTGGCCAATGGCCTGACACTCGTCTGCGATCCGGCGCCCGGCTACCACACTCTGGCGCTGAGCGTGGTGGCGGGCCGCGGCGCCCGTTGGGAAGACGAGGCGCGTTGCGGCTGGTCGCACCTCCTTGAGCACATGGTCTTCAAGGGCGCGGGGACCAGGTCGGCTCGGGAGATTGTCGAGGCGGTGGAGGCGGATGGCGGCCATATCAACGCCGCGACGGGCCATGAGCGGACCAGTTTTCAGGTGCGCGCCTTGGCCGGGGGTCTTCCGCTTGCCCTGGAGGTCACCGCTGATCTTATCCAGCGCCCCACGCTCGACGACGAGGATTTGGCGCGCGAGAAAAATGTCGTGGCCCAGGAGATCGCAGAGGCCGCCGACACGCCGGACGATCAGGTCTTCGAGCTCGCTCAGGCCGCCGCCTTTGCCGGGCAGCCCCTGGGTCGCCCGATTCTCGGCGCGCCCCACACCCTCGCGTCAGCGGATCGCCCCGCCTTGGACGCTTGGCGCGGGACCCTCTATGCGCCGGATCGTCTGGTGGTCAGCGTCGCCGGCGAGGTGGACGAGGACCTGCTGCTGCGTGACGCAGAAGCCCTCTTCGGCGCGGCGCGCGCGCCACACGCCTTCCCGCCCGAGGCGGCGGTCTTCACCGGCGGCGTGGCCTTCGAGCGCCGCCGACTGGAACAATCTCACCTGGTCTTTCTGTTGCCCGGGCCATCGCTTACCGACGCGGACTATTGGCCGTTCCGCCTCTTGGCCGAGGCCCTGGGCGGGGGCATGTCTTCGCGTCTTTTCCAGGAGGTTCGTGAACGGCTGGGTCTGGCCTACGCCATCGACGCCTATGCCGAAGCCTGGTGGGATACGGGGGTTCTGGGCGTCTACGCCGGTTGCGCCCCAGGTGATGCGGGACGCCTCGCCGAGGCCGTGGCGGACGAAATCAAGATGATGACGGCAGGCGTTTCAGGCGTCGCGCTCGCCCGGGCCAAGGCGCAACTCAAGGCCAGCCTGTTCATGAGCGGCGAATCCCTTTCGGCGCGAGCGGAGCAGGCGGCGGCGCAAATTCTGGTGTTCGGAAACTTGGTTACACCTTCCGCCTTCGCCGAATCGATCGATGCGGTGACCACTGACGCTATCGCCGATCTCGTAACGCGCATGATCGGCGCCCGGCGTTTCGTCGCCGCGGGTCTTGGTCCACGCCCTGCCGCCGATGCCGCGCCGCGTTTCGAGCACCGCCTCTACAGCTAAGCCCCTCGCCAACATGGTCAGACAGTTGGCGCAGGACGGTTTCTGCGCCAAGATCAGTTGTCATGGCTCTGCTGGACTGGATCTCCTCTGATCACGACCTCCGGCTTGAGCACGGGGGCGTTCGTCTTCGCCCGCACAGGCTGGCGGACTTCGCCGAATGGGCGGCCCTTCGCCAGGGGTCTCGCGCCTTCCTCCAACCCTGGGAACCCACCTGGCCCACCGATGATCTGACTCGGGGCGCCTATCGCCGTCGCCTCACCGCCTATTCTCAGGATCTTGATCGCGGCGTGGCCTACCCCTTCCTGGTTTTCGCCAAGGAAGACGGGGCGATGGTGGGCGGGATAACCCTCTCGTATGTGCGGCGCGGCGTCGCCCAGATGGGGTCCATCGGCTATTGGGTGGGCGCACCCTTTACCCGCCGGGGGCATACCACCAGCGCCGTGCAGGCCATCACGCGGTTCGCTTTTCAGAGGCTCGGTTTGCACAGGGTGGAAGCGGCCTGCATACCCACCAACACCGCCTCGCGCGGCGTCCTTCTCAAGGCGGGTTTCGTCCACGAAGGTTTGGCCCGGGATTATTTGAGGATCGACGGCGCCTGGCGCGACCATCTCCTGTTCGGGCTCATATCGCCGAATCCCGGCTAAACCCGCCACGGGCCTCTGAATATGTGGCGATCAGGCTTGGCCCAGCTGAGCCGACAGGCGCTCTGGGCTTATGCCCAATTTCGCCAAGGCGCGGACCCACTTGCCATCATGGTCGTCCCCAAAGATCAGGGCCTCGTCGGGCTCACAGATGAGCCAGACATTGTTGCGAATCTCCCGCTCCAACTGCCCGCCGTCCCAGCCAGAATAGCCGATGGCCAAGAGGGCGTGGTCTGGACAGGGCTGTCGACCGGCCAGCCCTTCAAGGATTTCCCGGGTCACCGTCAGCGTCAGGCCGCCGGGAATGGTTTCGCGGGTCGGCGAGACGCCCGCGACATCGCTGTGCAGGACGAAGCCGCGCTCAGGCTGAACAGGACCTCCCACCAAAACCGCCGCGTCACCCGCGGAGCCTGGATCAATGCCGAGCTGTTCGAGGAGGCGCGGCACCGTCAGGTCATCCGCGGGCCTGTTCACCATCAGGCCCATCGCGTGACCGGCGTCGTGGGCGCAGAGGAAGATCACGGCGCGGTCGAACCGGCAGTCTTCGATCCCTGGCATGGCGACCAGGAGGCGGCCGGCGAGGTAGCGGGGGGCGAAGACCGACATCAGCCCCAGGATCGACACTTGTGGCGGCCCAATCAACCCAAATCGACGAGTCGCGCGAAAGGTCTGGCGCCTCTGGCGTCGCCCGCTTGGCTCCCTCGCTGTCCCGGAGTAGGAGGAACCATCAATGACCCGCCGGAGATCCTTTGGACCATGACACTCAAAGTTGGCGATCATATTCCCGCCGCGACGTTCATGACCTTCGGCCCCGAAGGCCCGCGTCCGATCACAACCGATGAGATTTTCAAGGGCAAGACGGTGGCCCTTTTTGCGGTGCCCGGCGCCTTCACGCCCACCTGCTCGGCCAAGCATGTTCCCGGCTTCAAGGCCCATGCGGCGGAGTTTCGCGCCAAGGGCGTGGAGACCATCGCTTGTGTGTCGGTGAATGACGTCTTCGTGATGAAGGCCTGGGGGGCCGATCAGGAGGTAGGCGATGACATCCTAATGCTGGCCGATGGCAATGGCGCCTTTGCCGCCGCCATCGGTCTCGAACTCGACGCCAAGGGCTTTGGCATGGGCGTCCGGTCCCAGCGTTATTCCCTCCTCGCCAAAGACGGCGTGGTCACCGAGCTGAATGTCGAAGCGGGCGGCGAATTTCGCGTCTCCGCCGCGGAATATATGCTCGCCCAGCTATAAGGGTTTAGCGTGGGTCACGCGCCCATGGACTCAGGCGCCCATGGACTCGGGCGTGGCGCGGAAGAGATCGATGGCCCCCTGGCTTACAGCCTGGGCAAGGCCCGGGGCGCGGGAGAGGATCTGTTCGGCATAGACCCGCGCCATGCCGATCTTGGTGCGGTAATAGTCCGCGGGTCCCTCGCCCGCCGCCAGGGCTTGGGACGCGGCAAGCGCGCCCTTGGCCAGCATCCATCCGCCCACCACGTCGCCGAGGAGCTGTAGGTAGGCGCTGGCGCCGGCGAGGGCGTCCGGCTGTGCGTGACCTCGGCGCTCCAGCATCCAACCCGTGGCGGACTGGACGGCGGCAAGGCCCGCCTCGAGGCGGGCGCCGATCGTGTGCAGCCACGCGTCGTCGGCGCTCTTGAGCGCGCCGGCCGTGGGGAAGATGTCACCCACCAGTTCGCGCACGGCCCGCCCCTTGCCCAGGGCCAGCTTGCGCCCCATCAGGTCGATGGCCTGGATTCCGTTGGTTCCCTCATAGATCGGCAGGATGCGGGCGTCGCGATAGTGCTGGGCGGCGCCGGTCTCTTCGATGAAGCCCATGCCGCCGTGGATCTGGAGCGCGATGGAGGCCGCCTCGACGGCCATATCTGTGGACCAGGACTTGGCGATCGGGGTGAGCAGATCCTCCCGCAAGCGCGCGGCTTCTCGGTCCATGGGGTTTGCGGCGCGGCGTCCCAGGTCGGCCGCCACGGCGGTGGAAAGGCAAAGGCCCCGGGCCGCTTCGATCCGCGCCTTCATGAGCATCAGGCTGCGACGCACATCCGGGTGGTCGAAAAGCCGCGAGGGAAGGGCCCCGGTCCAGGCGGACCGGCCCTGCTTGCGCTCCAGGGAATAGGCGAGAGCCTGTTGATAGGCGCGCTCGGCGATCCCAACGCCCTGAACGCCCACATGCACCCGCGCGGCGTTCATCATCACGAACATGGCCGCCAAGCCTTGGTGCGGCGCGCCCACCAGCTCCGCCTTGGCGTCTTCAAACAGCATGACGCAGGTGGGCGAACCATGGATGCCCAGCTTATGCTCGATGCTCGCCGCGCGCAGGCTATTGGCCTCGCCCAGGGCGCCGTCCTGCCCCACCAGACGCTTGGGCGCGATGAACAGGGAAAGACCACGAGAGCCTTGGGGCGCGTCGGGCAGGCGCGCCAGCACCAGATGCACGACATTGTCGGCAATGTCATGGTCGCCCCAGGTGATGTAAATCTTCTCGCCAGAGAGACGATAGCCGCCTTCACCGTCCGGCGTCGCTTTGGCGGCGATGGCCGCGAGATCCGATCCGGCCTGGGGCTCGGTGAGGTTCATGGTTCCGGTCCACTCGCCGGATATGAGCTTTGGCAGAAAGCGCGCCTTCTGATCATCGTCGCCACCGGCGCTAATGGCCTCAATGGCGCCGAGGGTGAGCATCGGGCAGAGGCCGAAGGCCAGATTGGCCGCTTGGAACATCTCGAAAACCGCCGATTCCAGGGCCTTGGGCAGACCCTGGCCGCCGAAGTCGGCATCGGCCGCCAAGCCGTTCCAGCCGCCCTGGGCGAAAGCCTGATAGGCCTTGGCGAACCCCTCCGGCGCGCGCACCTGGCCGTTCTCGAGACGCGCGCCTTGCTTGTCACCTGATCTGTTCAGGGGCGCGAGGACGTCCGCGGCCAGGGCGCCCGCGCCCTCAAGCACCGCCTCCACCGTGGCGGGGTCCGCCGCCGGAAAGACTGACGCCAAACGCTCAAATTCGGCCGCATGACGCAGCGAGAACAACAAATCTCGAACAGGCGCCTTATAGCTCATGCGGTCTCCCTGGGCACATTTCGCCCGGACCCGGGCGCGGCCCGGCCTCTCTAGAACAATTTCAGGCGGCGCGCTAAGCCATGACGTGCTCCCACGGGCCGGGCGCGCGCGGCTTTCGGGGCGGACCAGACGCAAGGCGGCCGACATGTCTCCTCTTGGAACCGAGCGGGCCTTTGACGAAGCCGGAAACGCGACGCAGCCCCTCGCCGCCGCCCTATCCGCTCTCGCGGCGGGCCGCTTGGTCATCTTGCCTACCGAGACCGTTTATGGGCTTGCTGCGGACGCGGGCCGCGCCGAGGCCGTGGCGGCGATCTTCGCGGCCAAGGGCCGGCCGAGCTTCAATCCCCTCATCGCACATGTGGCTGACGCCGCGGCGGCGGATCGCCTCGCCGTCCTGGACCCGCGTGCGCGCCGTCTGGCGGAGACGTTCTGGCCAGGCCCCCTGACCCTGGTGGCGCCCTTTCGCGCTGGGGCGCCCGTCTGCGACCTCGCCCGCGCCGGTTTGGACACGGTGGCCTTGAGGGTCCCGGCCCATCCACTGGCCCAGGCTCTCCTCCGGGCTTTTGGCGGGCCCTTGGCCGCGCCGTCAGCCAATCGCTCAGGGCGCCCTAGCCCCACCAGCCTGGCGCATGCGATGGATGAGACCGGTTCAGCCGCCGCCGCGGCCCTGGACGGCGGCCCGTGCGCCGTGGGTCTTGAGTCCACGGTCGTCTCTCTCCTCGAGGGCCCGCCCCGGCTTCTGCGGCCCGGCGCCATCACGCGCGAGGCGTTGGAGGCGGTGATCGGACCGCTCGCCGAAGCTGAGGCTGAGGGCCATCGTTCGCCGGGACGATTGGCTAGGCACTATTCTCCCGCGGCGCCCGTGCGGCTGGGGGCGGACTGCGCGCGCGAGGGCGAGGCCTTCTTGGCCTTTGGAGAAGCGGCGCACGGACCCTGGGTGTTCAATCTCAGTCCACGGTCCGATCTGACCGAGGCCGCGGCGAATCTTTTCGCCATGCTGCGCGCCGCCGATGCGCTGGCGCCCACCGCGATCGCCGTCGCGCCGATCCCAAGCCGTGGGCTTGGAGAGGCGATCAATGACCGGCTTCTCCGGGCGGCCGGCCATGTGGGCTGACCGCGCAGGCCTCAGGGCCTAAGGTTTCCAGCGCCATGACCGACCTCACCGCCTTTGATCGTCTTGAAGCCGCCCTGGGCCCGGGCGGCTGGAGCCGGGACCCCGCGCGCATCGCCCCCAAGCTGGTGGAATGGCGGGACCGCTGGCGGGGCGCGACACCTTTTCTGGCGCTTCCCGCAACCACGGACCAGGTCGCCGCGGTGATCGGGATCTGTGCGGAGGCGGGTCTCGCCGTGACGCCTCAGGGCGGCAATACCGGGCTCGTCGGGGGGCAGATCCCCCAGGGCGAGATCCTGCTCTCCACCGAACGTCTAAAGGCCTTTCGCGATATCGACATCGCCGACGATGTTCTCGTGGCCGAAGCCGGCGTCACCCTCACGGAGGTCCATGAGGCGGCCCTGAAGGTCGGCCGCCGCTTTCCCCTTGATCTCGCCTCCCAGGGCTCCGCCACCATCGGCGGCCTGATCTCCACCAATGCCGGCGGCACCGCCGTCCTGCGTTACGGAACCATGCGCGGCCTGGTCCTGGGCCTGGAGGCGGTGCTCCCGGGCGGCGAGATCTGGAACGGCCTCAGGCGTCTGCGCAAAGACAATACCGGCTATGACCTCAAGCAACTGCTTATCGGCGCGGAGGGAACCCTGGGCGTCGTCACGGCCGCGGCGCTGAAGCTCTATCCGGTCCTGGCCTCCCGCGCCGTGGCCATGGTGGGGGTGGCCAGCCCCGCGGCCGCGGTGGACTTGCTGAAGTTCGCGAAAGAGGCGACCGGCGGGGAGCTGGAGGCCTTTGAGCTCCTCTGCGCCCTTGGCATGGAAATGGTGGCGGCCAAAAGGCCAGGCGCGCGCTTTCCGTTGGACAGCCGCCCGCCCTGGTATGTGCTCATCGAGGTCGCCAGCGCGCGTGACGACCGGGCGAAGCCGGCGCTCGAAGAGCTTCTGGCCGAGGCTCTGTCTCGTGGCTTGACGGACGATGCCGTCATCGCGGCGAGCGAGGCTCAAGCCCAGGCGCTGTGGGCCCTTCGCGAGGGTCAATCCGAAGCCCAGAAGGGGGAGGGGCCGGTTTGGAAGCACGACGTGTCCTTGCCCATTTCCCGCGTCGCCGATTTTATGGACCAAGTCGGTCACGCCCTCGCCGCGCGGTTTCCCGGCGTGCGGATCGACGCCTTTGGTCACGTGGGCGATGGCAATATCCACTATGATGTTCTGGCGCCCATCGGCGGCGATCAGGCTCGGCACGCGCAGGCGCGTCAGGCGGGCGCGCACATCGTCCACGACCTCGTGAACAGCCTCGGCGGCTCCATCAGCGCCGAGCATGGCCTCGGGATCATGAAGACCGATGAGGCCCGCCGCTATAAGAGCCCGGTGGAGGTCGCCGCCCTCGAAGCCGTGCGCCTAGCCCTTGACCCCAAGGGCATCATGAATCCCAGGGTCCTCTTCTCCGCTTCCGCGCCGCGCGCTTGACGGACGAGCGGCTGCTCTCCTTGTGTAGGGGTCACAATGAAAGGCGGGCCGCGCGCCCGCGAATGGAGGATCAACCCAAGCATGGCCTACGAACCGTTCAACCTGAAGGGCAAGGTGGCCCTCATTACCGGCGGTAACCGCGGGATTGGTCTCGGCATGGCTGACGCCCTGGCCCGGGCCGGCGCTGATCTCATTCTCTGGGGCTCCAACGGCCCGGCGACGGACCTTGCGGCGGCCCAATTGTCCGCCCATGGCGTGCGCACGCTGGCCCAGCGGGTCGACGTGGCCGACGAAGCCGCGGTGGTTCAGGCCATGGAGCAGGCGGCGGCGCAATTCGGACGAATTGACGCGGTGATCGCCAACGCCGGGGTGGGAGGAGGGGCGGCCTCATTCTCGGAGATGAACGTGGAGACCTGGCGACGGGTCCTCTCGGTCAACCTCGATGGGGTCTTCTTCACCTGCCGGGAGGCCTGTCGACACATGGTCGGTCGCGCGAAGGCGGGCGACGCGGGTGGCTCGATCATGGTCACGGCCTCCCTCGCCGCCATTGAAGGCGCCGCGCGTAATGAGGCCTATGCCGCCACCAAGGGCGGTGTGATTTCCATGATGCGCTCCATCGCTGTCGAGCACGCCCGCTATGGCGTGAGGGCCAACGCCATTTTGCCGGGTTGGATCGCCACTGACATGACCGCCGGCGCCCAAGCCTCGCCGGCCTTCGCCGAAAAGGTCATTCCCCGCGTCCCGGCCCGGCGCTGGGGTGAACCGGCGGATTTCGGGGGCATAGCCGTCTATCTGACGTCTGACGCCTCCGCCTATCACTCCGGGGACACCTTCGTCATCGATGGCGGTTATTCGATCTTCTAAGACAAGGTCGAGCGGCCTCAGCCCTTCTTGTGGAGTTCCGCGAGCTGTTCCTGCATGGCCGCCATTTGCTTGCGGAGTTCCGCGAGAGCGTCGCTGTCCGACGGCGATGCGGCAGGCTTCGGCGCCGCGGGCGGCGTCTCCTCCCCCCGGAACGCGAAGGGGGTAAACATTTTCATCGCGCGATCAAAAAGGGCCATGTTCTGGCGGATCTGCTCATCGAACACGCCCATGGTCGGCGGCGTCACCGCGGAAATCTGTGAGCGCATGCGCTCCTGCTGGCGGATAAAGCTGTCGAGAGACAGTTCCAGAAAACTGGGCAGGAAGGCCTGCATGCGGTCGCCATAGAATCCGATAAGCTGCCTTAGAAATTGAATCGGCAGGAGGTTCTGGCCCCGCGCCTCTTCCTCAAAGATAATCTGGGTCAGCACTTTACGCGTGATATCCTCGCCGCTCTTGGCGTCGCGAACCTCGAAGTTCACGCCCTCCTTGACCATGCGCGATAGGTCTTCAAGCGTGATGTAGCTGCTCGTCGCCTTGTTATAGAGACGTCGATTGGCATATTTCTGAATAATGATTTTCTCATGAGCGCCGGATGCGGTGGCGCTTTCGGTATCGCTCGGCATGGGCGTCCTTTTCGGCTGGGCGATGCCCATGCGGCCATTTATTGCGCATCGCGGCATGCGGCGCCAGCACATTTGCCTGTTTGCTGCGCAGCATGCCGCGGCTTATAGTTCTGCCGAGGCCGCAAGCCGCATAACCGGAGCCGAAACCCTCATGTCCGACGTCGTCATCGTATCCGCCGCGCGCACGCCCGTAGGGTCCTTTAACGGCGCGTTTGCCGGCCTTGCAGCTCACGAACTTGGACGGATCGCCATTGAAGCGGCCATCGCCCGGAGCGGGGTCAGCCCGGCGGATGTGGATGAGGTGGTCCTTGGCCAGGTTTTGCAGGCGGGCGCCGGCCAGGGTCCGGCGCGCCAAGCCGCGGTGAATGCCGGTGTGCCGGTGGAAAGCCCCGCATGGAGCGTCAACCAGCTCTGCGGATCGGGCCTGCGCGCTGTCGCCCTCGGCGCCCAACAGATCGCTGCCGGTGATGCCCGTATCGTTGTCGCCGGCGGGCAGGAGAGCATGAGCCAGGCGCCCCACGCCGCCCATCTCCGCGCCGGCCAGAAGATGGGCGATCTCGGTCTCGTGGACACCATGATCAAGGACGGGCTTTGGGACGCCTTTCACGGCTATCACATGGGTCAGACCGCGGAGAATATTGCCTCCCGCTGGCAGATCACGCGCGAGGAGCAGGATCGCTTCGCCGTCGCCTCCCAAAACAAGGCTGAAGCCGCCCAGAAGGTCGGACGTTTCGCTGGCGAGATCGCGCCCGTGACGATCAAGGGCCGCAAGGGCGACACCGTCGTCGATCAGGATGAATTTATCCGCCATGGCGTGACCTATGAGAGCGTCAGCGGTCTTCGCCCAGCTTTCGCCAAGGATGGCACGGTCACGGCGGCCAATGCCTCGGGGCTGAATGATGGCGCCGCGGCCCTGGTGTTGATGACGGCCGAGGAAGCTCACCGGCGCGGCCTAAGGCCCTTGGCGCGGATCGCGTCTTGGGCCCACGCGGGCGTTGAGCCCGAGATCATGGGGACTGGGCCCATTCCAGCCAGCCGAAAGGCGCTGGAAAAGGCGGGTTGGAAGGTTGCCGACCTGGACCTCATTGAGTCCAATGAAGCCTTCGCCGCCCAGTCGATCTCCGTCATGCGCGAGCTCGGCCTGGATGTGGCCAAGGTGAATGTGAATGGCGGCGCCATCGCCCTTGGTCATCCCATCGGCGCCTCTGGCGCGCGGATACTCACCACCCTTGTTCATGAAATGAACCGATCGGGCGCCAAGAAGGGTCTCGCCACGCTCTGCGTTGGCGGTGGGATGGGCGTGGCCATGTGTGTGGAAGCTGTCTGACGGTTCAGCTTGACTTGGCTTGCCCTCGGGGGCGACTGACAAGGACTTCGCGCAGGGTCAGGCCTCCGCTTTGAGAGGCGCGGCCCAAAAGAGGGAGAGGCCCATGAGCAGAGTGGCGTTCGTCACCGGCGGAACACGGGGCATTGGCCGCGCCATCACGGCCAGGTTGAAGGCCGCGGGTTACCAGGTGGCGGCGGGCTATGCCGGGAATGATGCGGCCGCTCAGGCCTGCGCGAACGAGTTCGGGGTTCTCGTGGTGAAGGGGAACGTCTCGTCTTTTGCCGACTGCGCGCGCGCCGTGGCCGAGGTCGAGGCCGCGTTCGGGCCCATTGACGTCCTCGTCAATAACGCCGGCATCACGCGGGATGCGGTCCTGCATCGGATGACCGAGGCGCACTGGAACGAGGTGATCCACGTCAATTTGGCCTCGATCTTCAACATGACCCGCAATGTCATCGAGGGCATGCGTGAGCGCAACTATGGTCGGATCGTTAATATCAGCTCGATCAATGGTCAGAAGGGCCAGGTTGGCCAAACCAACTATTCCGCCGCCAAGGCCGGCATGATTGGCTTCACCAAGGCGCTTGCCCAGGAGAACGCCAAGAAGGGGATCACGGTCAACGCGATCGCTCCCGGCTATATCGACACCGAGATGGTCTCGTCCGTGCCTAAACCTGTGCTGGATCAGATCGTCGCCAACATTCCGGTGGGCCGTCTTGGAATGGCCGACGAGATCGCGCGCTGCGTGGCCTTTCTGGCGGCTGAGGACGCGGGATTTATCACGGGCGCCACCCTTACGGTGAATGGCGGCCAATACATCGCTGGCTGACGCGACCGCCCTGGCCGCCTTTAGGGGTGTGGCGAATCTGCCGCATGTGTCGCGTGTCACGCCGCTAGCGCGCCCATGTCCAAAATCGGCCCCGATCAGGGGCCATCTGATCAGCCATGGGGAAAGCCCGAACGGTTAGGTCCAGTTGGGGGGCGCGCTCCCCTTTCGGGATGGTGATAGCGCTAGCTTTGGCCGCGGCCACCCCCGCGGGGGCGGTAGGACCCTCATGGCTGCGACACGTCTTCGAGTCGCCGACGGGCGCCCGCGACAAAGCGCCACCGGTCGCCCGCTACACCATCGATGCCGGCGGAAATTTCATTCTTGACCGCACCGCGGCGCCCCATCCGCTGCTGAAATTCGAGGACAGCCCGGAAGTTTGGGCACTCACAGTGACCCGAGGGCCACGGGGCGACCTCATCTACTGGAACGACCTGCGCCAGCCCTTCCTCAGAATCACCAAGTTTGGGGGGGTCACCGTCTTCACGGCCGACCGCCCTCAGGGCGCCGCCGCCGCCGTTTCGGGGCCGGGCTTCCCACTGCGACTGGCGTCAGTAGGTCCGGTTGGCCTCTATCAGCATCTTGCCGTGGCCAGCGCCCGGTCTGGGCGGGCGGCGCTGCATGCCGTTGGCTACACAGCTTTGGACGCCGACCCGGTTTCAGACGGCTTGATGGCGGACGCGGCCATCGTGGCGAGCGAAGCCATGGTGAACATTGCTGTCCGACCGCACGGCCGGGCGTTCCTGCGGCGCATCGCTCGGGTGACAATCATTCGTGGCGCCACGCCAGCGGCGGTGGTCCGTGAGGGCGTCGTCGTCGTCACTGTGGCCCCGGCCGAGGGCCTCTTCGGGCGGCCGTCATCGCTGCGCATCGAGCAGGCCATCACCGAAAGGTAGGGGCGCCTTATCCTGTGAAAACGTCTTTTGCGGCGCGCACCCGGGCGAAGGCCGCCGCGTCAGTTACGGCGTCAGGGACAAGACGTGGCGCGCGCAGGAAGGGGTTGGTCGCCAATTCCTCGCCAATTGATGTCGGCACCGTGGCCTCACCCCGCGCCCGGGCGGCGAAAAGCGCCTCGGCCCGGCGCGCGACGACCTGATCATCATCGATCGTGAGAGCGAAGCGGGCGTTCGCCGCCGTATATTCATGCGCGCAATAGACGACCGTGCGGGGAGGCAGACCCGCCAGACGTTGCAGACTTGCCCACATTTGCTCCGCATCACCCTCGAAGACCCTTCCACAGCCCATGACGAACAGCGTGTCGCCGACAAAGGCGATCTCGTCGGCGGCGTCGAAATAGGCGACGTGGCCAAGGGTGTGGCCCCCGCAGTCGATAACCGCAAAGTCCGTGGCGCCCAGGCTCACCGTATCTCCGTCCGCCACAGCGCGATCCAGAGGCGCGATCTGGCGCACTTCCGCGGGGCCCACGATCACCGCGCCCGTCGCCGCCTTGATGGCCGCGTTCCCACCAGCATGGTCAGGATGCCAGTGGGTGTTCAGGATCATGTCCAGGCCCCATCCAGCCTCGCCCAGCGCCGTCAGGACCGCCTCGGCGTCGGGCGTATCAACGCAAGCGGTCAGACCACTCGCCGCATCCCGGAGAATGAAGCCGTAATTGTCCGCAAGGCAGGGGAACTGGCGAACTTCGAGGGTCATGGCCAATCTAGTCCCTATATGATCTCGATAACCGCCGCGCCGCCGTCGCCAGTGCCGGGCGCGGCAGGGAGACAGGGGCGCATCTTAGCGACTAGAGTTGGTTGTTGTGACTCAAACCCGCGAGCGCGGCCATCGCGCATGTCGGGAGCGGACCAGACGCGAGGGGCTGCGGAGTGGCGATGAGGCAAGGCATCTTCGATCTTCGGGAATTCTACGCCTCGCCGCTGGGCGCCGTGGCGCGCCAGATGATTTCGCGAAAGGTCTCCGAGGTTTGGACCGATCTCGGCGGATTGGACATTCTGGCCCTGGGATACGCGACCCCCTTTCTGGACGGTATCGGCGGCGGCGCGCGGCGCACGGTGGCGGCCATGCCCGCCGCCCAGGGCGTCGAAGCCTGGCCCCGGGGCGCCCGCAACCGCGCCTGCCTGGTGCACGAGGCGCGTCTGCCATTTCCCAACGCCTTCTTCGACAGGGTTCTGGCGGTTCACGCGCTGGAGGAAAGCGATGATCTTCTGGGGCTGCTGAGCGATATCAACCGTGTCCTCTCGCCGTCCGGGCGGGTGATTCTCGCGGTCACCGAACGACGCGGACTGTGGGCGGACGTGGAGAGCAGCCCGTTCGGCCATGGCCGCACCTTTTCGCGCCGCCAGCTTGAGCGGATGGTTCGCGAAGCCCAACTGACCCCGCTTGGTTGGACGCGGGCCCTTTACATGCCCCCTGTCCCCTGGATTTCGCGGTGGGCGGACGGCTTCGAACAGATCGGCGCGCGCATCTGGCCAGGCTTTGCGGGCGTGATCCTCATGGAGGCGGCGAAACAGACCTTCGCCCTGCGTCCCAAGGGCCGCCCCGCGCGGGTTCCCGCCAGAGCCCGGCCGGTGTTCGCGCCCGCCGGCGCGGCGGCCACTATGAGTGGGCGTCCTGCCGCCGCAACAGGAAAAGGGCTGCTTCCGCGCGCCAGTTCTCCCAGCCCCGGGACGGTTTGATCGGTCGCGCCGGTCGCCCGAGCGCAAAGGCCGCGCAGGCCTCAATCGTCAGGCCGAGATCCTCGGCCAGAGCGATGAAGTCAGCCAGGGTGCAAAGATGGATGTTTGGTGTCGACCACCAGGGTTCGGGCAGGGCGCCGGTGACCGGCATACGGCCGTGCGCGAGAAGATCCAGCCGCACGCGCCAGTGACCAAAGTTCGGCAGGGATACGATGGCGCGCTGACCGATACGGAGCATCTCGCTGAGAACAGCGCGGGGATCGCGCACCGCCTGGAGCGTCTGTGAGAGGATGACATAGTCAAAAGCGCCGGTGGGAAACTCGCGCAGATCCCGATCAGCATCCCCTTGCATGACCGCCAGGCCCCGCGCCAGGCAGGCGGACACGCCCTCGGGACTGATCTCCAAGCCGCGGGCGTCGGCGTTCCTGTGACGCACCAACAGGTCCAGCAACGCGCCCTCACCGCAACCCACGTCGAGAACCCGCGCGCCGGGTCTCACGAGCCGGAGGATTTCCGCGAAGTCCTCCCGCATGGGCGCGGGGGTCTGGCCGACAGGGCTCACGCCAGGCCCCGGCTTTGGGCGGCGGAGGTCAGAAAGCCCGCCAAGGCCGAGCGCAGGACCGGCTCGTCCAGCAGGAAGGCGTCATGGCCCTTGTCGCTTTCGATCTCGATGAAGCTGGTTCGGGCGCCGGCCAGATTGAGGGCGCGGACGATCGCCCGGCTTTCCGGCGTGGGATAGAGCCAGTCCGACGTGAACGAGGCGAGGCAAAAGCGCACGTCCCGGGCGCCCGCGAAAGCGCTTGCCAGGCCGCCCTCCCGTTCCGCGCCGAGGTCAAAATAGTCCATGGCCCGGGTGATATAGAGATAGGAATTGGCGTCGAAGCGATCCACGAAACTGGCCCCCTGGTGGCGCAGATAGCTTTCCACCTGAAAGTCGGCGTCAAATCCCCAGGAGAGCCCGTCGCGTTGTAGCCCGCGGCCAAATTTCCGCGTCAGGGCGGTCTCGGAGAGATAGGTGATGTGCGCCGCCATGCGCGCCACGGCCAATCCCTTTTCCGGTCGCACGCCGGCCGCGCCATAGGCGCCCCCGCGCCAATCTGGATCGGCCATGATTGCCTGGCGCCCCACCTCGTGAAGGGCGATATTCTGGGCCGAGTGGCGGGCGGCCGCGGCGATGCAAACCGCGGCGAAGAGGCGTTTGGGATAGCTCGCGGCCCACTGCAGGACCTGCATGCCGCCCATGGAGCCGCCCACCACGGCGAAGAGAGTCTCAATCCCAAGGCGCTCGATCAGCATGGCCTGGGCGCGCACCATGTCGGCGATCGTGATGAAGGGAAAGGCGAGGCCAAAGGGCTCTCCCGTGGCGGGGTTGATCGAGCTAGGCCCGGTCGTCCCCATGCATCCGCCCACCACGTTCGAGCAGATAATAAAATGCCGCTCAGGATCGATGGGCAGGCCCGGACCGACCAAGGTCGACCACCAGGGCCGGCGCCCGGTGAGGGGGTGTGGCTGGGCGGCGAATTGATCCAGGGTCAGGGGGTGGCAGATGAGGATCGCATTGGACCGCGCCGCATTCAGTTGACCCTGTGTCTGGTAGGCGATCCGCAGGTCGCTGATTGTCCCACCGCCGTCCAGCCGCAGGGGCGCCTGACGCTCAAACGTCATCACGCCGCCGCCTGGACCTTCGCCAGAACCCGGCGCGTCGTCGATATGTGGGGTGTCGCCTTCGCTCATGCGCGCGCCAGGAGCGTCAGGCGGACGCGTCTGTCAATCTTTGCGGGGTCTGGGGAGGGCCAGAAATAAGGCGGCCCGGCGAAGCGGAGCTTCAGCCGGGCCATGTCCTCCGCCGTCCATCGGGGGGGCGAAATAGCTAGCGGAGAGACATAGTGGAAATGCGCCGGGCGCCCCACGGTTCCGCGCCCCGCACGATTTTCATGTCTTGAGTGTGTCGGTCCTGCGATAAAAGCCCGTTGCTAAGCTTAGCAAAGCGGTTTGGCGACGTCAGATACCGGCGTACCAAGCATAGCCCCTGTCTTCCCAGAAGCCCCCCTTGCCTCGGCCGAGCCCGTCCATCCGGTTGGCCAGTTCGATCCTCATGACATACTTTGCCTGCTTGTAGCCCAACTGGCGCTCAACCCTCAGACGCAGGGGCGCGCCGTGCGAGACATCCAGGGGCTGCCCGTTGAGCGCCCAGGCCAGAATCGTCTGGGGGTGAAAAGCGTCGAAGAGGTCGATGCTCTCGTAGTAGAGCCCGGACTCGCCGGGCCCGCCGCCAAGATTGTCGGCGCAATGGAAGATCACATAGCGAACGGAGGCCAGAGGACGGGCCAAAGCCAGGATCCGCGCCAGTGGCGCGCCGGTCCATTGGCCGATGGCGCTCCAGCCCTCCACGCAATCGTGGCGCGTGATCTGGGTCCGCGTGGGCATGGCCTTGAGCTGCGCCAGGGAAAGACTCAGCGGCTGCCCGACCAGGCCGTCGACCACAAGCCTATAGTCCGCGAAGCCATCCGCCATAAGGCTCTGATAGAGCGGGCTCGTGGGCAGGGTTGAGCCATTGGCCCGAAAGACCGGGGACAGATCCGCCGGTTTGAACTCTGGCGCGAGGGGCTGTCCCGCGAGCAGCAGCCTTTGGGCGCCCATGGTTAGGCCTTCGCCGCGGCCGATGAAATTCTGAAACGACGGCGCGCGTGACAGACGGTCGCATCCGCTAAGCAAAAGCCCGCCCAGACCCGCCGCGCCCGTGGCGATCAGGCCGCGCCTTGAAACCCGGGGCGGCATCATGCGTGACGGTCCCGGGGCAAAGCGTATTTGCCCGTGATCATGGACCCAACCTCATTAAGAACGCCGGCCAGGAACACCTCCACCACATGGACGATGACGAAGAGGACGATCAGATTGGCGCAGATAAAGTGCACCGATCTTGCGCTCTGACGTCCCCCGAAGAGATCCAGCACCCAGGGCGCGATGGCGTCGAACCCCGGCGACATGGCCAGCCCCGTGAGAACCATCAGCGGCAGGAGGACCAGCGCCACAATGACATAGGCCAGCTTCTGCAGGACGTTATAGCGCTTGGCCGCCTCTCCCTTGGGGTGCTTGAGCCTGACGTGGTCAAGGATGCTGCGACCGATATTTGCCGGTGAAAGCTCATGGCGCGTCGGCGCGAGATCGCGCCGCAAGTGGCCATTCGCCAGGCCCATGAGAAGATAGACCAGGCCGTTGGCCACGAAAATCCAGGCCAGAAAAAAGTGCCAGCGGCGAGCCGTAGCCAGATCCCGCCAGCTTGGCAGGGTCGACCATGCCGGAAACCCCTGGGACAGGAGCGCTCCATGCGGCCCCTTCGAAACGCCCAGAAACCCTGTGGTGTCAAAGGTAAACTTGCCCAGGCGCAAAAGGCCATGTGGAACCCCCGCCGCCGTATGGGCCGACCCGACGGCTAACCAAGAGGGATCGAAATTCGCCCCGAACTTTCCCCAATAGAGCTCCGGATGGGCGTTGAAGATATTGAGGCCGCTCATCAGGAGCAGGCTGATCGCCAGAACATTGATCCAGTGTGTGATCCTGACCACGACACTGTGACGATAGACGACCTCTCGCCCCCCCTTGGAGCGGGGAGAGACATTCAAAGGCGTCGCTAAAGTCGCCTCGGTTGCCATGCTGCCGCCCTTCTTCCGCCCGCTGCCCTGACTAATGTGGAAACCGAGCCTGCAGCGCGGCCTCGCGCAATTGAGATTTCCCCGTGACCGATCCTCATATCGTTCGCGGTCATGCCCAGGTTACACGATCAGGGCATAATGTCTGAAGGGGCCGGTGACAGAGCCTAAAACGTCGGAGGATACGACCATGAACGTCAATGTCATCTATGTCGAACCGATGGCCGAAGGGTGGTGTCTGCGTCAGGATCTCGCGGATAATCACCAGGTTTTTTCCAGCGGCGCGAAAGCCGAAGATGCGGCGATGCGGCTGGCCGCGCGTCTCGCGGACGCGGGGCAGGCCTCTGAAGTGCGCGTCTATCTGCGGGGCGGCGAGCTGGGCGGGCGTTTTGCCTGCCCCGCGGCGTAAGGGCCTCGCCGAAAGCCCTTTAAGCGAACCGTTCGGCCAACCGCGCTAAACCCTGATCGATGAGCGGATCACTGACCGCGCCGACGAGGCGCGCGGCCAGGATCGTCTCCGCGGTCTGAGCGGCGAGTTCGGCCGCCGCCGCCTTGACATCCGCGGTGGCCTGGCTTTCAGCCAGGGCGATCTTTTGCTCGGCGAGTTGGCGGCGGCGCGCGATATCTTCCTCCAGCGCGCGTTCCGCCTCGACCCTCATGCGCGCCGCGTCGGCCTCGGCGGCCGCCAGCATCTCAGCCGCGGCGCGTTCGGTTTCAAGGCGTTGCGCGTGGGCCTGGGCCAGCATGGCCTGCGCCTCCTCGCGAAGCTGCATGGCCTCGTCGAGTTGGGCCCGCACCTTGGCGCGCGCGCCGTCCAAGGCATTGGTGACCATGGCCGGAACCTTCGCCCGCCATAGGATGATCAGAAAAACCACGAGTGCGACGCTCACCCAAAAGTGCGCGTCCTGCGGATTATAGAGAGGAGAGAACACGAGGCGGGTTCCGTTCGTCAGCTATTCGAAATCGGGGACATGGCGCCCTCGACCTCTGTTCGCGGCGGCGCGTGGCCCGTGAAATGGGCGATAATGGCTTCGGCTGTGTCGGCCGCGATGGACCGAACATGCCCCATGGCCTCAAGGCGGGCGGCGCCGATGCGGGCGGTCGCCTTGTCCAGGGCGCTGGCGAGTTTGGCCTCCTCCTCGCCGCGCCGCCGCGCCGCGGACTCCTTGGCCTTATCCTCGGCGTCTTGGGCGATCCGTTGAGCCCGAAGGCGCGCGGCGGCCAGCTCGGCCGCCGCTGCGTCGAGATCAAGCTGAGCGGCGTCACGGGCCCGTCTCGCTTCCCGAATATCGCCCGCGATCCTGTCCTCGCGCTCCGCGATGGTCCCGCCCACCCGGGGGATGATGATCCGGGCGATCACCAGATAGAGCACCAGGAAAACCGCCAGCGCCCAGACGATCTCGCCCGGCCAGGGGGCCGGATCGAATTGGGGCAGGCCTCCGGATGAGTGAACGGCGGCGGGGGTCGGATCAGCCATGGGCTTAGGGGTTAGACGAAGTAGATCAGCAGGCCCATCACAAAGGCGAACAGGCCCATCGATTCGGTCAAGGCCAAGCCGATGAACAGATAGGTCCGCTCACCCGCCGCGGCCGCTGGGTTGCGGATCGCGGCTTGCAGATAATTGCCGAACATGATGCCGAGGCCAGTGCCGGCGCCGATGAGGCCGGTCATGGCGAGCCCCGCGCCGAGGGCTTTAGCGGCGTGAATATCCATGGTTGCAGTCTTCCTTAGGGTTGAGGATGTTTATTGCGAGAGTTCAGGTCAGTGCCCGTGATCGAGGTTCACGACTTCATTGAGATAGATGCAGGTCAGGGCCGCGAACACGAAAGCCTGGAGGCCGGCCACGAGCAATTCCAGGACGAACAGACCGGTCACCAGGGCAAAAGATAGGCCGGCCCCCAGGAATCCCAGGCTGGCGAGGCCCCCCTGCATGCCGAATACGCCAAGGCCGACGATGAAGCTTGCGAACACAAACATCACGATATGGCCGCCCAACATATTGCCGAACAGGCGAAGAGCGAGTGTGCCCGGCCTGATCAGGAAGGATATGACTTCCATGATGCAAAGAAAGCCGGCCAAGAAAACGTTCATGCCCGTCGGCCAGAACAGCTTGAAGAAGCCGAGGCCGTTGCGCGCCAGTCCAACCATCAGGACGATTGCGAAGGTCATGATGGCCAGGGTGACCGTCACCGCCAGCTGCGAGGTCGCCGTAAAGCCCAAGGGGATCAGGCCCAGGAAATTGATCATGGCGATGAACAGGAAGAGGCTGAACACGAAGGGCAGGAATGGCCGTCCCCGGTCCCCAATGATCCCGCCGGTCAGGGTCCCATCGACAAATGTATAAAGGAACTCGGCTGTGGCCTGCATGCGGCCTGGCAGAACCTCGCGTCGCGCCGCGAAGAGCAGAAAGCCCACGATCAGGCCCGCGGCCAAAATCATGAACAGCACGGAATTGGTGATGGAGAGGTCAAGCGACCCGAGGCCCGGCGTCGAGATCGGCGGCAAGGGCACGACCTTCTCGACCAGGAACTGCTCCATGGGATTCATGACGGCCATCTGATCTTGTCTTCGTTCCCGCCAGCCTAGATTGCGTCAGTCGTCAGAGTTCGTCGTTTCGGTCTTCCCGGGCGCATTCGCGCGGCTCGCCGCGCGGATCATCATGACGATGGATGTCGTCGTTCCGATCAGCAGCCCTCCAATCAAACCCCATGGCCTGCTGTGCGCCACAAGGTCCAAAAGCCAGCCCAGCCCCACGCCTCCGAAAACGCCACCCAGCATCTGAGCGAGAACACGATAGGCGGCGGAGGCGCCGCCGCTCTGACCAAGGTCGAGAACAGGGCGCTTCCGACGCCGTTCAGCGTCAAAGGCCTCCAGGCGCTCATCAAACCGCTTGAGCGGGTCGTCTCCTGGGTCCGGCGTCTCGCGCATTGGGGCGTTGGGTCTTTAAGACCTCCGCGTCCCCGCCGCGGCTCGGTCAGGACGGCGCGGAACCTATAGGGGGCGCTTAGACAGGTCAAGGCCGTGAGAAAATACACCAACCTATTGATAAGCATAGTATAATTGGGATTTTGGGTCGCCGTGACGCCCGCCGCGCTGTCTAACGCGCCGCCAGACGCTGGGCCTGGCTCAGATCAACCGACACCAACTGCGAGACGCCTTTTTCACGCATGGTGACCCCAAACAGCCGGTCCATCCGCGACATGGTCAGGGGATTGTGGGTGATTGTGAGGAAGCGGGTGGGCGCGCGCTGGCGCATGGCGTCGAGCAGATTGCAGAAACGCTCCACATTGGCGTCGTCCAGGGGAGCGTCCACTTCGTCCAGCACACAGATGGGGGCGGGGTTCGACAGAAAGACCGCGAAGATCAGGGCCACGGCCGTGAGGGCCTGCTCTCCCCCGCTCATCAGACTCATGACGGCCAGGCGTTTGCCTGGGGGGCAGGCGAAGATTTCCAGCCCCGACTCCAGGGGATCGGCGGACTCCACCAGACGCAGTTCCGCCGCCCCGCCCTGGAAGAGCGTGGTGAAGAGATCGCGGAAATGCCCGTCAATGACATGAAAGGCGGCCATAAGCCGGTCCCGGCCCTCCGCCTCAAGCGCCTCGATAGCGCGGCGCAGGCGCACCAGGGCGCCGTCGAGATCCTGACGCTCCGCGGCCATGGAGGTCAGACGTGCGGTGAGCTCCGCCAAATCCTCCTCGGCGCGCAGATTGACCTGGCCCAGGGCGGCCAAATCCGTCTT
>Ga0116230_10000410_pt1 | contig 37648 bp, 29 predicted proteins | sample S1TSphfallax_3_FD_88678 | JGI IMG/M metagenome (GOLD analysis project Ga0116230, IMG submission 88678) | Host-associated microbial communities from peat moss isolated from Minnesota, USA - S1T2_Fd - Sphagnum fallax MG | ecosystem: Host-associated > Plants > Peat moss > Unclassified | place... | reverse complement strand
GGACGTGTTGGTGCGGATACGCAGGGGAGAAGAGACCGGGCGAGGGGTGGTGGTGAAGCGGTTCGCGGTGAACCCGCGGATGACGATGATTACGGTGTGGCCGTGGGGAAATCGTTAGAGTAGCCCCCCTTGCTGGAAATCTCGAATCGACGATGCAGCGAACAGCGGGGGTCTGTCTGGTCTTGCAATGCTGCGGTGACCAAGCGGGGGACGACTCATCTGCGTTTCCGTCCCCCGTATGACCATTACCTCGTCGATGTTCGAGTGCCATTCCGGCTACATCATAGTTCAATGCTGCGCCCGGAACGAATGCGCCGGCGAATTCAGATGATGGAACTCGTTTCCAAGCTAATTTGACGAGCAACACCCCGTTGCGCACTCCCAGTGGCGGTAGTCGTGCGAGAGAGTGATTCCGTAGATCGGTGCTGAAAGCGAGGCGGTCTCGATTGATGTCAAGACCTCGCTGTCGCCTCCGACGACCGCCGCAGAGGCTTGCGCCGATAGCGCGAGCGCGGCCGCGACCGCTGTAAGCTCTTAATCTATAGGAATCATTGCTTTGCCAAGAGATCCCAAACGGCCGCGGCGACCTCGTGGGGAGCCTCCTAGGGAGGGTTGTGACCTACCACCTCGCCCAACCGATGCCCAGAGATGTCAGCGCCCATGGACGTCACTCCCATCCGATTCGGGCTCCTGCCGAGGCACCTGCCACTTCGAACGCAACATCTGAGTTGCCGCGGATGGTGCGGGGAGACGGCAGGCTCGCATCATGGTCTGCCAACGCTCGACCGGTGGGATCAAAAAGAAGGGTTCTGATTGCATTGGTACACGCATATTTCACCATTCAGCGCAGCGAGCGGAAGCTTGCACGGAGTTCCTCCGCGAAGACTGTCGGTGCTTCGCAGGCTGCAAAATGTCCTCCTTTCGCCAGCCGGTTGTAATGAACCAGCTTCGGGTAAGCAGCCTCGGTCCCACTGCGTGGCGCGGTGTAGATTTCGTCGGGAAATGCGCTCACGGCCACCGGAATATCGATGCCCTTCGGCGCAAAGAATGCCAGTTTGCTCTCCCAATAGAGTCGTGCCGAAGACACTGCCGTGTGCGTGAGCCAGTAAAGCGTGACGTTGTCAAGAACGTCATCACTGGAGAGCCCCTCGGACTTGCCTGCCGTATCTTCTTGACCATGAAAATCACCTCGTTGTCCTGGGTAGTGGGTACCGATGCGGAGTGCATTCGACCAGACGACCGCCGGCTTCCTCCATTGCACCAAGGTATGGACGACCCTCTAATACCTTGGTGCACTGGATCGAGAGGTCCGCGCGTGTTGCCATTTGCAGATGAAACAGCAAACGAACGAACGGGTAGCCAGGCAAGTCCCTGTCGTGGTGCATCGGGTAAATGGGCGCAGCGAGAGAACCGGCGATTCGTCTCGCCGGGTGGTCCCCGGCTTCCTCCCCTGGTCTACGCTGTTGCCGATTGGATGCGCGTTGATGCTCGGCGCACGAGCGCTAGGAGCCGACGGTGTGTTTTACTGGACGCTCTTGGGGTTCAGTTTGCTCGGGGCCGTAATCACAGCCGTCCACCACACCGAAGTTGTCGCTCATCGTATCGGCGAGCCCTTTGGCACGTTGGTCTTGGCACTCACGATCACCATGATCGAAGTAGCCCTGATCGTCTCCTTGATGATATCTGCGGGCCCCGCGGCGACGACGCTTGCACGGGACACCGTGTTCGCTTCGATAATGCTGATCATGACGGGTTTAATGGGCCTCTGCCTTCTGATCGGCGGTCGGCACCATCGAGAGCAAACATTTAAGCTCGATGGCGTGAGCGCGACCCTGGCGATACTCGCGACCATCGCCGCGCTGACTCTGGTATTCCCCAATTTTACCCTCACCGCGTCGGGACCCCTCTATAGCTCGAGCCAACTGAGCGTTGTGGCCGTCGTGTCTCTGCTTCTCTACGGCACGTTCATCTTCGTTCAAACGGTACGCCATCGCGACTACTTCCTGCCCTCCGGAAAATCTGTCGACCATAACACTCATGCGATCCCGCCCAGCAACGCGGCTACGCTTCTCAGCGCAGCGGTGCTCCTGGCATCCTTGATTATCGTAGTCGCGACCGGGGAAATCCTGGCACCTCACATCGAGTCCGCGGTGCTTTTCATGCGTGCGCCGAAGGAACTCGTAGGGGTCATCATATCAAGTATCGTCCTGATGCCGGAGGGCTATGCCGCCGTTCGGGCTGCCCGCCGAAACAGACTGCAGACCAGTCTCAATCTCACGCTCGGATCGGCGCTCGCCAGCATAGGCTTTACGATTCCCGCCATCGCCATCATTTCCCTCCTTAACGGTTGGTCACTGTCGCTCGGTCTGCCCGCCAAGGAGACCGTGCTGCTGGGCTTGGCGCTGTTCGTATCGAGTCTGTCCCTGAACACGGGGCGAACCACGGTACTGCAGGGTGCGGTCCATCTCGGCATTTTTTTGATCTATATATTCACTGTGATCGTTCCGTAAACCGACCAATCGTCGAGTGCTGCCCGTCTCTCCCTACTCAACCCACACCATGGTGCAATTTCCGCATCATTCCGCAGGGTTTTTAATGACGGAGTTCCATAATCACACCGGAGTTTCACAATCATGAAAGATCGCATAGTTCAACGCCCCCACGTCTTGTCGCCGCGCAGATGGCTAGCCTTAGTTGCCGTCAGCGCCGGCGCATTGCTTTCCGCGTGCACGACCACACGCGTCAGCTCGGATTTTGATCGGACGGCTCATTTTGCCGGTTATCACACATACGCGTGGCTCCCGCGTGCGCGCAACAATGGGCACAACCCCCTTGCTACTCGCTTCGCGATGGAGTCGATCGACGCCGCATTGATGCAGAAAGGGTTCGTACTCGCTGCGGATCCGACCACTGCTGATTTCGAAGTTGATTTTACAATCGGTGCCCGCGAGCGACTCGATCTCACCACTTACCCAGCAGATTATCGGCGCCCGTGGGGTTGGGGGCGCGGGTATTACGGCGATTCAGTTGACGTCCGGCAATACCGCGAAGGCATCTTGGCTATCGATATCTTCGACGCCCGAACCCACCAACCTGTCTGGACCGGCAGAGCAACCAAGGCGATTTCGCGCACCGACGAGACGAATTCGAATGTGCCAATTCGGCTTGCCGCCTCAGCCGTGCTTGCCGAGTTCCCACCGTCAGTAGTTGATAAGAACTAATAAGCCCGCGCTTCCGCCCCTGGAAGCGTTAGTCTGGGTCACGGTCGCGGCGGCTGCCGTGATCCAGACGATGAAATTGAGCGCAAGGTCACTTGAAAACAGCCCCCTCGAGCCTTCCTTATCTCAGCGCCCACACCACCCTTTAGGGTAAGTCGCTACTACTGGTTTCGGGCAATTTGCAGGCGTGAGGTGATTTGCTATTTTTTCAATCGTTATACACCCCGATGCCCAGCTCAAGGATTTCAAGTGACTCATATTTCCGCACCAAATGACGCTACCGCCGCACGGCGACTTTCGCAAACGAGTTCGGTGGCGATATCCCGTGGCAACAATCGATCTCATGACGAATCCGATGACGCGGTATCGACCGCCGCAACGGCAGTCGTATATCTAGTTGATAGTGATGTGCCGACGGTCAAATATTTGTCAGAGGAGCTGACAATGTGTGGATATCTGGTGAATTGCTTCGACACACTCGATCAATACGCTCGGTTTCCGCGCCCCGCCCTGCCTTCGTGCCTCATAGTTGATGCAGACGTTGCGGATACCGACATGCTGCGACTACAACCGGTCCTACAAAATAGCACGCAAATTCCACTGATCCTGACGTCGGCGTATCCAGATATCGCCCGAGTGGTTCGTTCTATTAGGGCGGGCGCGCTCGACTTCCTAACCAAACCGCTATCGATCGACTCCACTATTTGCGCCGTCCGCGCCGCCATCGAGCACGACATGCGGCATACGCAGTCCCGCGCCGCGCATGCTCGCGTGGCATCCCGTGTCGCCCGCCTCACTCCGCGCGAGTCTCAGCTGTTGCCGCTCTTGGTCAGCGGCCTTTTGAACAAGCAATCGGCAGCGCGGTTGGGCATCAGTGAGATTACGGTCAAAGTCCATCGCCGGCACATCATGGAGAAATTGCAGGCATCGTCACTGGCTGACCTCGTGCGCATGACCGCGCACCTGGATTTGCATCTCGTCGAAACGCGTGCACCCGCGTGGACCGACGCATCTTGTCCAGGAAGCCGACGCGAGCAAGACCGCCGAAGCGCATCAATGCTCGTGTGAAGACTCAGAATTCGAGTATCCCGCGTCGCAGCGCTATCATCACTGCATGTGTTCGGTCTTTGGCCTCAAGCTTGGATAAGATGCTCTTCATGTGGGCTTTGACGGTATCTTCCGAAATATGAAGTTCGGCGGCGATTTCCTTATTGCCCAAACCGCGGGCAACCCATTTCAATACTTCGATTTCACGGGCCGATAAGACGCCGCTTCCGGCGTGCGATGCGAGTTCAACGGCGACCTCGGGCGGTATGACGCGCCCGCCCGCGTGGACCGCGCGAATGGTCTCGCGCAACTCCTTTCGCATCATGCCCTTCAACATGAATCCGCTGGCACCACTTTTCAGTGCATTCAATACCTGTGCATCGCCGCTGTACGTCGTGAGAACGATGACCCGCGCAAGAGGGAATTCCTCTCGTATTGCACGCAGCGCCTCGATTCCGCTCATACCCGGCATCTGCAAATCCATCAACGTAACGTCGGGCTGATGGATGCGAAATTGTTCGACGGCCGACTTTCCGTCAACCGCCTCGGCGACGACCCGCATATCGGTCTCGTTCTCGAGCGCTGATGCAATCCCGTCCCGAAGCAAGGGATGATCGTCAACAACCAATACGGTAATGACGTGGACCGCCTGTTCGAGTTCGTTCATATCTCACACTTTCCCCAGGACGCGGTTCCAAGCTTGTCTGAACTGGCGCCAGCCGCCAGGCCCTTCCGCGTACGCCATCCGCGCCGGTATATGCAATTCAACGATCGATCCGGTTACCGCGCTGCTGGAAACTTTGAGTTGGCCGCGAATTCGGGCAGCGCGCTCGCGCATTCCCATTAGACCCCAATGGCCGGTCGGCGTTGCCGGCACCGGCTGACGCGCATCGAACCCGTGTCCGTCGTCTGCTACTCGCAACGAAAGACCGTTCTTACCAAATTCAATATGAACGTCGATGTGACGCGCGTCGGCGTGTAGATAGGCGTTTGTAATGGCTTCCGCCGCTACGCGATACGACTCCTCGCGCACGATCGGGTGCAAATGGCGCGACGCACCCTCGACCGAAAGGCTGAATTCTGCGGCGCGATCGCGTCCCAGGTCGTCTCCGACAATGCGCAAGGCCTCCGGCAGCGGGGGGCTCTGGTAGGTTGCATCACGCAGCCCCGTCACTCGATCGCGCCCATCCGCCAATACCTGGTCTGCGCGATCCAACGCCTGTTCCATTAGACGACGGGCAGGCTCTTCTTTAGGGATACGTTCAGTGACCGACTGGAATCGGAGCATTAACCCTTGCACACCTTGAAGAAAGGTATCGTGCAGGTCTCTTGCGATGCGTTCTCGCTCCACGAGACGCGCCTCTAGCTGCCATCGAATACGCGCCTTCCACTGTTGTAATCGGAGCAAGAATAATACCCACATTAGGCCGGCAGCCGCGAGAACGCAAAGCGCGAAGAACCACCGGGTCTGGAAGAACGTCGGTGGGATGATGAATTGCATGGAGGCGCCCGTTTCGTTCCATACACCATCTTCATTCGAGGCGATGACGTGGAATGTGTATCGGCCTGGAGCGAGATCCGTATAGTACGCTTCTCGACGCATTCCGACGTCTTCCCAGGACGAGTCTCCGCCCTCTAGACGATAGCGGAATCGAACCCGCTCGGGAATTGACAGGCTGAGTCCCGTATAGGCGATGCTCAGTTTGCGGACCTTGACTGGGAGTTGCGCCGGATGCGTAGGGTCATACGACTTACCATCGGCCGTGATCGCTTGGATGAAGACCTTCGGCGGTAGTTGGTTTCGGGTCGTTTTATGCGGATCGTGCCAAAGCACACCATTGGTCGTGGAGAACCACAGCTGACCATCGCTGCTCTCGGCGATCGACGGTAGAGGGCGGATGGCTGAGGGGGTGCCTGCCATTCCGTCGAGATAGTTGAGCAGTTCGGATTTAACCTGATAGGTCGGGTCGCCGATCACTTTCTGGATTTCCGATGCGCCGATGTGGACAGCGCCCTCGCCTGTGTTCAACCATAGATCCCCAGCGGAGGTTTCGACTACGCCCGAGATACCCAAGAATGGAGCGCGATCTTTTGCGTTTACTGCATGAAACGCGATGCCGTCGAATCGCACGAGCCCGTGTTCCCCGCCCACCCAAACGCTGCTTCCACGAGCCCACAGCGAAAGGATCGTACCGATACGCACACCGTCGGACTTGGTGAACATCGTCAATCGACCACCATCCAGCAACGCGATGCGGCTGTTGACATACCCGAGCCATAGGCGCCCTCGATTGTCCGTGGCGAGAACGGTCGCGGGCTCCTTTGGAAGATCTTCTCGTCCACCCCAGAGCGTCCAGGAATCCGCGACGACCCGGTAGACGCCAGCGCCGACTACCGATACCCACATCGCTCCCGTCGCGTCTTTCGCAATGGCCTGAATTTCGTTGGCATCAGGGTACGGATCATTCCTTACGATTCGTTTCGATGCCTTCCAGCGGCCGCTTCGCTCCTGCCATATTGCGTTGTTGCTACCGACCCACAGGACGCCTGACGGGTCGCGATAGAGACAGCCGATGAAACTTCCGAACTCGGCAACCGCATCCCCCGTTCCCGCCATGGTGGCCCGATATAACTTCCCTTGAGAGGTTCCGACCCACATCGACCCTTTGTCGCCCGGCGATATCGAGAAGTATTGGGCGCCTGGGCGAACATCGAGCTTTACCAACTTCGCAGCGCGAAATTTGTCCAGGCCGCCACTCGTCCCAAACCAGACATTGCCCTCCGCATCTTGCAGAGCAGAGAAGATATGCTCCCCCGTCAGGCCGTCCGACCGGCCGAACATATCGACTCTTTGGCCAGTTCCACCAGGGGCAACTTGCGACAATGCAGCCGGGCTAATAAAGCGCCTAATTCCCCGAACTGTCGGAATCCACAATGCGCCGTCCCGATCCCAAAGCAGGCCGCTTTGACCGAGATCGAGCAGGTCTTTCCCGAGCCAACGAGGCACCAAAGGGGCTCCCGAGTCGACGGCATGCAGCGCCAGCAAACCCAGCTTGTCGTTGAACAACCACGTAACTCCATTGGGAGCGTCGAGGAAGCGTGAACTACTATCGGCATCGGTAGTAATGTCGGCTCGTTCAAACTGATGAGCGCCACGACGCAAGAACATGACGGCATGATTGGCGACGACCCAAAGTGTCCCGGTTTTATCTACATGTGCATCCTGGGTATTGGTGCTTGGTAGACCCGATTCTTGACCCACGCGCCTCCACCGTCGCCCCTCAAGGCGCATCAATCCTCGCGACGTCGCCGCCCACAGCGTGCCCGACGGCTCCTGGGCGAAACCCCAGATGGTCCCGGACGGCAACCCCTCGTCGAGCCCGTAATTGACGATTTGGCCGTCCTTGATGAAACTGGCACCGCCGAACCGGTACCCAATCCACAGCCCCCCCTCTGGCGGCGCCACAGCGAATAGACGTTGTCCGACGGCAGCCGCGTATCGTGCGCCCCCTCGATGCGTTCAAAGCGGACGCCATCAAATCGGAATAACCCAGCGGAATTACCCACCCAGAGGTACCCATCGCGTGTCTGCACCATGGTTTCGATTCCGGTGGGCGCGCCATCCCGTGCAGTCCATCCCGTGTGATAGAGCTGAGTAAGCCGAACGTCTAGCGGTAAGGCGAGCGCCGAGGCGCTCAACAGCGAGATTGCGACCGGGGCGCCCAATACTACGGCCCACCACGAATTCGATCGTGAGTTCTTCGCCTTGTCTTTTCGTGTATTCACGTCGGCGCCGACATCGGTCCTCAGATCATGGGTGGTGCCAATGCGCAGACGATGCGGGACTGCGGATAGACCATGATTGTATTTGGGTCCGGGAGAATGATGTATCGCGAATTCTAGCGATTCTCGGTTTACCCTTTCGGGTAGTAGTGGCGCTTGTCACTTGACCGTTTGACGCGAAAGATACGCAACCCGTCCTTGGCCTTCCGCGTCAGTCTCGATTCGGCGGATCCGCGCCCTGATGGACAACGCCTCCTCGCCATTGACGCGGCATGCGGTATCACCTAGATAGCGCAGATCCGTTGCGCCATTATGGTTCGCCTTTGAGATTTTAGCCCAGCGCGTCGCGGCGCGCACGCATACCGGCCGCCTCCCGATCCCATGTATCGCTGGTCACGCCTTCTTTGCGAAGCTGCGCTTTGAGAACCTTGGCAGATGGTGTCTTGGGAAGTTCGTCCAGAATACGAATGTAGCGGGGTACCATGAAATAAGGCATCCGCTGCATCAAGAAACTGGCCAGGGCTCGATGGTCAATCGAGCGGCCCGGAACCGCAGCGACGACGATCATGACATCATCTTCAGACAAGTCACACGGCACCGCGATTGCTGCGGCTTCGCGGACATCAGGATGGGCGCAGACCTCGAGTTCCACCTCGAAGGATGAGATGTTTTCGCCCCGACGGCGAATCGCATCCTTCATTCGATCCACGAAGTAGAAATACCCCTCTTGGTCCCGGCGAAAGGCGTCTCCGGTATGAAACCACCCATTTGCCCATGCTTGAGCCGTTGCCGCCGGGTTATCGTTGTAACCGCTGTTCATGCTCCACGGCCGCTCTGTGCGGACCAGCATTTCACCGACGGCTCCAACCGGAACTTCGCAATCATGCTCATCCACCAGCCGTACTTCGACCCCCGGACGCACGCGGCCGCATGTCCCCCTCTTTCGAGGATTCGCCTCGGAAACTATCGGTGAGGAGATCTCGGTCATGTTGAATATCGTGTAAATATCGATCCCGAACCGCTCCTTGAACGCCGCTGCATCGTCCGTCAGCGGAACCATGAACGCGAGTCTCACTTGATGGTGTCGATCGTCGGGCGATGGGGGACGCTTCATCAGAAATGTCGCCATGACGCCAAGGAGAAAAACCACGGTCGATTTCGTTCTCAGCACGACTTCCCAAAATCGCTCCGTCGAGAAATGTTCGACGATGGCAACGGAGGCGCCGCGAGCTAGCATCACAAACGGCGGTCCCATGCCGCCGATGTGAAAAATCGGGGCAACGGTTAGATAGCGGTCATCTTCGCCGACCATTGGCCAGGATTCCGGGCCGGCATTCGAGAACATGTGCAGGTAGGAGGAAAGAACGCCTTTGGATGGGCCGGTTGTTCCTGATGTATAAATGATCGATTGCAAATCCCATGGCTCGATCGGTTTGTCCAGGGGTTGCAGGTCTTCCGCTTTCCCATCCAGATCGTCAAATCGGGTCGACGGCAGCCCGACGTCGGCTGCGCTCTTGTCCGTCGTGAAAACCAACTGCTCAAGGTTGGCCATGCGTATATCGAGAAGGCGCCCCGAAAGATCCGGGTGGGTGATCAATATCTTCGCACCCGAATTGGCAATGACATGCGCAAGGAGATTGCCTCGATAAGCCGTATTGAAAGGCACGAACACGGCGCCCAAGTAATTGATTGCGTAAAAGGCAATCAGCGCATCACGACCGTTCGGCAGCCATAATGCAACGCGGTCGCCGCGCCGCACGCCAAGCGACTGCAAGCCCACCGCTTTGGCGATCGTCCGCCGTCGGACCTCCGCAAAGCTCCACTCTTCGCCGTCCTCGAATATGATGTGGATCTTTTCCGCTCTTTCCGTCGCGAAGCGGTCGAGTAGATAGCGTAAAACGCAGGCGTCACGGTCGGGGACGCGTGGATCTTGAAAGTCACGCACTCTGGCCACTCCTCTTGATTAGTACTATTGTCTTCTTTTCTCATTGTCATGGACGACCTCGGCTAACCGAGGCCGATCAGTCGCATGCAGGCATGAACGACTTGCTTGACGACGATTTCCCGCGAGCGCTTGATGCCGGGTCCATAACAGTTGGTAATCCAGCTCAGCAGTCCGCCCATCCAGATGGCCATCTCCGGTGCGTCATCGAGAGTGACAAAGCCCTCCCGCTGGCAGGCCTCAACCAGTTGCGCGACGCGCAGATCGAACTGGTGTCTGAGGCGCAGGATCCGGTGCGCATCGGCAGCCTCCAGGTTCATCATTTCACGCTGGTAGATGGTGATGTATTCGTACCGGTCGATGATGATGTTTGCGACTGCCGACAGAGCGGCCCATAAATGATCCACCGAAGTGCCTGCCGTGTTCTCGACACCATCCAACGCCGCCAGCGATTCCTGCACACCGATCTCGCAAATCGCGCTGAGGATGTGCCCCTTGTTTCGGTAATAGGTGTAAAGAAACGGCTTTGTAACGCTGAGACGCTCCGCGAGCATGTCCAGCGTCGCCGCCTCATAACCCTTGGTGAAAAAAAGCGCGCCCGCTTCCTCGAGTATGCGTTCGCGTTTGTAAGCAACCACACTCGGTTTTAGCTCACGCCCACTACCCTGAACATTTTCCTTTCTCCGGCTGGCGTTAACTTTCGTCATTCAATCCCTTCGTCATCCATAAATTCCCTAGATTCGTCACTTCAGATTCTCAGGTTCTGAGATACTAGATAGTAGTTTGTTTTTAGTTACGGTACAATTCCCGAACAAGCAAACTACATGCCTGTGCGCCACCTGCTTGGTAGGCTCGCAACCTGTGGCGAACCGACGCGTCCAGTCTCTGAAAGGTCCCCCTACTGATGGCCGAACTGTTGACAGGCCAAGCGCCACCAGCGAGGAGTTTCTGTCCCATCTCGACGGACGGATCGCTCGCTGGTGGATGCCCGATGAGGTGCGTTTCGTCGCACACATCCCTCTCGACGGGCAAGGTCGACAAGAAGCGGATTCGCGCCGAACTCATTCAGCCGAACCCCAATGACCCGCGGCTGGTCACCCACTCTAGACGTAGATCGGCTTGAATGCCGGACCCTCATGCGCTACTCGTATGACATGCGCGCCGCCGAAATGCGCCGGTACGAGGAGCGCCCCGCTATCGGCGGCCTCGTTGAGGACCAGGCGACGACTCAGCCGAGCCTCCTCCTGGTCTTCGCAGTAAACGCTGTTCCACTGCGGGTTATAGACTTGCGCGGGGTGATGCACGATGTCACCGACAAACATGGCGCGATCCTCCCCGGAGTTCACCCGCATGATCATGCTGCCGGGCGTGTGGCCGGGTCGAGCGTGTAGTGATAGGCCGGCCAGGACCTCAAACCCGTCTTCAGCCCATTCCGCGCGGCGCGCTTGAACGAGGGGAAGCACGCTATCCTCGAACATGCCCGCGTTCACTACCGAGCCGATCTCTCCCGGACCCCGCGTGCCAATCGACGGGTCCCAAAAGTCGCGATCGGCGAGTGGCAGTACATAACGCGCATTGGGAAATGTGACTTGCCACTTTCCATCGATCAGCCGCGTGTTCCAGCCAACATGGTCGACATGGATGTGCGAACAAATAACGATGTCGATATCTTCGGGCTGGAAGCCGGCCAATGCCAGGCGCTCGAGGAAGTCTGTCTGGAGATTTCCAAATAGCGGGATGCCCGGCCTCACCTTGTCGTTTCCCGCGCCAGTATCAAACAGAATCCGTTGACTGCCGGTGTCGAGTACCCAGCTCTGTAAAAAGGCATAGAGCTTGCGGTCTTCCCGGCGGAAAAAATCGGGAACGAACTCGGCCTCATGGGGATCCCAGCCACTCGAATCAAACCCGCGGAAAAGATGCTCCGGCGGTGCAAATGTACCCTGCCACTCCTCGATACGATGAACCCTGATCGATCCAATATGAAATTCGTTCATGGTTTGTCCTTCTGCTGTTGGTAACAAGACGCAATGATTCGCGTGCTGATGCACCGCACTTTTCTACTACCGGACTCTTCCCTTTCCTGATGATAAATGAAATCATACTAAAGGTATCTATTCTGAATAGACGTATAACTAAGTATTCTCGGGGGAAAACCGACATGATCCTGAATAACAAAGCGACGAGCCGATTCGAACGAACCTGGTTGGCTTGTTTGATATTTCTATCCGCGGCGGTACCCTGTGCGCGGGCCCAAACCGGAGCAACAACTGCCGCGGCCAGCGATTCGACGCTGACCGAAGTCGTGGTCACGGCCACCCGGCGCTCGCAATCCTCAATCGACACGCCGGCATCGATTTCGGCCATCACATCCGACGCGCTGAAGCCGGGCGGGGTTCAAAACATCAGCGACCTCGCCGAGGAAGTACCTAACCTGTCGGTGGGAAATCAGTTCGGCGTCAACCGTACGTTCATCCGCGGTATCGGTCTTACCAGCATCGATTTGGGAGCCGACGGGGCGGTCGCATTTCTGCAAAACGGTGCACAGATTCCGCTCCCCGCCGAGCAATTGTCCGGATTCTACGATCTCGACCAAGTCGAAGTCCTACGCGGGCCTCAGGGTACGCTGTACGGCCGTAGTGCCACCGCCGGGGTCGTCGATATGGTTACCAAGAAGCCGACCGACGATGTCGAGGGCTATGCGAACGTGACGTTCGGCAACTATGCCGACAAGTTGTTCGAGGGCGCGATCGGCGGACCTATTACCGATACGGTGTCGGCGCGCATCGCTGCCAACATCGAGAAGCGCGACGGCTATGGGACCAATCTATTCACCGGCACGCAGATCGACAACCGTGACGCTCAATCCGTGCGAACGAGCCTGCGCATCAAGCCCGCGGATCAATTGGTGATTGACGTCATCGTCGACTACACACACGAGAATGATGATGACTACGCGTTTCACTATCTCGGGCCCACCACAACGCCGAACTCAGGACTCCCCGCCGTCGCCCTCTTCGGAGCCTCGACGATCTTCAACTGCTGCGGTACCAATCCGAACCTCCGCGACATCTGGTCGAGCGTCGATCCCACCAACAAGCGGCACGGGGTGGGCGGCTCGACCATCATCGACTGGTCGCCTGGCGATGTCGACTTCAAGAGCGTGACGTCGTACCGGAATTTCGACCGCTTCAACGCAGACGACCTCGCAGTATCCAACGCCAATATCTACGGCCGAAACAACTACGAAGAGACGAGTAAGTCGTATAGCCAGGATTTCACCGCGTCCGCCAAAGCGTACGGCGTCGAGTGGTTGGGCGGCGTCAACTACTTTTATGAAAATCGTTTCGGCAGCGTGTATGTACCGACGACGGGTCTCGGGGTCACCGTGACGGGCGGCAATTGTGCGCCCCGGGTAGCGGGTGCACCACTGCCGTGTGACTTCCTCGATGCGGGCGAATACCTCCAGCAGGGCACGGTCATTAGCAACGCCTACGGCATTTTCTTGCAGGGTATGAAGACCTTCAACGATCAGTGGTCCCTCACGATCGGAGGTCGATTCAGTCATGAGGAGCGCTCCGGCACGGGTGCATTCATTTTCACCGCGGAGGGGGTCAACACACCCACCGATCAATCGGCGGACTGGAACGCGTTCACCCCGAAATTACTCCTTGAATACCATCTCGATGCGGACACCTTGCTGTATGGAAGCGTCAATCGGGGCTTCAAGTCGGGCGTCATCAATATCGGCAGCGTGAACCCGGTGATCAATCCAGAGTACGTCTATGCGTACGAGACCGGCCTTAAGATGAAGGCGCTCGATAATCGGGTGGATTTCACGACTGCGGCGTTCTTCTACGACTACAAAAATCTGCAGGTCGGCTTCGTGAACGCGGAGAGTGTCGTAACGACCGTGAATGCCGCCTCCGCGCACAACTACGGCCTGGAGAGCGAGTTGGTGGCCAAGGTCACACCCCAGCTCGAACTTGACCTCGCGGCGACCTATCTCAGCGCCAAATACACCTCGTTCATGAGTCCTTACTATCGGAACGATTTCAACCCGGTCAACGTAGCCGGCAACTATCTGGACAATGCTCCGCCGTACACGGCTCGCGTTGGGCTCTCCTATATGGTCCCTCTTCCGGCGAATGCTGGCAACCTGCACTTCAAGGTGGAAGACGCGTATCAGGGCCGAGTTTACTTTACCGAGTTCAACAACTCCGACGCGACCCAGGCGGGGTATGGGCTGATCAACGCCAGCGCAGGCTGGGAATCGCTGGACAAGCATTGGAGCGCGACGGCATGGGTGCGCAATGCCGCAGACAAGTTCGCGATAGCGAACAACGTCATCTCCGCACCACTCTATGCCAACGTGCAGGTCGGGACGCTGATGCCGCCACGCACTTACGGCTTGACGTTGGGCTATCAGTTTTGATCGCATCCCCTCGCGCCACGTGGCGCGAGGGCGAATTTCACGTCAGTCGCTCATGCCGCCTGCCGCTCTTGCGGCACCCTTTGTTGACAGGTGAGCTACTAGCCAGTATATTTATTACATCCTTGGTATTCATGCGATATCGCGGCCAATAGGTGGCCGCACACAGCAGCAATCCCAAGTCCATCAACAATGCCGCTTCTCGGGATTTCGAGTTGACCAGCGATCAAAGCACCGCCATTGATCTCGCACGATTGAAGCAGGGGATAGACCAGGCCAATATCCCCACGCTTTTGATGGTGCTCGTTCACATGACCGGCGACGATCGCTGGCTGAGAGAGCCTTTTGCGCCCATGCGCGGGCGAGGACTCGACGACAACGATAGCGGCGGACTGCGCGAGGATGTCCAGGAACGGATACGAGTTGCGGCGTACGAGGCCATCGTCGGCTGGGTGCAAGGCGTGCCACCCGTCCTGCCGCGCCCCGACCGGGTGTTTTTGGCACACATGCTGAGTGTCGCCATGGCGGAAGATGTCCCGTCAGAATACGGCGATGTTATCGCTTCCGCCCTGTATCGGGACGCGGAGCCACGTAGGGCGAAGGCGCCGGCGCACACCACGGCGATTATCATTGGTGCCGGCGTTTCCGGGATTTGCGCCGCCATCAAGCTTCACGAGATGGGAATCGAGTGTCGAATATTCGAGAAAAATAAGAATTTTGGCGGAACGTGGTGGGAAAATCGCTATCCCGGGTGCGGGGTGGATACACCGAATCTCACTTATACGTTCTCCTTCGCCGCAACGGACTGGACTCGATACTTCCCACTTCAGGGAGAAATCCTGAGCTATCTCCTCGACACAGCGAACCGGCATGATTTGACGAAGCGTGTCGAGTTCGAGACCGTGGTCAAGCGCGCTCGGTGGCATGAGGAGATCGCAAAATGGGAAGTACTGATCACTGACGGCACTGGAAAAGAGGAAAGTTACTTCTCCGATATCGTGATCAGCGCCACGGGCGTGCTCAACATTCCTGTGACGCCCAAGATCAAGGGGCTTGAAACCTTCCCCGGCCCAGTGCTGCATACTTCCAACTGGCCCGATAATTTCGACGTCGCCGGAAAGCGGGTGGTTGTCATAGGCAACGGTGCATCCGCCATGCAGTTAGTGCCGGCGATTGCACCGAAGGTTTCACAGTTGACGATATTTGCCCGCTCCAAGCAGTGGGCAGCACCGTTCCCGCAATTTGGAAAGCACGTACCGGATGCGGTCCGCTATCTAATCAACGTGGTGCCCCTGTACCGCTTGTGGTACGAGCAGCGTTTATCGTGGATGTTCAACGACCGTGTTCACGGGACCTTATTCAAAGATCCCGAATGGCATGACCCGAAGCGTTCAGTCAATGCCATCAACGACGCTCATCGCCAATTCTTCACGAACTATGTGATCTCCGAACTGGGGTCGCGGCAAGACCTGCTGGAAGCGGTGCTTCCGGACTATCCGCCATTCGCGAAACGCATGCTGCTCGACAATGGATGGTATCGAACACTCACCCGAGACAATGTGCGGCTCATACCACACCACCTTTCGGAGGTACGGGGTGATACGCTCGTGGCGGGCAATGGGGACACCGCCCAAGCCGAAGTCATCATCCTCGCGACGGGGTTCAAAGCGACGGAACTGTTGGGATCCTACGAGGTGGTCGGACGCAACGGACGAATTCTCAAGGACTATTGGGAAACCGACAATGCGAGCGCCTACTTGGGTACCACCGTCCCTGGCTTTCCGAATTTCTTCATTCTGCTGGGACCGAATGTCGGTTCCGGCCACGGCGGCAGCATGGTCAGGAACATCGAGTGTCAGGCCAACTATGCGCTCAGCGTCCTCGAGAAAATGTTCGAAAGGGGAGCTCCATCCGCCGAAGTGCGTCAAGACCGCTATGAAGACTATAAGCAACGCATCGATGCTGCGCATGATAAGTTGGTTTGGACACATCGAGGTGTCGATAACTGGTATCGAAACTCTCGCGGACGCGTCATCGCGATCACGCCTTGGCGGAACGACGCCTTCTGGCGCATGACACGGGAGGCGGACCCCGACGACTATGTTTTCGCGGGTTGCGAGCCGCTCCAGACCCAGTCGGCAGTCACCGGATCAAAATCCGGGTTATCTAAAGCGACCTAAACGCGGACGATATGCCACGCCCGGCGATTCAGGATGTGTGTTTCGATCAGGTGGACCGACACATCCGGCAGCGCTATATCGAGAGCGGCCGTCTGGCCGGTGCGAGTTGGGCCATTCAGTTCAAGGGCGAGTTGCATCAGTCGCGAATGGGTTTTTTGGATCGTGAGCGGACGCGCCCGACGGGAGCGGACTCCATCTTCCGTATCTTCTCCATGACCAAGCCGATCACCGCTGTTGCTCTGATGATTCTCGTCGAAGAAAAGGCCCTTGGCTTGCACGATGCGGTATCGCGCTACATCCCATCATGGGCGGGTTTGAAAGCGCGCGGCGCTGCCGACGGCCGAGAAATGCGGATTGTTGATTTGCTCACGCACTGCTCGGGCTTGACGTATGGGATCCAATATCGAACCGATATCGACGCCTGCTACCGCAAGGCACTCTCGATGCGCCATGACGGTCAATGCTTGGAAGCATTCGTCAGAGAGTTGAGCCTCCTGCCGCTGGAATTCGCGCCCGGTACCGCCTGGAACTATTCCGTTTCAACGGATGTTCTCGGATTCATCATTGAACGAGTCAGCAGTAGAAGTTTTCGTGATTTTTTAAAACAGCGAATCTTCGATCCGCTGGGCATGACCGATACTGATTTCCATGTGCCGGCCGCAAAAAGCCACCGATTGGCTGGATGTTACGTGCACCGGCCGGATGAACTGTTAGGGATGCCGCGATCCTCATTTGAAAGTGACCCCACCGCACAGCCTACCTTTCATTCGGGGGGCGGTGGACTGTTCTCCACCGTCAAAGACTATCTGGCATTTTGCAATGCGATCCTGAACCAGGGCCAGGATCCCGAAGTTGCCCTCCTCTCCCCTGCCACCTGGCAGTTGATGTCCACGAACCATCTGCCCGGCGGCGGCGATTTACCCTCAGTGGCGCAAGGCCTTTTCTCCGGCGCCGGCTATGCCGGAATGGGCTTCGGATTGGGCTGGGCTACGACAATCGACCCTGAAAGGGCACCGCTGCGCGGTACGCCGGGGGATGCCTTTTGGAGTGGCATGGCGAATACATTTTTCTGGTGCGATCCGGCAAAGGACTTGATTGGTATCTTCATGACCCAGATCCTGCCCTCTGAAACCTATCCCCTGCAGCGCGAGATCCGCGCGCTTGTTTACGATGCCATCGATCGCACGATGCTACCGCTGTCCGCGGAAGTTACCCATGAGTAAGAGATTGTAGGCCCTTGGTAGATTCGATAGTATCGAGCCTGGAAATCAACTACGAAACGCAGTGGTGGGGGAAATAGCATGTACCGATCGACCATCGATCTTCCACCGATGCAACGCGTCTACAGCGGCCGAGCGGCTGCGGAAGCACTGGTTGAGGAAGCAGAGCGGTTGGGCGCCAAACGCGTTTTCGTCATATCGAGCAACACGCTCGCCAACAAGACCCCGGAAGTTGAACACCTTAAGCGTGCGCTGGGCAAGAAATTTGTCGGCGTCTTCGATTCGATTGCACCGCATGTACCGCGCGAGGATGTCTCGGCTGCCGTGCGCGCCGCCGAGAGCGCCTCGCCCGACATGCTCGTCTCCATTGGCGGCGGCTCGGTGTCAGACGCGACGAAGATCATCAACCTGTGTTTAAAGCATGGACTACGTACGCCGGAAGCCATGGAACCCTTCCACATCGTGGTGAATGCGGACCGAAGCGTCACCGTACCGATATTTGACGGCCCGGATCTGCCGGTGGTCCTCATTCCAACTACCTTGTCGGGCGGCGAATTCAACGCGCTATCCGGTGCCACCGACAAGGTGGCTAATGTGAAGCAGGGCTATGTGCATCCCGCGATGACCCCGCGGGCCATCATCATTGATCCGGCCGTGACGGTTTACACGCCAGAATGGATCTGGTTTTCCACCGGCGTTCGGGCGCTCGATCATTGCTTTGAAACGCTCGGTGCACTCAACTCCAATGACTACTGGGACGGCATGGCCATGAATGGCTTGCGTCTGCTGTCTCAAGGGTTGCTGGGTTGCAAAAAAAACTACCTTGATCTGACGGCGCGGCAACAGTGCCAAATGGGCGCCTGGTGTTCGATGGTGGCAATCGTCGCCGGCTTGCCCATGGGCATCAGCCACGCCACCGGCCACGCCCTCGGCGGTTCGTTTGACGTACCACACGGCTATACCTCTTGCGTGATGGCGCCGTTCGCACTGGAATTCAATGCTGATGTCAATGGAGATCGGCAAGCCTTGATAAGTTTGGCGTTGCGGGAACCCGATGTTCCGGCGCACACCTTGGCAGACCGCTTGATTCGTGCGCTCGATATGCCCCGCTCGCTGCGGAAGGTGGGGCTGGAGGAGAAGGATCTCGACCCATTGGCGAGCTATGTGCTTCAGGACATTTGGTGTGGAACCAATCCGAAGCCGATCAAGGACCGTGCCGCGATAGTCGATTTTCTGCGGCGCGCGCTTTAAAGATCACGCTTCTTATGCCGCAGACCTATAAGGCCCCGCTTGCAGAGCAGAATTTCGTCCTCGAGACCGTTGCGGACCTGCCCAGTCTCGGCTCATACCCGCAATTCAGCGCGGTCGGTGGCGGCGTGGTCGAAGCCATACTGGCCGAGGGCGCTCGTCTGACCGAAGGCGTGTTCGCACCCCTTAATCGAGTAGGCGACACGGAAGGCGCTCGCTGGTCGCCGGAGGGAGTTCGACATCCGCCGGGATTCGCCGAGGCCTACCAGGCGTATATCGACGGCGGTTGGGGAAGCTTGTCAGCTGAAGCGGAATATGGCGGCCAGGGTCTGCCGTTCACGGTGGCACTTGCCTTCGGCGAACAATTGGCCGCCGCCAACATGGCTTTCTCGCTCTGCATGTTGCTGAGCGCCGGTGCAGTGGAAGCCATCAGCGCCCATGGCTCGGAACGACAGAAAGCCGAGTACCTGCCGAAACTCATCTCGGGTGAGTGGACGGGTACGATGAACCTCACTGAACCCCAGGCGGGCTCCGATGTCGGCGCATTGCGCACCGCCGCCACGCCGGCGGCCGATGGCAGTTGGCGCATCAAAGGGTCCAAAATCTACATCACCTGGGGCGAGCATGAGCTGGCGCGAAACATCGTGCACTTGGTTCTCGCTCGAACCCCGGGAGCACCGCCAGGCACCAAGGGCATCAGTCTCTTCCTCGTACCCAAATTCCTGCCGGATGCCTCCGGCGGCATCGGGCCACGAAATGATCTGCGCTGCATATCCATTGAGCACAAGCTCGGCATCCACGCCTCGCCCACCTGCACCATGAGTTTTGGTGACCACGGCAATTGCGTCGGCTGGCTCATCGGAGCGGAGAATGCGGGCATGCGCGCCATGTTTACGATGATGAACGCCGCGCGCATCAATGTGGGCCTCGAGGGCGTGGCGATCGCCGAGCGCGCCTATCAGGCAGCCCTGGCTCATGCGCGCGAGCGCGTGCAGTCGACCGCCATCGGTGGCCACACTCCGGTCCGGATCATCGAACATCCCGATGTCCGGCGCATGTTGATGACCCTTCGCGCGAGTACTCAGGCCATCCGCGCGATCGCCTATTACAACGCGTCCGCCGTGGACCGCTCCCGGGCAGAGCCGGACGTGAATCGACGAACCGCCGCCCGTGGACGCGCCGATCTGTTGACACCGATCACCAAGTCATACGCCACCGATCAAGGTGTCGAGCTCGCGAGCCTGGCCATCCAGGTCTTTGGCGGCATGGGCTTTGTCGAAGATACGGGCGCCGCGCAACACTATCGCGACATCCGCATCGCTCCGATTTACGAAGGCACGAACGGCATCCAGGCTCTCGACTTGATAGGTCGCAAAATGCACGCGGACGGTGGTTCGCATTGGCGGGCGCTGCTCGCAGACCTCACGGCCATCACCCTGGAGTTACCCGCCACTGGGGACTTGAGTTCGATCCGAACGGCAGTGCTCTCGGGCTTATCTGAGCTCCAAGAAGCGGCAGAGCAGGTGGTCGCCCTCGATCCAGCCACCGCCGCCGGCGTGGCCTCGCCGTTCTTGAAGATGTTCGGAATCACGCTCGGTGCCGCGTTGCTCGCGAAGCAGGCGGGCGTCGCGGCATCGCGCCTCGCTGCCGGGGAGGGCGATTCGCAGTTCCTGAAGGCGAAAATAGCCACCGCCGCCTTCTTCGTCGACGATCAACTGCCACACGCCGCTGCCTTGTACTCATCAATCGTGCGGGGATTGCCAGGTAAGCTGTATGCGCTCACCGAGGAGCAACTTGCGCTGTAAATAACGGGATAGTTGTAAGCGTCCAGTTCCCATTCACCTCCGTGGCGCAACTCTTCCATGAGCTTGAAGAAGATGTTTGTCTATTCGGACTTGATGTTGATGTATCCGAGTTCCTCGATTTACATAAAGCGCCACATAAAAAATTATCGGCTATAGGGCCGGCAAGTGTTGAGCGGGCCATTAGCCATTGAGCTGGGCGCGCGTTTCATCCATCTCGGCGTACTCACTCGGCTTCAACGGCAACCACACCGTAAAGCGGGTGCCTTCCTTGCGAGTCGAGGTTACTTTGATACGCCCGTTATGTGCGCGAACGATGTGCGCACAAATATGCAGCCCAAGTCCCAGTCCTTGTCGACTGGCAGAGACAGAATGGCGCCAAAATGGCTGAAAAATCTTATCAATGCATTCAATTGGTATGGGTTCCCCCGAATTCCACACATCGATGACCAGCCCGTCTGCTTGCGTTTCGGCAGAAAACCGCACTGGACTGTTTGCCTCACCGTGCGTCAGCGCGTTGGCGATTAAATTTGACGCAACTTGTTGTACGCGCCCAATATCGCAGCGAACCGGTTGCAACACCCTGATGTCAGCAATGATGCAGCGGTCCGGCTGCGCATCTTGCAGCTCTTGCACCACGGCGTTCAGACTCATTTCAAGATTATCTACATCCTTGAGCTCCACGCCAATTCCGCCCCCGAGCCGGGCCCGCGCGAAATCGAGTACGTCATCGATCAAGAAGGACATCCGACGCACATTGGTCTTGATGCGGGATGCCATCTCAGCATAAGACTGGTTGGCAAGCCTGCGTTCGAGTAAATCAGCCGTCGCAAATACGGCTTGCAGGGGATTTCGCAAGTCATGACCGAGGATCGCGATGAATTGCTCCCGCAGTTCACTCGACGCCCGCTCATCGACCAATTCGGAATGCTCCTTCTCCAACGTCAACTGGGCATCGAGTTGCGAGCCGATGAGCGCGGCAAAGTGCTGAAACATCGATATAACCCGCGGCAATTTCAGTTGCGCAGGATCTGGGTCCAAGGCACATAAATTGCCAAAGTAGCGCCCCCCCGCCATCACTATCGGCACGGTAATGTAGCTTTCGATTTGGTAGAGCTTTGGCGTGTGATGGGAGTGGTATTGAGGATCGATGCTCGCATGCTCGATGACGATGGGCAGCCCCGCCTCACGTGACTCCATGCACAGGGTCGTGTCGACCGGCAGTTGGTCCCCGGGTTTGAGCCCGAATTGAATATCATCTTGTACGGCACATGCGGTCCAGCTGCTTCCCGTGACACGGGCTACCGCCGCAAAGCGCATCCCGGTGTTTTCGCACAGTACTTTTAAAAGTGTCGGTATGGCATCGATTCGGTAAACTGCGACGACCGCGTCGGCGATGTCCACGGGGCTGTCGTGCATGGTGACCTCGACGGAGAAAGTGTGGAGAAAACGAGCAATTGCGCGTCATTATTTCGCTTTTTCTGCCGATATGCTAATTGTGGGCGTGCGGTATGTTCTGTACGGCAGCACACATAACGCTTGACGCGAAAGGCGGCGGACCCGGTTCTGAAGATTGCCACGAACGTGTCGCAGCAAAAGCAACGCAAATATTTTCCGTCCGCAGCATATTCTTGACAACCCAACTGTCGCGGAGGTCACGGCGACGCCATCAAACGCGGCCACCTTGTGCGCCTGCATACATCGCGCCTCGTCCGATCCGCGCCGACTTCGCCCGGCTCGTGAGTGCCAATGGTTCATCCGTCGGTCACCACAATCGGTTGATCCCGCTATGTGCGATAACGAACGGTGAATAGCCGCGCAAAATCTATCCTAGCCCTACAGCGTGCCGAGACGATTGCCGGGACACCTGAAGTGTATTCCGCTTGGATGGATCATCGAGGAATCAAGTAATGAGCGTGATTAGCCTCTCACAATACAACCTCGTCTATAACGCGCTGTCATTCGGCCTCGCAGCGATGGGCGCAGCGACTGTTTTCTTCCTCTTCGGTCGCAGTCAAGTAGCCAAAGAATATCGAACCGCGGTAACCGTCACCGGGCTCGTGACGCTAATTGCGACCTATCACTATTTCAGGATCTTCGCGAGTTGGGAGTCCGCGTATACCGTTGCCGACGGGATAGTCAAGATTACCGGGGCCGAGTTTAACGATGCGTATCGTTATGTAGACTGGCTCCTGACGGTCCCGCTGCTGTTGCTCGAATTGATTCTGGTCATGAATCTACCTAGAAAGGAAACCGTCTCCAAAGGTTTTCGGCTGGTCACCCTGGCAGCCTTGATGGTTGCTTTGGGCTATCCGGGCGAAGTGGCCGGCTCGCTGGACTCGCGCTGGATTTGGTGGGCGTTGGCGATGATTCCGTTTGTTGTGATCCTCATCGAACTGTTTGTCGGGCTCAAGGAATCCATCAAAAAGCAGCCCCAGGAAGTGCGCGGCATGATCAGCGCCGCCCGCTGGATCACCGTGCTTTCCTGGTGCTTTTATCCGATCGTCTACCTATTTCCCATGCTCGGCGTTTCCGGCGGCGTCGCCATCGCGGGTGTGCAGGTCGGCTACACCATCGCTGACTTGATCGCGAAGGCGGCATTCGGTGTATTTATCTACACGATTGCAGTCCGCAAGTCGGGTGCGGACGTACATGCTTCCGCAGTGCATGCTTAGTTGCGTGGGTCCCGCTCTAATGATGCCGCGGCAATCCTTGCCGCTAAAGGCAAGACATTTCATTGGGCGGCGGGCTTGCTCTGCAAAAAGTTTCGAGAGCGCGCCACACGCCTGTATGCATTCTGTCGAGTGGTGGATGACCTGGCCGACGAAAGCGTTTCGTACAGCGTCGCGCGCCGAGGGTTGGAGGATTGCCGATCGGCGATCGTGTGCTGCAATGTCTTGCATCCCACATATGGAGACATGGTCGAGCTCATCCGAGAAACCGACATCGACCGGAGCGTCGTCATTGAATTGATCGACGGGATTGTGAGCGATCTCGAGCCGGCGCGCATCGAGACGGTGGCAGCCCTGCTGCGCTACTGTCGCAAGCAGTCCTTCGGTTCCCACCTCGATGGCTTTTGAGCATGGCTGTTGAGGTACCTCTGCTGATCCTCGGGGGCGGCTGCGCCGGACTTAGCCTTGCGTCGCGACTTGCCAGTTTTGGGACTCGTATACCTCGAACGCTCGTACTCGAGAGCCGCGGGACCTATGGAAACGATCGCACCTGGTGTTTCTGGTCGAACCCTTCGCTTGGTGTCGATCACTTGATTGCGCATGAATGGCGCGAGCTTCGGGTACGCGGTGCAGGCACAGAGGTGATCCTCGACTGCAGCGTTTTACCCTACCAGATGCTCATGGGGGATAGGTTTTACGCAGACTCGGTTGCGCGTATTGCGCAAAATTCGCGGATTGAGCTGTTGACGGATGCGGGCGTGCTCGGTGAACCGCAGTATGAGGGGGAGCGCTGGCACGTATCCACGCGACTCGGCGCCTTCCGAGCCGTTCGTGTCATCGATACTCGGCCATGCAGTGTCCTTGTGGCCGGTCGAGCGCTCTTGTGGCAATCGTTTTGCGGTGCGGAGGTAAGCTGCGCGAACAGCGTCTTCGACCCGAGTCGCGCTATTTTAATGGACTTCGACGACTGCTCGGGCGAGGCCGTCAAATTTCGCTATGTCCTGCCGACTTCGCCAACCACTGCACTGATCGAGTCAACGGTCTTCGACCGCGAACCGCGTAGTGCGGCAGAGCTGGCGCCCTCCCTGAGTGCGGCCATTGGTCAACAGGTCGGGTCGGCCGAACATCGGGTCATCCGGCGCGAACACGGCGTGCTGCCCATGGGTCTCATGCGGCGCGCCGGGGATTTTGACGGCTCATACGTTAATGCAGGTGTTGCAGCCGGGGCCGCACGGGCAAGCACCGGTTACGCGTTTCAGCGAATCCAGCGCTGGGCCGCACTTTGCGCCGCCTCAATCGCGACGGGTGGCCCGATCATCGGGCATCCACGCGAGCCGGGCTGGCGGTCGCTGATGGATCGAATTTTTCTGCACGTGCTGCGCGCGCATCCCGAGCGGGCGCCCCAGGTGTTTACGCAGCTCTTCGCGAAGGCAGCCAGCACCCGCGTCACGAGATTCCTAAGTGATCGAGGGAGCCTCGTCGATCAGGCGGCTGTTATCGCGGCGTTACCGACGGGTCTATTCCTGAGCTGTCTCCCAGAGCTCATCTCCAAGGGCTTTCGCCGCCGACGCCCTGGCTTGGCCGCATGAATCTCGAGCGGTGGCAGGGCCGTGCGTTCGCTGTGCTCGCGCTCCTGACGGCCGCCCTGACGGTCAACCCACCGCCGTTGTTGCTCGCCATTCTCGTGCTCGCGCTGGGGGTTCCGCATGGAGCGTTCGACCCGTTCTACGTCGCGCGCCGATATCACCCCAGAACTGCGTATTCCTGGTTGCTGGCGACGTTCCTCTACCTGGCCGCCGCCGCTGCGGTCATTGGTCTCTGGAAGCTCTACCCGCTTGCGTTTCTGACCGGCTTCCTATTGATCTCGGGGTGGCACTTTGCCGCAGATCCGGCCGCATCGGTCGGTCTGCCGGCCCGGCTGCTCTATGGAGGCGCAATCATCGTGCTTCCGGCACTGGGCCACGATCGCGCGGTGACGGCAATCTTCGCCATGTTGATCGACCCGGGGGACGCTGCGTACGTCGGTGCTTGGTTGCACCGCTTGGCGCCCGCGTGGCTGCTCGGATTGGCTTTGGCCGGCGCCCTGAAATTCCAAAGCGACTTCGCCATTGAGGCCACAGCCCTGGGGCTGCTCGCGGTATGCGCGCCGCCGCTGGCAGCATTCACCGTGTTTTTTTGCGTGATGCATGGCCCAAGGCACGTTGTGCGGACTCAGCGGTGGCTACGGCTCACCGCCGATTGGCACACGCTCGGCGTGCTCGGTGCGACGCTGTTGATACTCGCAGCGTTGCTGCTCCTCGGTTGGAGGCTGCTTGAGGAATTACCCTCGCAGACGCGCATCGTGCAGATCCTGTTCGTCGGCCTGGCTGCACTGACAGTGCCCCACATGGTAGTGGTCGGGCGCGAGGATGCGCCGGCGCGGTCCCGGCTTGCGCGCACTAAGGCGGGCCCGTAGCAGACCACCTGAAAGGTGGGGATGTGCGCCGCGCGACTGTACGCTGGCGAGGTCACTCGGAGCCGCTGCGCCGCAGTACACGTGTCAAGAGATTGAATCCCGGGGCGCGGTAGTCTTTCGGCAGGTAATCTTCCGGGATGGCCAGCCGGTTCCCATCTCGAACGGCGGCATAGCGGGGAGACAGGATCTCAACCCCGGCGGCGTTGAATACATCCTGAATCGATTCGTGGAGCCGCGAGTACAAGTTGGTCATGTCATTGGGTATGTCGGTATAGGCGTTGATCTCGTAGGCAACGTAAGAGTCGTCGAGAGCCGTCTGCAGCACGAAGGGCGCCGGCGTAGACAGCACGCCGACCACCCGCTTCGCCGCCTCGATCAACAGCGCATGCACGTCCTTCCATGGTGCGTTATAACCGATGGTGACAGTGGTGTGGAGGATCAGTCCGTGGCTCCCGGCGCTGGAGCTGAAGTTGATGATGTGATTGGCAAGAACCAGCGAGTTGGGGATGGTGATGTCGACGTTCTTGACGGTCCTCATCCGCACGACGAGCAAGTCCTTGCCTAATATGTCGCCGGTTGCATCCGCAATCTTAACGCGGTCGGTCACCTTGAACGGTCGCATGTAGGTGATGATGATGCCCGCGATCAAATTGGCAATGGCCGGAGCGGCGCCGAACGAAACCATCAAACCGAGGAAAGCCGAGACACCGCGGAAACCCTCCGAACCCGATCCCGGCAGGTAGGGGAAGACCATGACGGTCGCCACCGCAATCACGAAGAAGCGCACGAGAGAATAGGTGGGCATTGCCCATTCCGGATAAAATCCGCCAAACTTGTAATGCTCGCTCGCGATTTGTTCGAACACCCGTTTGAGCACACCCAGCACGAAGCGCGCGATCGCAACGATCACGACGATGTTCACGAGCTTGGGCAGGTAGTTGAGGAGTTCCCACAATGCGCTCACCACCGCCGCATTGGATGCCGCCGACATTTGCGAGGCAAACTCGCGAGTCCATGGAAAGAGCGACAGGACGTACTCGAGGTAGACATAGCCGATCAGCGCGCCAAACAGCCAGGCCAGCGCTCTGGCAATGGATCGGCTGGCTCGCCCGATGGCCTGAGTGTCCAGCAGTGTCAGCCGTTCCAGTGGCCCCCTCAATCGCCAGCCGCCGGCCGCGCGATTCAGGCGTGCATGCGTCCATCCATACAGCCGGCGGAGCACGCCGAACAGCAGCGCAGCAACGACGGTGGCGATGAGGGCTGTGATCGCACTTCGTAAAAGATGCGACGCGTCTCGATCCCGAAACTCCTGCGCTAGCGCAGCGCGGATGATGTCTGCCTGGTCGTTCGCCAGCTGTTGCCGGGTGGTCCCGCTTGCCACGGCGTCTTGGTCGGTCAACGTGCGGATCAGTACGTCGCCCATGAACAATTCCGACGCGTGGGGCATGTCGACCACCCGCAGCGTTCCGCGGCCGACATCCCCATTTGCAAGTGCGTTCAATCGCTTCTCGATGGCGGCCGCGCGCTGGGCGGTCGACAACGAACCGATGCCGTTCGTGACATCGAATAGTGTGTGGGCTCCGAGACGAACCGCGACGGGCGTGCTGCTGCCGACAACGACCTCCGGATTGTCCGATGGCTCGCTCGGTGCCGTCGTCGGCGCAACCTCGGCCACCACGCAGTGCGACGAGAACACGAGCGCGGCGAAGGCGGCGACCCCAGCGCAGCGACGGCGAAATGTACGCGCGAATGTCGGCGTGTCAGGCTTATGAGCTTCGCGATGTCGGACCACGATACCCCCCACTGAAGGCCAGTCAGATCGGCAGAAAATCGGCCCGCTCAACGGGCCCGTTGCGACGATTCAAGTTCATGACAATCGTATGACAGTGTAGTCGATGTGCGACCTCAGGAAAGGCTCGATGGTGGGGAACGCTGCGACGCTCCGGTTTTCCAATGGTCCCAATCAACCCCCACTGAGGTCACCGTCATGGCTACATCGGTACACGCGAGTATCACCGACTTCTCCGATCTCGATAATGCGGGGGTGTCCAAAGAACATTGGAAGATCATGTTCATCTCCGGCATGGGTTTTTTTACGGACGCCTATGACCTGTTCATCATCGGCGTCGTGATGGCGCTGCTCTTCGGCCGGATCGCCGACATGCTGGGCCGCAAGCGCATCTACGGTGTTGAAGTGCTGGTGCTCGCCGCTGGGGCAATCGCGTGCGCCTTTTCGCCGAACATCTGGTGGCTCATCGGCTTTCGTTTCATCCTCGGCATCGGCATCGGCGGCGACTACCCCGTATCAGCGACCATCATGAGCGAGTACGCCGGCAAGGCGCACCGTGGAATGCTCGTTACGCTCGTCTTCGCGATGCAGGCGGCCGGACTGATCGTAGGCCCGCTGCTGGCGTCGGCGCTGCTAACGACATCGCTCGGGCATGACGTCATCTGGCGTTTGTTGATTGCCTTCGGCGCTGCCGGCGCTCGCGGTCTATGCGGCACGGCGGCGGCTCAAGGAAACTCCGAGGTTTCTGAAGGCAGCCGCGCATGAAGAGGACGAGGCCGGCAACGTCAGGAAGGCCGCATACTTCGACAAGAAAACCCACTCGGTCTCCTTCTGGGATGGCTTTCACCGTTTGGTTGACGACAAAAAAGTCATGGCCCGATTGCTCGGCGCCGGGTTATGCCCTCATCATTATGGCTTCAGCTTTTTCTTCACGGAATTTGGTCCCAATGCGACGACGTTCGTTTACCCGTCCAAGATTTTTCCCGTCAGGGTGCGCACGACGGGCCATGGCATCGCGGCGGCCATGGGCAAGATCGGCGGTTTTGTCGGGGTGTTCACCTTCCCGTACTTCATGAGCTGGCATGGCCTGCCGGCGGCCGAGGGCGCGGCTGCCATCGTGAGCGTCCTGGGACTGATCGTCACTGCGCTACTGCTGCCTGAGACCAAGGGAAAGAGTCTGGAGGAATTGTCCGAGGGACCGTCCACGGCTGTCGAACAGGCAATCGCGTAACTCCTGCGGCGCTGCGCGAGGGCGGCGATAGAGCTCGCGCAGTCGCATGTTGCACTGCAGAAGAATGGCGCGGATGGTGCGCAAAGCGTCATCGGGCTCAGCCGTAAAGGGGGTCGCAATCCGGACCGGCGCGCTGTACGCTCACGCTTCCGGCGAAGAAAGCAGCGATTTTCAGCATTGCGTGGGCGTGAATCTGCCACAGGGGTGCGATGTCGACTATTTCGAAGCGCGAAGCGATCAGGCGGTTTCAGGCGCGTGAGCACATCGTTCTGCGCTGGTTGTTGGCGCCCGGAGTGGCAATCGTCGGCCTGCTGTTTTGTTCGGTTGTTTTGGCTTGGCCGCGCTGGCTTGCATACGGCCTATTCATCGTTCTCGCCTGTATTCTGGTCGCGATTCTGGCCATGCGACAATGCCCGTTCTGCGGAAAGACGGTATCGCTGGGCCTGGATACGGGATGGCGAGCGACATTCGAGCGGTGTCCGCACTGCTCCAACTCGCTTTACGAGCCACCTGCCGGGTAGCCACTCGCCGCCAAGCATCGAAGATGGCCGGGAAGGCCGCCGAGATCGTCCAAGTGTGACATGCTCGGCTGATACACCGGCGAGTCGGTCATCCAGATTGGCGCTTCGCTCGGCTCCACCCTGGGCCAACTGACCCGCATGGACACATGGCAGCGCGTCACACGGGTGGCCGCGGATGGTCTTGACCGGCACGTTGGTGCGGTCGCCGGATTGATTACCAAAGAACATCTTGCGGATTCCGTGTCGGCAAGCATCGGTCCCTATGCGTCGGGCGAGGTGTCCGCCTTGTAATCGTGGCGGAATCCGGGGCGACAGCACCGCCCGGATCGCAGCCCCCACGATACCCGCGAAAGAAAAGGCTTCCAGATGGTCAGCGCCAACATATTCTGCGTCTCACCCACTAGATCGAATGCCCACTGACCTGCCGCATCTCCGGACGCATCCGCTTACGCACCCCAAATCTTTTCGTAGACTCGGAGCCAGTTTTCCCCGAGCACTTGGCGAACCTCCGCGACCGACCAGCCACGCTGCAGTAAGCCTTCCGTCACGTTGGGTAGTTCGCCGATATTTTCAAACCCCTTCACATAGAACCAGGGCGTCTCTTGGCTGTAGGCTTCAGGAGCCATCAGGATGTGGTCCTCCGGCGACAGCGGCCCAGTTGTCGCGCGCCCTTCCATGAAATCCGGACCGAGGCCGATGTGTTCGACGCCTACCAGGCGTTTGAGGTAGTCGTATTGATCCAAGTGTCGATCCAGACCGATCTGTGGTGTGCGCGCAATCTGGGTGTCGGTCGCTTTGCGCGCGTGAAAGTCATTGAATGCTGACAGTCCAATGACACCGCCAGTCCGGGCGACGGCTTCGAAAAACCGATCGCTCGAGCAGCGCGGGTTATCGTTCAGGGCTCGCACGTTCGTGTGGCTGCAGATCACCGGTAAGCCGGAAGACAGCGCGATCGCATCGAAGGAGGTTTGCTCGTTCGTATGGCCGCCGACGTCCAGAACGATCCGCTCCCGGTGGATTTCCCCTACCAAGCGCTGACCAGCCCGGGTGAGGCCGACCTGAGGATCAAGACAGCCGCCGCCGAATTCATTGGCGACGTTGTAAGCGATACCACAGATACGCAGGCCGAGTTGCCGATAAGCGCGCAGGTTCTCGAGCTCGGGTTCTCCGCCGACGATCAACCCTCCCGCCGATTGCCAGCCCGAGAGGTGGGCTATGAGTCCTCGGCGAACCACTTGGCGAATTTCGGCAACGCTGCCTGCCGGTGCGATTTGAGCTTTGTGCTCGTCGAAAAAATTAAACAACGCGGCGAAACTCGCAAAGTCATCGCCGACGCTCTGGTGCCAACAATTCACGCCGCCGGCTTTGAGCATCGTCAAATACTCCGGGCGACGACTCGAGGGGTCCAGACCGTTGACGACGAGCGTGGCATGCTCGACCTCGAGAGCGGTCGCGTATTCGGCCTTCGCTCGCGCAGTGTCCGACGAGTTTTGCGAACGTACGGTTGCGGCAACGCTCGCGCCACTAATCGCCAGCGCACCACGGACGAATCGGCGACGAGTGATCATGCTAATGCCCCTAGGATCTCATGACGAAGAACGCGCCAAGAGCCGCTCGCCGCTAGCCAGAAAACGCATTTTCCCATCCGCACCGGGCCGAACGAACCGAATGGGCCCGTGCGTCGGCGTCGTTCCCGCCGCGGCAACGCCGAAGGTGTCGCTGCCCACGGGGTACAGCAGCGTCGCCGCTGTTTCCTCCTTGGTATTATCGTAGCTGGCCAGCTTGTCTTGCGTGCGCAGAGCGAGCGCATCATCTTGCACGGAGACGATGTAGCGATCCGCATTGTTCTCGTACGTACCCACGTAAAGGCCGGGATTCCAGGGACCTTTTATTCGTTTCGGTTGAAGCTTTTCGGCTTTGAGTCCTGTCCAGGATTCGAGTATCGGTTGTAGATACGCCGCCGTGAGGGCCTCTCCCTTGTCACAGTTGGTGAGCAAGGCGACGGCTCGAGCGCTGGCCGGATGGGCATAGAGTTGAGAGCTCACGCCTGGGCCGCCACCGCCGTGACCAACCACCCCGCCGGGGTAGATCATCCAACCCAATCCGACCTTTACCGGGGTCGGGCCAATTTGCACGAACGAGGCCGTGGGTTCGAGCATCTGCCTACGGGCTGCTGCGGACAGAATCCGCTCGCCGTTGGTGTCGTTTCCCGCGATAACGAGGGCGTGCGCGAAGCGCACCAGATCCGTTGCGGTGCTCATCTGTGTGGAGCCGGCCGGGGCGAAGCTCGGCGCGAGAAAGGCCCGCGTCGTTTGCACGAACTTGCCCGTCGCCGCATCGCTCAAGTCGCCGATGCTGGCGCGAAACCTGGGGACATCCAAAGGGTCCACCAGGGCGTGGTTCATCCCCAGCGGTTCGTAGATTCGGTTTTTGATGAGCGTGTACCAGCTCTCATTGAGTTGCTCCTGGACAAGGAAGCCCGCAATAACCATGGCGACGTTGCAGTACGAGGTCTCCGCGCCGGGTTCATACAACTGACCCAGATCCGCGCACCGGTCGATCGTATCAACGATACGCTCCTGGTCGGGACCGTACTCGGGCAGCCACTCACCGTTGATGCCACTCGTGTGATTCAGGAGCATTCGACACGTGATCCGCTGCAAGGCACGCGTGTCACGCAGCCGAAACTTTGGAAGGTGCGCGACGAGCGGATCTTCGAGGGAGATCTTGCCCTCGTCCACCAATTGCATCACCAAGGTCGTCGTCATCAGTTTCGTGATCGATCCGACGTGCATCACGGTATCGCTGGTCACCGGATCGCCGGTCACGCTGTTGCGCAGGCCGGCAACCGCCGTATGCAGCCTCGCGCCGTCCCAGTAGGCGAAGGACGCACCGGTGACACCGGTGCTGGCGCGCATCTGCTCGAGGCTGAGTGAAAAATCACTGAGCAACTGTGCCGATTTGCCCGCATCCTGTGGGCGCGCCTGGCTTACCGAGGGGCCGGCCAAACCCATTGTCGCAGCTGCCGCAGAACGCTCGAGGAACTCCCGACGAGTGCACATGAACCGTCTCCCCTTAAAGACCCAGTAGCGTGCGGCGAGCGCGCCGACACCTCGGCCGCTGGCAGAAATCAATGCGGTAAATTAGAATCGCAAAAGTTGTTGCGTCTCGGATAATGTACATTGTATCCAATTTCAGCGTCAACCGCCGTACGAGCCCGCGCATAGACGTCATTTCGAAGAGTTGGCCATGCCTAAAGCGAAGCAAGTTCCCTTGCGCAGTACTCCGGTATTTCAAAAACAGGTACGGGTAACGGTTGCCGATGCGACCACGGACCAATTGCGCCGCCTGATCATTTCTGGCGAATTGGCGGACGGCACTCCTCTGCGCCAGGAAGCACTGGCCGAGGAACTTGGGGTCAGTCGCATTCCGGTTCGGGAGGCGCTGGCGCGGTTGGAGGGGGAAGGATTGGCCGCTAACTTTCCTCATCGCGGCTACGTGGTCACCGCTCTTTCCCGCAACGAGATTGCTGAACTGTTCGATTTGCGCGCCCTGATCGAACCGAATTTGATCGCCTTGGCGATCCCCAACATGACGGCTGATGACCTGGAAAAGGCGAAAACCGCGCTTTCCTCGTATAACGCCGACATCGACAAAGCGGACGTGCCGAGTTGGGGGGAGCACAACACCCGGTTTCACATGGCATTGTATGGCCCTTCGCAACGGCGCAAGACCCTCGAAATCGTGCGTGGGCTGCTGGTCAACACCGACCGGTACACGCGCCTCGTGCTGACCCTCGGCACTGGCGTGGAACAAGCCAAGGAGGACCATGGCGGTCTCCTGGAGTTCTGCCGGAAAAAGTCGATCAATCAGGCGGCCGCGCTCACCCTCGATCACATCCAAAGAGCGCGCGCCGATTTAGTCGGTTTACTCGACCGCCAACCCGGCATTCGTTGATTTCCGTCGAGTCTGAAGAGGGGACCTGACCGAACCGTCGGGGAGTGCCATTTTAATTCTTGCAATTGGATACAATATCCGTAAAGTCGGCTTTGGCGGAGCGCAGCGTGACCAGCGTTCTACAGCAATCAGCAGCCTCCCACACAGCGCACTGCGGCCGATTTGAAACTGCCTTCGGCTCACAACCAAATACACAAGGGGATTTCCGTGACGAGGACGAGAGCAAAAGGCTTGTTGGTTGGCACGATGATGCTCCCGATAGGCGCCGCATTGGCTGCCGACGGCGATGGCACGCTGGCGGAAGTTGTCGTGTCGGCGCAAAAGGTCACGGAAAATATCAAAGAGGTTCCGATCAGCGTATCGGTACTCAGTGCATCAGATTTGCAGAATCAGCACATCACCGACCTCGCCGATTTGACGCGGGCCGTGCCCAACTTCTCGTTCACTTCGAATGGCAACCCAGGCGGATCGGTCTTGGAAATGCGCGGCATCAGTTCGTCGGCTGGCGCATCTCCGGTCGCCATCTACTTGGACGACACCTCCATTACGGAAAGGACTACGCGCGGCTCGGTCGGCCAGCCCGAACCAGCGCTTTTGGATATCCAGCAAGTCGAAGTACTGCGCGGTCCTCAAGGCACGCTCTATGGCGCCAGCGCCGAAGCGGGAGTGCTCAAGTTTCGCACCAATCCCGTGAATCTAACGACATTCGAGGGGTCAGCGCTCGCGGAAACCTCGGAAACCCAGAATGGCGGATTCAATTATCGTGTGAACGGGGTTTTCAACGCGCCGATCATTGACGACTCCCTGGGCATCAGAATTGCGGCCGAGTCCGATCGCAATTCCGGATTTATCGATCGGGTGTCGCCCGAAGATGGCTTCTCATTGGGCACGCGCATCAATGGCAACGAGTCGACGGTCGCGCGCATCTCGGTCGAATCGAAGCCCACGGAGCAATTGAAGATCATTGCGAGTTTGTTCTACCAGCGAGCCACTTTCGGCAGCACCGATACGGTCACGCTTGGCCTCCCGGGGCTAGAGACGAATAACGTCGTGCCCGACCGGGGATCGAATACGCTGGTGGTCCCGACGCTCACCCTGACGTACGACTCCGCTTGGGCGGATTTCACGTCGGTCACGAGCGAATTTACCCGAAACGCCCCATTCAACTATGACGGCACGGTCTTCAACAGCGTCTACATCGCGCAGTGCAGTCTCGAGGGACTTTGCGGCAGCCCGCCCGTGCTCGCGCTCAACGGCCAACAAACCGGCGCGCAGATCGCCGCCCTGCCCTCGCCCGGGATAGACGGGCAATTCACGCGCCAATTTTCGCAGGAACTCAGGCTCAACTCAAAACCCTACCAGTCCAAAGGTTCACCCCTGACTTGGACTGCCGGCCTCTACTATCAGCAAAGCAATGATCGCATCAGCGATTTTGAGTACATTCCAGGGTTCAACTCCCTGTTCACGAACCTCTATGGCGCGGCAACTTTGGACAATTTGTTCGGCGGCCCACTGCCCAACGACCTGATCTATTTCGGCGGCTTTACCTTCATCGAGAAGCAGTATTCGGCGTTTGGTGACGCTACGTTTCACGCCAGCGACTCATTGCGATTCAGTGTCGGCTTGCGCTACTTGACAGCCCGGATCACGGATGACAATTACGCCGGTGGGTATTTCAACGGCGGCAACAGCTCAAGCGCGCTGCAAAGCAAGGATCATGCGCTCACACCGAAATTCTCCGTCGAGTATGACATCAATGAGCAAGCCACCGCTTACATCACCGCGAGCAAGGGATTTCGTCTGGGCGGACCCAATGAACCGGTCATTTCCTTCTGCGCCGGCGATCTGGCTGCCCTAGGCCTGACGGCGGCGCCGGCTTCATATGGGCATGACTCGCTTTGGAATTATGAGTTCGGGCTGAAAGCGCGGCCCACGCGCTGGCTTGCCATTAACTCCGCGATTTTCTACGATCGCTGGAGTCAACTGCAGCAAGCGATCAACCTGCCCGACTGCGGCTCGGGATTCACCACCAACCTGGGGGCTGCCACGGCATATGGCGCGGAAACGGATATCACCGCTTCGATCCTGACAGGCCTATCGGCCACGCTTTCAACCGGCTACACCCATGCGAATCTGACCGAGGCCATTCCGTCGATGGGCATCATGGCGGGTGAGCGTGTGGAAGGTGTGCCAGACTGGAGCTCCAATGTCTCGCTTGGGTATACAAAGCACATTGCCGCGAACGTGAATGGTGTTGCTCGCGCCAACTACAGCTACGTGGGAACGAGTCACGGTACCTTGGATCCGACGGACGCCGATTTCGAGCGGCCCTCCTACGGGCTTGCCGGCGCCAGCATCGGCGCGAGCGTCGACAAGTGGGAGGTTTCGGTGTTCGTCAAGAACCTCTTCGATAATCAGAAGATTTATCAGACTCCATCGCACGCGGACGTACCATTGGGTTTGGTGCTCACGCCGCGAATCATCGGCCTGAGCGCGACGGGAAGGTTCTAGAATGATGGCATGTTGGTGAGCACAGCGAACATCGCGGCAAATGCCGCCGGCCTTCGGCTGGACCAGGAATGCCGGTGAGACCGCCGCCCCTGCGGTGGATAGGATGGGTTGTCGCTGTGTCCGGCGCTTGCCTGCTGGTTGCGGCCTGGTTTGCACCCTACCTGTATGCGGAGTACCTATTCGATCTGCATGGCCAGAAGCCGGCACCCTTGCCCAAGCCCTCCTCCCCGGTTACGGGCCGCTGGGTCGACGACTACTTCGTGGTGCAGACCCTCGATCCAGATACCTTCGCGATTGGCGAGCCGCTTTATTACCAAGGCAACTATAGTTATCTGATCCTGGGCAAGGAACGCGCCTTGCTCTTCGATGCGGGAAGCGGCATCAGGGATATCGTGCCGGTCGTGCGCTCACTGACCACGCTGCCGGTGACCGTCATTCCCTCCCATCTACACTTCGATCACGTCGGCGCGCTCGGACGCTTCGATCAGACCGCGCTGCTCGACGTGCCGTCGTTACGGGGACGGACCGAGGACTCGCGCCTTACACTGTTGCGCTATGAGTTCCTGGGTTTCGCTGACCGCCTCGCGACGCCTACGTTCCGGATCGATCAATGGTGGGCGGCTGACTCAAGGATCGATCTTGGCGGACGCCAATTGCGCGTATTGGCCACCCCCGGCCACACGCCAACATCGGTGTCGCTGTACGACCAGGACCGTCACCTACTCTTCGCAGGCGACTTCCTCTATCCCGGGGAATTGTATGTTTTTCTGCCGGGGGCGAGTCGTGCGGCCTACCACGCAACCACGACACGATTGCTCACAATCATCGATCCCGCGACCAAAATCTTTGCGGCACACATGGAGGATCCGAGTGTCGCAATCAAGGCCCCTGTGCTGGAGGTCGAAGACTTGCGCGCCTTGGATAGAACCTTGACATCGATGGAACAGGGCAGCCTTACCTCGAGCGGTTTCTATCCGCGGATGTTCCCGGTGCGCGGCCCGATCCGGTTTGCAACAGGCTGGGCGTGGAATGACCAATGAGCGTATGAGCTCTCGAGCCACGATACCTGCGGGCATTGCAAAGACGCGTTTTTGGTGCGGAGGCACCAATCTAGCGACGCGGGTTGCTTGCAGCGACTAAGGGATCGACGGATTACGCTTCCCCAATGAACTCGCCGGTCGCCTGTCAATTCCTATTAACCAACACTTGTTTATTTGATTGTGTAAGCCGCGGATGCCACAGCGCTGTTGGCATATCCGGTAGCGACGGCGATCGCTTTGATGGTCTCGGTTGCGGTCACGGCGATCGCTTTGGTGTACTTGGTCGATGAAGTTGTTGGGGTGGTTCCGTTCGTCGTGTAATAGATGATGGCACCGGAAGTGGCATCCTTGATGGTCACCGACTGCGCGGCTGTGTAAGTACCCGCCACTGGAGAAAACACGGGTGTGGCGGCAGGCTTTTCGATGGTATACGTCGCGGATGCAACCGCGCTATCGGTGTAGCCGGTAGCGACGGCGATAGCTTTGATGGTCTCGGTTGCGGTCACGGCGATTGCTTCGGTGTACTTGGTCGATGAAGTTGTTGGGGTGGTTCCGTTCGTCGTGTAATAGATGACGGCACCGGAAGTGGCATCCTTGATGGTC
>Ga0116230_10000408_pt1 | contig 37741 bp, 37 predicted proteins | sample S1TSphfallax_3_FD_88678 | JGI IMG/M metagenome (GOLD analysis project Ga0116230, IMG submission 88678) | Host-associated microbial communities from peat moss isolated from Minnesota, USA - S1T2_Fd - Sphagnum fallax MG | ecosystem: Host-associated > Plants > Peat moss > Unclassified | place... | reverse complement strand
GGGTACCGCGCGATGCAGTTCAACTTTGTCGTTTCAACCAATGAGCGCGCGGTGCGTCTTTGGCAGTCACTCGGCTTCGAGATCGTCGGTCGCTTGCCGGGAGCATTTCGGCATCCGACTCAGCGCTTCGTGGACGCGCTGGTGATGTACCAAACGTTGTGACGGCCCGGAATCGTCGAGGTTTCCGGCGAAATGAAGTCGCGAAGGTGGTAGCAGGTTCCACAGGCGGCGAGCAGAAAAAATCCGCAACAGAACCAGCACTTACGACTCATATTGGTAGCGGGGGTAGGATTTGAACCTACGACCTTCGGGTTATGAGCCCGACGAGCTGCCAGACTGCTCCACCCCGCACCGGAGAGCCGATCATTGTACCGATGATGCCGGGCTTTGCAATACCTTTGAGAGCACCCGCTACAGCCTGGCACCCACCGCAGCCTGGTGAGCCGGGCCTACGGGATGGCCTGCTGGCAGAGCGTCAACAGGGCGGCCGGCATGATGCCGAGGCCCAGGGCGAACAAGGCGTTGACGCTGAGGACCGTGCGCATGAGTGTCGAGCCGCCGATTTGCATGGCATCGATCGGCGCGTCCATGTACATCAGTTTGACGATGCGCAGGTAGTAAAACGCTCCGACGACCGAGAGCACGACCGCAAGGATGGCCAGCCAGGTGTAGCCGGTCGAGAGCACGGCTTGGATGACGCCCAGCTTGGCGGGAAAGCCGATGAACGGCGGCAGACCCGCGAGACTGAACATGAAAATCGCCATCATGCCGGCGAACCACGGACTGCGGCTATTGAGCCCCTTGAAGTCCTCGAGCGCATCGGCTTCGAACCCCTGTCGCGCGAGCAAGAGGATCATCCCGAAGCACCCCGTGGCGACGAGGACGTAGGTGATCGTATAGAACATCGCCGCCTGATATCCCTGGGGCGTGCCCGCGAGGATCCCGAGCAGGATGTAACCGACGTGCGAGATGGTCGAATACGCGAGCATGCGCTTCAGGTTCGTCTGTGCGATCGCAACCACGTTGCCGATGATCATCGACAAGACGGAGAGCACGATCAGCATCTGGCTCCAATCGGGCTGGGAGAAGGCCAGCCCCTCCGTCAGCAGCCGCATGGTCAACGCAAAGGCGGCGATCTTGGGCGCGGAACCGATGAACAGCGTGACGCAGGTCGGCGAGCCCTCGTATACGTCGGGGATCCACATATGAAAAGGCACGGCCCCGAATTTGAATCCGACGCCGACGATGATGAACGCGATGCCGAACAACACACCCAGATTCGCCGAGAGTCCCGCATGCAGTGCGGCGGCGATGTCGGCGAGCTGCAAGCTGCCGGCGACGCCATAGATGATCGACATGCCGTACAGCAGGGTACCGGAAGCAAGCGAGCCGAGAACGAAGAACTTGATCCCCGACTCGGCCGCCCTGCCCGACTCACGGTCGAACGCAACCATTGCGTAGAGACACAAGGACATGAGCTCCAGACCCAGATAGAGGGTCAGCAGACTGGCCGCCGAGATCAGCACGAGAATACCGAGCGTCGCGAACAGCCCGAGCACGAAGTACTCGCCCTTGAAGATCGCCCGTCGCCGCAGGTAATCCGCCGAATAGATGAACACGACCGCCACCGTGAGCAGTGAAACGATTTTCAGGACCTGGGCCATCCGATCGAGTTCGAACATGTCGCCGAGCACGACGACCCGCGAGGCCAGCGGCTGAATCGCCACGAGCACGGCCGTCACGATCAGGCTCGCGACGGCCAGGACGCCGATCCAGCGGCGCTGCGCATCCGCGATGACGAGATCGAGGAGCAGCAGGAAACAAGCGACGGCCCCCAGGAAGATCTCGGGCAGCGCATAGATGAGACCGGCGTCGAAGGCGGCGATACTGAATGGCGTCATGCGATAACCCTAGGGACCGATCTTCGAGACCAGCAGTTGCTGGGCCAGGTGCAGCGTCGTCTCCCGCATCGTATCCAGCAGCGGCGCGGGCCATACGCCGACCAGGAGCACCGCCACGGCGAGGATTCCGAGGATCAGGAACTCCCTCCCGTCGAGGTCCTGCAGCGCGGCGACGTGGTCGTTGGCGACCGGACCGAAAATCACGCGCTTGATGAGCCACAGTGTGTAAGCCGCGCCCAGCACGAGCGTCGAGGCGGCGAGGAACGCAAACCAGACGTTGGCTTTGAACGCGGCCAAGATGACGAGAAACTCGCCGACGAAGCCCGAGGTCCCGGGGACCCCCGCATTCCCCATCGCGAACAACACCATGAACGCGCCGAACTTCGGCATCGTGTTGATCACGCCGCCATAGGCGCCGATCTCACGGGTGTGCATCCGGTCGTACATGACGCCGACACACAGGAACATCGCGGCCGAGACCAGGCCGTGCGAGATCATCTGCACGAGCGAGCCGTCCAGTCCGAGTTCGATCCCGGTCGTGCGACCGGAATGCGCGGCGATCGTGAAACCGATGAACGCGCCGAGCGTCACGAATCCCATGTGCGCGATCGAGGAATAGGCGATCAGCTTCTTCATGTCCTGCTGGGCGAGCGCGACGAAGCCGATGTACACGACCGCGATCAGCGAGAGGCTGATCATGAGCCAGTCGAGTTCGCGGCTGGCATCGGGCGCGATCGGCAGGGACAGGCGCAGAAAACCGTAGCCACCCATCTTCAGCATGATCGCCGCCAGCACGACGGAGCCGCCCGTGGGCGCCTCCACGTGGGCGTCCGGCAACCACGTGTGCACCGGCCACATCGGCACCTTGACCGCGAAGGCGGCGAAGAACGCGAGAAAGATATAGGTCTGTTCCGTGAGGCTGAGGGGCATGCGCTGGAATGCCAGGATGTCGTAGCTGCCCGACTTCAAATACAGGTAAATCAGCGCGACCAGCATCAACAACGAACCGAGAAAGGTGTAAAGGAAGAACTTGATCGACGCGTAGACTCGCCGCGGACCGCCCCAGACACCGATGATCAAGAACATCGGTATCAGCATGACCTCCCAGAACACGTAGAACAGCACGGCATCGAGCGCGGCGAAGACGCCGATCATCGAGCCCTCGAGGATCAGGAAGGCGGCGAAATACTGCGATACCCGCTTGTCCACGCTCTTCCAGCCGGCGATCACGACGAGCACGCTCGTGAACGTCGTCAGCAGGATCAGCGGCAGGGAGATGCCGTCGATCCCGACGTAGTACTGGGCGTTCCAGGTCGGAATCCAATGCGCGCGCTCGACGAACTGCATGTCGAACAGCCCGGCATTGAACCCGGTGTAGAGCGGGATGCTGCACAGGAACGTCAGCATCGCGACGACCAGGGCGAACCAGCGCGCAGCCGACGCGCGAGTTTCGCCGAACGCGAGCGTCGCCGCGCCCCCGACGATGGGCAGACCGATCAAGATCGACAGGAGGTGTTCGCTCATCAGCTTCGCCAAATCAGCCAGAACAGGAGCGACGCGAGCCCGAGGATCATCGCAAACGCATAGTGATAGAGGTAACCGGACTGCGCATAGCGCACCACCGAGGAGAGCCAGCCGACCACGCGGGCGCTGCCGTTGACGGCCCCGCCATCGATCACCAGTTGGTCCCCGACCTTCCACAGGCCTCCGCCGAGGAGGCGCGAGCCGGCTGCGATCACGTGATTGTTGAACCAGTCAAAGCCGAACTTATGCACCAGGATTTCGTAGAGCCAGTGAAATGTGCGCTCCGCGCGATCTGCGAGCTCCGGCTTCTTCAGAAAGAATATCCACGCCGTTAACACCCCGAGACCGGCGAGATACACGGGCACCGCCAGGAACGAGCGCGCGATGAAGCTCAGGGAGCCGCCGAAGTCCTCCCCGACCTTCGAAAGCACGTCGTTCGCCGGCAGGACATGAATGGCGCCCGCGAAGAAGTCGCCGAACAGCAGCGGCTGAATCGTGAACCAGCCGACCGCTGCGGCCGGGATCGCGAGCAGGATCAAGGGTATCGTAATCGTCCAGGGACTCTCGTGCAGGTGGTGGCGCGTCTCCTCGTCCATGCGCTCCTTGCCATGGAAGGTCATGAAGAACATGCGGAACGTGTACACGGCGGTGATGAACACCCCGGACACGACCGCGAAGTAGGCATAACCGGATCCGATCCTGTGCGACTCCCCCACCGCCTCGATGAGCGCATCCTTGGAAAAGAAGCCCGACGTGCCGGGAAAGCCGATCAGCGCGAGCGCGCCGATCAGACACGTCCAGTACGTGATCGGCATGTATTTCCTCAGACCGCCCATGCGGCGCATGTCCTGCTCGTGATGCATCGCTTCGATCACGGAGCCGGCCGCGAGGAACAGCAGGGCCTTGAAGAAGGCGTGCGTCATCAGGTGAAAGATGCCGGCACCATAGGCCGAAACGCCCAGCGCCACGGTCATGTAGCCGAGCTGCGAGAGCGTCGAATAGGCGACGACGCGCTTGATGTCGTTGTTCACGATGCCGAGCAGGCCCATGAAGAACGCGGTCGTCGCGCCGATGATCAACACCGTCGAGAGCGCGGTTTCCGACAGCTCGAACAGCGGTGACATGCGCGCGACCATGAAGATGCCCGCGGTGACCATCGTCGCCGCGTGGATCAACGCCGAAATCGGCGTCGGGCCTTCCATGGAGTCCGGCAGCCATACGTGCAGTGGGACCTGCGCGGACTTGCCCATCGCGCCGACGAACAGACAGATGCAGGTGAAGGTGATCGCGGACCATGCGATCGTCGGCGTGACGTGAATCTCGGCCCCGGCGAAGGCGGTGGCGTGCGCGAACACGGTCCCGTAATCGAGCGAACCCGTGTAATAGAGGACCGCCGCGATCCCGAGAACGAAGCCGAAGTCACCGACCCGATTGACGAGAAAGGCCTTGAGATTGGCGGCGATCGCGGTGGGCCGCGTGTACCAGAATCCGATCAGCAGATACGAGACGACGCCGACCGCCTCCCAGCCGAAGAACAGCTGCATGAAGTTGTTGGCCATCACGAGCATCAGCATCGCGAACGTGAACAGCGAGATGTAACTGAAGAACCGGGTGTAACCGGGGTCCTCATGCATGTAGCCGACGGTATAGATGTGCACCATCAACGAGACGAAGGTCACGACGACCATCATCATCGCCGTCAGGTGATCGATGTAGAAGCCGATCCCGAGGTGCAAACCATCGCTGACGAGCCAGGTGTAGACCGCCGCATCGTGGACGGGAAGGCCATCGACGAGGAACTTGTCGAGCACGTAGAGGGACAAAACACAGGACAGCGCGACGCCGGCGATCGTCACGACGTGGGCGCCGGTGCGGCCGATCAGTCGCCCCCCGAGCCCGGCGGCCAGCGACGCGAACAGGGGCGCCAGCACGATCGTCAAATAAATCTTCTGCATGATGGTGCTCGATCCCTCAGCCCTGCAATGTGTCGAGATCTTCGACGTCGATGCTGCGGCGCTCGCGGAACAGCACGACCAAGATGGCGAGGCCGATGGCCGCTTCCGCCGCCGCGACCGTCAGAATGAAAAAGACGAAGATTTGCCCGTTGATGTCGCCGAGAAAGCGCGAAAACGCGATGAAATTGAAATTCACCGCGAGCAGCATCAGTTCGATGCACATCAGGAGGAGAATGATGTTCTTACGGTTCAGGAACAGCCCGGCGACCGCAATCGCGAACAGGATCCCGGACAGGGTGAGCACGTGGGCGAGGCTGATCATGGGCGGTTCTCGGAGCTCATCTTGACGATCCTGATACGGTCCTTCGCACGCACCGCCACCTGCCTGGCGATGTCCTGCGGTTTGCCGCCGGTGCGCTGTCGCAAGGTGAGCACGATCGCCGCAACGCTCGCAACCAACAGGACCAGGGCGGCGATCTCGGCCGGATAGGCGTACCGGGTGAACAGCACGGTGCCAAGCGCACGCGTGTTGGAATAGTCCGGCGGCAGGGCGGGCGCCGCCCGCAGGGTGATGCCGCCGAGGTGTCGGACGACGATCACGTTGATCATCGCGAACACGACGAAGCCGGCGACCGCGACCGCCAGCGGCCAGTACCGCGCGATGCCGCGGCGGAACTCCTCGACGTTGATGTCGAGCATCATCACGACGAACAGGAACAACACCATGACCGCGCCCACGTAGACCAATACCAGTACGATCCCCAGGAACTCGGCATCGAGCAGGAGCCAGATCACGGCGCTCGTGAAGAAACACAGCACGAGCAGCAGGGCCGAGTGAACCGGATTCTTCACCAGGATCATGCCGAGCGCGGCCGCGAGCAGAATCCCGGCAAAGACGAAAAATAGAATCGTCGGAAACATCACCGATACCGGGCGTCGGCGGCCCGATCCGCCGCGATCATCGCCTCGTAGCGCTCGCCGACCGCGAGCAGCTTGTCCTTGTTCATGATGTTCTCGCCGCGATTCTCCATGTGGTACTCGTGGATACGGGTCTCCACGATCGCGTCGACCGGGCAGGCCTCCTCGCAGAACCCACAGTAGATGCACTTGAACAGATCGATGTCGTAGCGCGTCGTGCGCCGCGTGCCGTCATTGCTGGCATCGGACTCGATCGTGATCGCGAGCGCGGGGCACACGGCTTCGCAGAGCTTGCAGGCGATGCAGCGCTCCTCGCCGTTGGGATACCGGCGCAGCGCATGCAGCCCGCGGAAGCGCGAACTCTGCGGCGTCTTCTCCTCCGGATAATTGATCGTGATCTTGGGCCGGAACATCTCCTTGATGGTCACGCCCAAGCCCTGGATCAACTCCCAGAGCAGGTAGGTCTTCAGGAAACTGCGTATGCCTTGCATCAATGCCCCCCAGCCCATGGACCGACGTGGAAATAGATCATCACGCCCTCGACCAGCAGCCAGATCAGGGTCACGGGAATCAGGGCCTTCCAGCCCAGACGCATGATCTGATCGTAGCGATAGCGCGGAAAGGTCGCGCGCAGCCAGAGAAAGCCGAACATCGGCACGAGCGTCTTCAAGCCCAGCCAGAAGAATCCGGGAGCCGCGAGCACGCTGTCGGCAAGCCAGCTGCCGGGGAAATACCCGTCGATCGGCGAGAGCCAGCCGCCGAAGAAGAACACGACGGTCAGCACCGAGATGAGGATCATATTCACGTATTCGGCGATGAAGAACAACGCGAAGCCCATGCCCGAATAATCGACGTGAAAACCCGCGACGATCTCCGATTCGCCTTCGGCGACGTCGAACGGCGCGCGATTCGTCTCGGCGACGCCGGCGATGAAGTAGACGACCAACAAGGGAAACAACCAGAACCAGTTCCAGCTGAGGAAGCCCCCCTGCTGCGACTTGACGATGTCGCCGAGGTTGAGGCTGCCCGCCGCCATCAGCACGCCGACCATGGCGAAGCCCATCGCGATCTCGTAGGCCACGATCTGCGCGGCCGAGCGCATCGCGCCCAAGAAGGCGTACTTCGAGTTCGCCGCCCAACCCGCGAGGATGATCCCGTAGACCCCCATCGAGGTCAGCGCCAGCACGTAGAGCAGTCCCGCGTCGATGTTCGCGAACGTGTGCTCGGGTCCGAAGGGAATGACGGCCCAGATGCCGAGCGCCGGCACGAGCGCGAGAAACGGGGCCAAGCGGAACAGGAACTTGTTCGCGTCTGCGGGGATCACGATTTCCTTGAAGATCAGCTTGAACACGTCGGCGAACGGCTGACCCGCGCCCGGGATGCCGAACAGGTTGACGCGGTTCGGGCCGCGGCGCGCCTGGATCCAGCCGATGACCTTGCGCTCGGCGAGCGTATAGAAGGCCATGATCAGAATGAGGCAGATCATCACGATCACGGTCTGCACGGCGGTGAGCAGCGGCGTCGCCCAGTAGGCCGTGATCCAGCCGTTCAACCACTCCCGCAGATCGTCCCACTGCCACATGGTCAGAGCACGACGCGGGCCAGCTGCCCGTCCCGGGTTTTGGCCAGGGCCTCGGACCCGCGGACCAGCACATCGCCCTGATAGGGGGGCACGTCGATCCAGGCCGCGTTCGTCGTGCCCTCGCCCGCCGCCCGGGAGCGCGACGCCGCAGCGGGTGCGAGCGCAACGGCGGGCGCGTCGGACACCGGGGCGGCGACCGACTTCAGCGCCGACAGCACTTCCTCGGCGCTCGCGTAATCGATGCCCGGCACCTCGAGCAGATTCGCGATGACCCGCAGCACCTTCCAACCCGGCCGGCTGTCGCCGACGAGTTTCGTGGCGCCCTGCCAGCTCTGCCAGCGACCTTCGATGTTCACGAAGGTGCCCGCGGTCTCGGCGAAGGCGCCGATCGGCAGGACGACATGCGCGCGGGAGCTCAAGGCCTCGGGCAAATGGGTGGTCGCGGCGATCACCAGTTCGGCCGAATCCAGCGCGTCGATGTCGCCCGCCAGATCGAGGGCCGGGTCGATGCCGCCGAACAGCACGTAGGCTTTGAGGCGCGCCGCCAGCATCGGGCCCGCGGCGAGCCCCGTGGTCGCGGCCGGCCGTCCGCCCGGCAGACGATGCGGGACCGCGCCCGCGACGTAGGCACCCGCGGCGTTCGCGCCTTCGGTGAGCATGCCGAGGCTCGCGCCGGCGACCTTGGCCAGCAAGCCCGCCAGGACCTGCAACTGACCGTAAGCCGGATGTCGCTGGGCGAGCTGGCCGAGGATCACCGCCCTGCGCTCGCCGGTGAGCAGCGCCGTGGCGAGCGCGCGGTGGATGTCGTTGACCGGGGCCGGCGGGATGTCGAGGTTGAGCGGCGTGCCGGCCGCGGCTGCGGCGGCCTGCAGCACGGCGCCGAGCTCGCCGACCAAGTCCGTTTCCGCCACACCATAGGCGGCGACCGGAAACAGATACTCGTGCTCTCGCGGATTCAGGAATGCGACCTTCGCCCCCTTGAGCGCCGCCTTGCGGAGCCGGTGCGCGAGCAGCGGCACCTCGTGCCGCAGATTGCTTCCGACGACCAGCACGCCCTGCAAGGCCTCCACGGCGGCGATCGAAATCCCGAGACCGGGCACCGGTTCGCCGTCCTGCGTGGAAAAATCCGTCTGGCGCAGGCGATGATCGAGATTGCCGGTGCCGAGCGCGCGCGCGATTTGCGCGAGCAAATAAAACTCCTCGGTCGTCGAGGAAGGTGCGGCGAGAATGCCGATGGCGGCGGCACCGGCCGCGGCCCGGATCTTCGCAAGGCCCTTGGCGGCGGCTTCGAGCGCGGTCTCCCAGTCGACGACGGTCAGCGCTCCGTCGACACGCAGCATCGGCTGGGAAACACGCTGCGGCGAGTAAATGCCCTCGAAGCCGAAGCGATCGCGGTCCGCGATCCAGGTTTCGTTGACCGACTCGTTTTCACGCGGAACCATGCGCATGAGTTTGCCGCGCAGGACGTGGGCGTAAAGATTGGTGCCGAAGCCATCGTGCGGCGAGACCAGGGCATGCTGCGTCATCTCCCACGAACGCGCGTGATAGCGAAACGGCTTGTTGTTCAGCGCGCCGACCGGACAAAGGTCGATGATGTTCGCGGACAATTCGTGATCGACACTGTGTTCCACATAGGTCGTGATCTCCATGTGTTCGCCGCGCCCGGTCGTTCCGAGTTCGGGAAAGCCCTGGATCTCCTGGCCGAAACGCACGCAGCGCGTGCACTGGATGCATCGCGTCATGTCGGTCGACACCAGCGGACCGATATTCTTGTCCTTGACGACCCGCTTGCGCTCCGAAAAACGCGAGATGTCCCGACCGTAGCCCATCGCCTGATCCTGAAGCTCGCATTCGCCGCCCTGATCGCAGATCGGACAGTCGAGCGGGTGGTTGATCAGCAGGAATTCCATCGTCGCCTTCTGCGCGGCGATGGCACGCGGCGATTTGGTGAAGACTTTCATCCCCTCGGCGACCGGCGTGGCGCAGGCGGGCAAGGGCTTCGGCACCTTCTCGACTTCGACGAGGCACATGCGGCAATTGGCGGCGACGGAGAGCTTCTGGTGATAGCAGAAGCGCGGGATATAGATGTCCGCCGGGTCCGTGACCTGCATGATCATCTGACCCTTGCGAGCCTTCAGCGGAATCCCGTTGACTTCGATGTTGACCAGATCGTCGCTCATGCGTTTCCCTTACGCCGCCGCCGCGGCGCGCGCCGTGACGATCGAGCGACCCTTGTGTTCGACCATGTACTCGAACTCGTGCCGGAAATGCTTCAAGAAGCTCTGCACGGGCCATGCGGCCGCATCGCCGAGCGCGCAAATCGTGTGACCTTCGATCCGGTTGGCGACGTCGACCAGCATGTTCAGGTCCTCGGTCCGCCCCTGGCCCGCGAGGATCCGGCGCAGGACGCGATCCAGCCAACCGGTGCCCTCGCGGCAGGGCGTGCACTGACCGCAGGATTCGGACATGTAGAAGCGCGACAGCCGTTCGAGCGCGCTCACCATGCAGGTGGTCTCGTCCATCACGATCATGGCGCCCGTGCCGATCGAGGAGCCGGCCTTCTTGAGCGAGTCGTAGTCCATGTTGATGCCCTGGATCGCGGCGGCCGGGAGCACGTTGACCGACGAGCCGCCGGGGATCACCGCCTTCAATTCGCGCCCTTTCCAGACACCGCCGGCGAGCGCGAGCAGATCCTTGAACGGGATACCCAAGGGCAGCTCGAAGTTGCCGGGCTTGTTGACGTGCCCTGACACCGAGAAGATCACCGTACCGCCCGAATTGGGCGGCCCGAGTCCCGCGAACCAGGAGGCACCCTTGCGCATGATCGTCGGCACCGAGGCGAAACTCTGGGTGTTGTTGATCGTCGTCGGCTTGCCGAACAGACCGAAGTTCGCCGGAAACGGCGGCTTGAAGCGCGGTTTGCCGGGCTTGCCCTCGAGCGACTCGAGCAGCGCGGTCTCCTCGCCGCAAATGTAGGCGCCGGCGCCGATGAACGTGTGCAGATCGAAATCGACGCCCGAGCCCAGGATGTTCTTGCCGAGCAGACCCGCGGCGTACGCTTCCGCGAGCGCGGCCTCGAAACGCGGAATCGGCTCGCCCAGGAATTCACCGCGGATGTAGTTGTAACCGACCGTGGCCGTCATCGCATAACCGCCGATCGCCATGCCTTCGATGACCGCATGAGGATTGAAGCGCAGGATGTCCCGATCGTGACAGGTGCCGGGCTCCGACTCGTCGGAATTGCACACGACGTACTTCTGCACCGGCGAACTGCGCGGCATGAAGCCCCATTTGACGCCCGTGGGAAAGGCCGCGCCGCCGCGACCGCGCAGACCCGAGGCCTTGACCTCCTCGATGACCTTTTCCCGCGGCGTCTGCTCGCGCAGGATCTTCTCCCAGGCCTCGTAGCCGCCGAAGCGCCGATATCCCTCGAGCGTCCAGGAGCGCTCGTGCAATAACGCCTCGAAGCAGACCAGATTCTGTTCGTATGCCATCAATGCCACCCGCCCGTCATTTCAACTCGTCCAGGATGCGATCGATCTTCTCGGGCGTGAGCGACTCGTGGAACACGTGGTCGACCATCATCATCGGCGCCCCGACGCAGGCCGCCAGACACTCCTCCTCCCGCTTCAGGAAGATGCGGCCGTCCGGCGTGCTCTCGCCGGTCTTGATCCCGAGCTTCGCTTCGACGTGCGCGACCATGTCCTCGGCGCCGCGCAACATGCAGGAAATATTGGTGCATACCGATACGTGATGGCGGCCGACCGGGTGGGTCTCGAACATCGAGTAGAACGTCGCGACCTCGTACACCTGCATCGGTGGAATACCGATGTAGGCGGCGACGGCATCCATCAATTGCGTCGTCAAAAACCCGTCGTTCTCGTGCTGCGCGGCATGCAGTGCCGCAATCACGGCGGAACGCTTGCGCTCCGGCGGGAATTTCACGAGCCAGCGGTCGATTTCCTCGCGCACCGATGCCGAGAGTTCGCCGCGCGCCGTCAGCGCGGAACCCCCGCTCATCGGTCGATCTCCCCGAAAACGATGTCCTGGGTGCCGATGACCGCGACCACGTCCGCGAGCATGTGGCCACGGACCATCTCGTCGAGCGAGGCAAGATGCGCGAAGCCGGGCGCGCGAACCTTGAGACGATACGGTTTGTTGGCGCCATCGGACACGAGGTACACGCCGAGTTCGCCCTTGGGCGCCTCGATCGCCATGTACACCTCGCCCGCCGGAACACTGTAGCCTTCGGTCATCAGTTTGAAATGATGAATCAATGATTCCATGTCGCCCTTGAGCTCCTCGCGCCGCGGCGGCCTGACCTTGCGATCGTCGATCATGACCGGACCCGGGTTCGCGCGCAGCCAGGCGATGCACTGCGAAACGATCCGGTTGGACTGGCGCAGTTCCTCGATGCGCACGAGGTAACGGTCGTAGCAATCCCCGTTGAGGCCGACCGGAATGTCGAAATCGAGCAGGTCATAGACCTCGTAGGGCTGCTTCTTGCGCAAATCCCATTCCACGCCGGAACCGCGCAGCATCGGACCCGAGAATCCGAGCTGCATCGCCCGCTCCGGACTGACGACGCCGATGTTCACCGTGCGCTGCTTCCAGATCCGGTTGTCGGTGAGCAGCGTCTCGTACTCATCGACACAGGCCGGGAAGCGCTTCGTGAAGTCCTCGAGGAAGTCGAGCAGCCCGCCGCTGCGCCGCTCGTTCAGGCGGTCGACGTCCTTCTTGCTGCGCCACTCCGAATATTGGTACTGCGGCATCCGCTCCGGCAGATCGCGATACACCCCGCCGGGGCGGTAATAGGTCGCGTGCATGCGGGTGCCCGAGACCGCCTCGTAACAGTCCATCAGGTCCTCGCGTTCCCGGAAGCAATACAGGAACACGCTCATCGCGCCGATGTCGAGACCGTGCGAGCCCAGCCACATCAGATGATTCAGGATGCGCGTGACCTCGTCGAACATCACGCGGATGTATTGCGCGCGCACGGGCGGCGCGATACCGAGCAGTTTCTCGATAGCGCCCACGTACGCGTGCTCGTTGCACATCATCGAGACGTAGTCGAGCCGGTCCATGTAGCCGATCGACTGGTTGAAGGGCTTGCTCTCGGCGAGCTTCTCGGTGCCCCGATGCAGGAGCCCCACGTGAGGATCGGCCTTCTGGATCACCTCGCCGTCCATCTCGAGCACGAGGCGCAACACGCCGTGGGCGGCCGGATGCTGCGGCCCGAAGTTCATCGTGAAATTCCGGATCTCGGACATCAGGGTTTACCCACCGGCGCGTTGGTGAGTTGCGGGTCGTAGCGGTTGTCGTGTCGGATCACTTTGGGCACGAGCACGCGCGGATCGATCGTCACGGGCTGATAGACGACGCGACGCTTCTCGGGATCGAAGCGCACCTCGACGTTGCCGGAGAGCGGAAAGTCCTTGCGAAACGGGTGTCCGATGAATCCGTAGTCGGTCAGCAAACGACGCAGGTCGGGATGGCCCTTGAACAGGATACCGAACAGATCGAAGGTCTCGCGCTCGAACCAATCCGCCGAGGCCCAGATGCCGGTCACCGAGTCGACGATCGGCTGCGTGTCGTCGGGGCAGAACACTTTCAGGCGCACCCGTTGATTGAGACTCACGGAAAGCAGGTGGTAGACGACCGCGAAGCGCCGGCCGGCGGGCTGCGCTTTCGCGATGCTGCCATCGATGTCCTCGCTCGCCGCGCCGATACGCAGCACGCCGCGGCTGAAACCCGTGGCCGTCGCGGCTTGCGTCTTCCACTCGGTCTCGCCGAACTGCAGGTAGTCGACGCCGCAGACGTCCATCAGCATCTCGAATTTGAGTTCGGGGGCATCGCGCAGGAATTGCGCCACCCGCAGCAGACCCTCGGCGGGTACTTCGTAGCTCAGCTCACCGGCATGCGGCGGCAGGGCCTGCAGCTGATCGGCGAGCAGACGCGTGACCGTGAGCGCGAGTTCCTCGAGCCGGGTCGGCGCCGCGCCACCGCTGGGAGCACCGGGCTCCCCGACCGTCGCGCCGGGGGTGCTCATCGAACGATCGCCTTGTTGCGCTTGATCTTGTTCTGCAGCTGGATGATGCCGTAGAGCAGGGCTTCCGCGGTCGGCGGACAGCCTGGTACGTAAACATCCACCGGGACGATCCGATCGCAGCCGCGCACGACGGCGTAGGAATAATGATAGTAGCCCCCGCCGTTCGCGCAGGAACCCATGGAGATCACCCAGCGTGGCTCGGCCATCTGGTCATAGACCTTGCGCAGGGCCGGCGCCATCTTGTTGACCAGGGTGCCGGCCACGATCATGACGTCGGATTGACGGGGGCTGGGCCGGAATACGATGCCGAAGCGGTCGAGATCGTAGCGCGCCGCACCGGCATGCATCATCTCCACCGCGCAACAGGCGAGACCGAAGGTCATCGGCCACAAGGATCCCGTCCGCGCCCAGTTGATGAGCTTGTCGACGGTCGTGACCTCGAAGCCAGGGACGGCGCCGCTGGCGCCCGCCGTGACAGCGTCTGCCGGCTCTAGTCCCATTCCAAGGCCCCTTTCTTGTAGTCATAGACCAAGGCGACGATCAAGATCAGCGCGAACAGGAGCATCGCGAGCAATCCAAAGGTCCCGGTCGCCTTGAGCGAGACCGCCCAGGGGAAAAAGAATGCGATCTCTAGATCGAAGACGATGAAGATGATCGCGACCAGGTAGTAACGCACGTCGAAGCGTACCCGCGAATCCTCGAATGCCTCGAACCCGCATTCGTACGGTGACAGCTTTTCCGGATCAGGGCGACGCGGTCCCGCCAGCAAGCCGATGGTATAGAGCGCGAGACCAATGACGGTGGCCAGCCCGAGAAAAATCAAGATCGGCAAATAGTGTCGCAACATGATCGGCGCAGATTTGCGGCTCCCCCCCGAGGCTCTCGTATGACGCCAAAATTCTATCAAAATCAAGATGGTGCCGACGGCCGGACTCGAACCGGCACAGGTTGCCCCACTAGCCCCTCAAACTAGCGCGTCTACCAATTTCGCCACGTCGGCTTGATGATCGTCAAATAGTCAAATTGTCCTACCCCTCACGGGGCCTTGCTCGGCGGTGGAGCTTCCGGGGCAGGCGCTGTGGGAGCCGCGCCGCCCGGCGGCGCGCTGGGTTGTGGCGCTGCCGTGGTGCTGGCGGCCGCTTGCGCCGCCCGCTCCAGCACGGTCGTGGGTTCGGCACTGCTGCGGGTGCCCACGTAAGCCAAGGTCAGACTCGTCGCAAAGAACAAGGCGGCAAACACGGCCGTGAGGCGCGAAAACAGCGTGCTCGTGCCACGCGCGCCGAATACGGTCCCGGAAGCGCCCGAACCGAAGCCCGCGCCCGCCTCGGCGCCCTTGCCTCGTTGCAACAGCACGAGTCCCACGATCACGAACGCCAACAGCACGTGCACGACCAAAATGAATCCACGCAACATAAACGAACTCTCAATGACGCGCGGCCGCTGCCGCGCATATCTCGTAAAACTCATCGGCGCTCAGAGACGCACCGCCCACCAAGCCCCCGTCGACGTCGGGCATCGCGAACAGATCGGCGGCGTTGCCCGCCTTGACGCTCCCGCCGTAGAGGAGCCGCAGCCGACCCGCGATCTTAGCATTTTGTTCCTCCACACGATGGCGGATGAACGCATGCACGGCCTGCGCTTGGTCGGGCGTCGCGGTCCGGCCGGTGCCAATGGCCCAGACGGGCTCGTACGCGACGACCCCGGAACCCACGGCCTCGATTCCGTTCAGGACGATGACGGCGTCGAGTTGCCGGGCGATGACCGCCTCCGTCTTCCCCGCCTCGCGCTCCTCCAAGGTCTCGCCGACACACAGCACGGGCGTGAGACCGCCGGCCAGGGCCGCCCCGAACTTGCGTGCCACCAAGGCATCGTCCTCGTGATACCAATGGCGCCGCTCCGAGTGCCCCACGAGCACGAGCGAGGTGCCGACATCGCGCAGCATCGCCGCGGAGACCTCGCCCGTGAAGGCGCCTCCCGCCTCGGCACACACATCCTGGCCACCCACCGCGATCGGCCCACCGGCGAGCGCAGCGACCGCGTCGGCGAGATAGACGAAGGGCGGGAATATCGCCACGTCGATCGGCCACTGCGGTCGGATTCGCAATTCCAGCTCCGCCAGCAGGGCTGAATTTCCAGCGCGCGAGCCGTTCATTTTCCAATTACCCGCCACCATCGGACGACGCATGGGCACCTACCTCCGGAATCCACTCTGCGGGAAAGGCGGCGAAGATTAGCCCTGCAGGCCGCCAACTGCAAGCCCTCAGCCGGAGCGTTGGCGGGCGGCGGCCTCCACGACCGTGGCGATCTCGCGCGCGCCCCGCTTCACGAGCGTCGCGTCATAACCCTCGACCATGACCCGGATCACCGGCTCCGTGCCCGACGCCCGCAGCACGATGCGGCCGCGGCCCTCGAAACGACGCTCGACCTCGCGCACGATGTCGAGCACCGCGGCATCGGTCATCGGATCGAAGCGCCGCTCGACCTCGACGTTCAGCAGCACCTGCGGATACTTCGGCATCGCGGCGGCGAGCTCCGCAAGACCGCTGCCGCTGCGTTTCATGATGCTGAGTACCTGCAACGCGCTCAGGAGGCCGTCCCCGGTCGTCGTCTTGTCGAGACACAGGATGTGACCGGAGGTCTCGCCGCCCAGCGTGCCGCCGACCTCGTTGAGCAGCGCCAGCACGTTTCGATCGCCGACCTGCGCCCGCCGGAACTCGATACCCCGATCGGCGAGCGCATGCTCCAGACCCAGATTGCTCATCACGGTGCCCACCACGGGTCCCCGCAGCTCGCCGGCGGCATGCCGCGCGGTTGCGAGGATGAACAGCATTTGATCGCCATCGACGAGACGACCCAGGGCGTCAACCATGAGCACCCGGTCGCCGTCGCCATCGAGGGCGAGGCCGACTTGCGCGCGGACGCCGGGGACCGTCAATTGCAGCAACTCCGGCACCGTCGAGCCGCAGCCATCGTTGATATTGCGGCCATTCGGCGAGCAGCCGATCGGAACGATCTCGGCGCCCAAGTCCGCGAGCACGCGGGGCGCCACTTTGTAGCCGGCTCCATTGGCGCAGTCGATGACGATCTTGTAGCCCCGCAGGTCCATGCCGGGCGGCAAGGTCGAGGCACAGAAATCCTGATAGTGCGTGCGGCTGCGATCGATGCGGGTCGCTCGGCCGAGTTCGGCGGACTCGCGCGTCACGACGGGCCCGTCGATGAGCCGCTCGATCTGCGCCTCGACCTCGTCCGAGAGCTTGCGCCCGTCGGCGCCGAAGAATTTGATCCCATTGTCGTGATAGGGATTATGCGAGGCACTGATGACGACACCGAAGCGGCAGCCGAGTCGCTGGGTCATGTAAGCGACCCCCGGCGTCGGCAAGGGTCCGATCAGCATGACGTCGACGCCGGCGGCGACGAAGCCCGCCTCGAGCGCGGATTCGAACAGATAGCCGGAAACACGGGTGTCCTTGCCGATCAGGACGCGGCCGCCCTGCGGCGCCAGCACCCGCGCCGCAGCGCTGGCGAGACGCAGGGCGAAATCCACGGTCATCGGGCTCTGGCCCACCCTGCCGCGCACGCCGTCGGTGCCAAAATAACGACCGCTCAAGATTCGGTTCCTTTCATGATGGCGGCCACCACGTCGATCGCGTCTCGCGTCGCCGCGACATCGTGGGAGCGGATGACTTGGACACCCATCGCGGCGCTCCAGGCCGCGGCGCCCAGGCCACCCGCCAAGCGCTGCTCGACGCTGCGGCCCCCGAGGACGTGGCCCAGGAAGCCTTTGCGCGACACGCCGACGAGCAACGGCGCACCAAGGCGGTGCAACGCGGGCAAGTCCCGCAACAGCCGCAAATTATGCTCCACCGTCTTGCCGAAGCCGATACCCGGGTCGAGTACGATGCGATCGGCGGCGATCCCGGCCGCGAGACTTGCCGCGCGCTGCGCCGCAAGAAAGTCACCCACCTCCGCGACTACATCCGTGTAGCGAGGATCGATCTGCATGCTGCGCGGATCCCCTCGCATGTGCATCAGGCAGACGCCGACCTCGGCGCGCGCCGCCCACTCCTTGGCGCCGGCAGCGCGCAGGGCGCAGACGTCGTTGACGATCGAGGCGCCGGCTGACACGGCCGCGGCCATCACCGCGACCTTGCTCGTGTCGACCGAGATCGGCAGATCGCAAACCCCCTGCAGAGCCTCGACGACCGGCACGATCCGGTCGATCTCCTCGTCCTCCGAGACGCGCTCGGCGCCCGGACGCGTCGACTCGCCACCAATGTCCAGAATGGCCGCCCCCTCGGCGACCATGCGCTCGGCGCGGGCAAGAGCCGCGTCCCGTGCCAGGTAGCGACCGCCGTCGGAGAAGGAGTCGGGAGTTATGTTCAGGATGCCCATGACCAAGGGGCGTTCGAGAGACAAGCTTCGATGTCGACAGCGCCAAATCATCATTTCCTCGCTGCCGCCGCCACCCCCGCGGCGCGTAGATGCAAAAAGGCCGATGGGATCACCATCGGCCTTGAGCGACCCGAGGGCTGGTGCGGCTAGTGCTGGCCGGCCGGGCTGACCAGCGGCGTGCTCGGCTTTTCGGCCGAAGGGCCCCGCGGCGTCGGCGTCGGTGTGTCGTCCCAATCGCGCGGCGGACGCGGCACTTTGCCTTCCATGATGTCCTTGATCTGTTCCTCGTCGATGGTCTCGTACTTCATCAGGGCATCGGTCATCGCTTCCAACTTGTCCATGTTGGTCTTGATGATGGTGTACGCCCGCTGATAGTTGCTGTCGATCACGTGACGAACTTCTTCGTCGATGACGTGCGCAGTGACGTCCGAGACCTGCTTGTGCTGGGTCACGCTGCGGCCGAGGAACACTTCACCGGATTCTTCGCTGTAGGTCTGCGGACCGAGCCGGTCGGACAAGCCCCAACGGGTGACCATGTTGCGCGCCAGTTCGGTGGCTCGTTCGATGTCGTTCGAGGCCCCGGTGGTCACGGCGTCGGCGCCGAACACCAGTTCCTCGGCGACGCGGCCGCCGAACAAGGTCGCAATCCGGCTCTCGAGACGCCGCTTGCTCGTGCTGTAGCGGTCTCCCTCGGGCAGGAACATGGTCACGCCAAGCGCGCGGCCGCGCGGAATGATGGTCACCTTGTACACCGGGTCGTGTTCAGGGACGCTCAGACCGACGATCGCATGACCCGCCTCGTGATAAGCCGTGTTGCGCTTCTCTTCCTCGGTCATGACCATGGAGCGGCGCTCGGCCCCCATCATGATCTTGTCCTTGGCACGCTCGAACTCCTCCATCGTCACGGAGCGCTTGTTGCCGCGGGCGGCGAACAGGGCGGCCTCGTTGACGAGGTTGGCGAGATCGGCGCCCGAGAATCCGGGCGTGCCGCGCGCGATCACCGCGGGTTTGACGTTGTCGCCGAGCGGCACTTTGCGCATGTGCACCTTGAGAATCTGTTCCCGGCCGCGCACATCCGGGAGGGGTACGACGACCTGCCGGTCGAAACGACCCGGACGCAGCAGGGCCGGATCGAGCACGTCGGGGCGGTTCGTCGCCGCGATCACGATGATGCCCTCGTTCCCCTCGAAGCCATCCATCTCGACCAACAGTTGATTTAAGGTCTGCTCGCGCTCGTCGTGCCCGCCGCCGAGTCCGGCGCCGCGATGACGGCCGACTGCGTCGATTTCATCGATGAAGATGATGCAGGGCGCGTGCTTCTTCGCCTGTTCGAACATGTCGCGAACGCGCGAGGCGCCGACACCGACGAACATTTCGACGAAATCCGAACCTGAAATCGTGAAAAACGGCACCTTGGCTTCGCCGGCGATCGCTCGGGCGAGCAGGGTCTTGCCCGTGCCCGGCGAGCCCACCATGAGCACGCCCTTCGGGATCTTGCCGCCAAGTTTCTGGAACTTGCCGGGATCTTTCAAGAAATCGACGATTTCGACGACTTCCTGTTTCGCTTCCTCGACGCCCGCGACGTCGGCAAACGTCACGTTGACCTGATCCTCGCCCAGCAGACGCGCTCGGCTCTTGCCGAAGGACATGGCACCGCGCCCGCCGGAGGCTCCCTGCATCTGGCGCATGAAATACGCCCAGAAGCCGATCAGGATCAAAATCGGGAAGGCCGAAATCAGCAGTTGTAGGAATACCGACTGCTGTTTGGGCGGCTCGCCGCTGAATTTGACGCCCTGATTCTGCAACAACCCGATCAGGGAGGTGTTGCTGGTTTCGGGGTTGTAAGTCTGGAAGGAATCACCCGAGCGGCGCTTGCCCTCGATGATTTCGCCCTTGAGCGTCGCCGTTTCGATGTTGTTGCTCTTCACTTCCGTCAGGAACTGAGAGTACGGAATCGTGGTTGGTTGACCCGTCCGCATGCCGAATTGGCTGAAAATGGCGAGGAGAATGACCGCGAGGGCCACCCAGAGAAGAATTTGTTTCGTCAGATCGTTCAAAGTTTCACCTACAGTCGTGTATCGATTACGACAAAAAAGCCTGACGCGCGTTCCCGACGTTACACCATCCCAAACTGCCGCGCCAACAGATAGATCTCGGGACTACGCGTTCGTGACGCCTTTGGCTTTTTCGTGACCACCCGGGCGTACCGCATTCGTGTCTCTTTGATGATCCGATCAAATCCCTCGCCTTGGAACAGCTTCACCAACAAATCGCCCCCCGGGGCCAGCACGCGGTCGGCGAATTCCAGCGCCAATTCCGCCAGGTACATCGAGCGTGGCTGGTCCACGGCATCGATTCCAGCCATGTTTGGGGCCATATCGGACAAAACAAGGTCGACTTTAGCGGCACCGAGGCGCGCGAGAACCTCCTCGAGCACCGCCGCCTCGCGAAAGTCGCCCAGCACGAAGTCGACGCCCGGGATCTCGTCCATCGGCAGGATGTCGGTCGCGACGACGCGGCTGCTGCCGCCGACGATGCGCGCGGCGTATTGGCTCCAGCCCCCCGGTGCGGCGCCCAGATCGACACAGCGGATGCCGGGACGCAGCAAACGCTCCCGTTCCTGAATTTCCTGCAGCTTGAACACCGCGCGCGAGCGCCAGCCCTCGCGCTGCGCGCGTTTGACGTATTCGTCGTTGGCGTGCTCGGCGAGCCATCGGGCGCTGCTCTTGGAACGTTTTGGCATCGGTACCTGCTCGAGCCCCTATAATGAGCCATGCCCTTATCCGAAAGACAAAAGAAGCATCTGCGGCGGCTCGCCCACTCCTTGAGCCCGGTCGTCATGCTCGGCAATGCCGGCCTCACCGACGCCGTGAAAAACGAACTGGATCGTGCCTTGACCGATCACGAACTCGTCAAAGTCAGCGCGCGGGTGGGGGATCGCGAGGCGCGTGACGCAACCCTGGGCCAGCTTGCCACGCTGACGGCGAGCGAATTGGTGCAACGCATTGGCCACGTCGGGATCTTCTATCGCCGCGGCAAAGAGCTACCGAAAGTCGTCATTCCAGACCAATAGGAAGGTCGCCAGGCAGGCGATGCCGTAAAGCACCGCGGAAACCCCATGCCAGGCTCCGAAACTCAGTCCGAAATGCGTGCCCTGAACCCGTGCCTGCACCATGACGGGACGCAGCAGCCACTCATTGGCGGCGAGCAGCGCGGCGGCCAGATACCCCCAGACGAACTTCGCACGGGCCGGCAGCAGCAGCGCCAGCAGCGCCACCGCGATCGCAAGATAAGTCTCGATGCTGAACAAATGCCCGGCGAGCATGCCGGCGAGCGCCCGATCCGGCTGGCGGGAGAAGAGGATCGAGGTCACCCAGATCAGGCCCCAGAGGCTGCCGATCCACAGGACGAGCAGCACGCGAAAGACGTTCTGAACGCCCTTCACACGTAGCGCACGGAAATGATTTCGTAACTGCGGATGCCGCCCGGAACCGTGACGTCGACGACGTCGCCCTCGGACTTGCCGATCAGCGCGCGCGCGATCGGCGAGGAAACCGACAACAATCCTTCCTTGATGTTCGCCTCGTCGTCGCCCACCAGCTGGTAGCGAACCTTGCCGCCGCCGTCCTGGTCCTCCAGTTCGATCGTCGAACCGAACACGACGCGACCGCTCGCCGCGAGCTTGGTGACGTCGATGACCTCGGAATTGGACAGGCGGTTCTCGATGTCGTTGATCCGTCCCTCGATGAAGCTCTGCTGTTCGCGCGCGGCGTGGTATTCGGCGTTTTCGCTCAAATCACCATGGGCACGCGCCTCCGCGATCGCCTTGATGACGTTCGGCCGGTCCTCGCTCTTCAATTTCTTCAGCTCCGCACGGAGCCTTTCGGCGCCGCGCAGCGTCATCGGTGTTCGCTTCACGCCAGCAATTCCTTGTGCAGATCCTGCAGCCGATTCACTTCGATGTCGCCCAGATGATCGAGCGCATCGCAGGTGGCCCGCGCCGCCGCCACCGTCGTGTAGTAAGTGACCTTGCGCGCAACCGCCTCGCGGCGGATCGAGCGCGACTCGCGTACCGCCTGCTTGCCTTCGGTGGTGTTCACGATCAACGACACCTCGTCGTTCTTGATCATGTCCACCACGTGGGGCCTGCCCTCACGGACTTTGTTCACGCGTCGGCAGATGATGCCAGAGTCCTCGAGAATTTGCGCCGTGCCGCCGGTCGCCGCGATCTCGAAGCCGCGCTCGATCAACATGCGCGCCAACGGCACCGCAGCAGGCTTGTCGCGGTCGCGGACGCTGATGAAGCACAGACCGCGAGTCGGCAGAATCACGCCCGAGGCGGCCTGAGCCTTGGCGTAGGCCTCGCCGAAGGTATGACCCGTCCCCATGACCTCCCCGGTCGATTTCATCTCCGGCCCCAGGATCGGATCCGCCTCCGGGAACTTGATGAACGGAAAGACCGCCTCCTTGACCGAAAAATAGGGCGGAATGCGCTCCACGGTCAGGCCCTGCTGTGCCAGGGTCTTGCCGGTCATGACGCGCGCGGCGACCTTGGCGAGCGGGATGCCCGTCGCCTTCGAGACGAAGGGCACGGTGCGCGAGGCGCGCGGATTGACTTCGAGGATGTAGATCACGCCGCTCTGGATGGCGAACTGGATGTTCATGAGCCCCACGACGTTGAGCGCCTTGGCGAGCTTGCGCGTCTGCGCCCGCAGCTCGTCCTGGATCTCGACGGTGAGCGTGTTCGGCGGCAGCGAACAGCCCGAGTCGCCTGAATGCACGCCGGCCTGTTCGATGTGCTCCATGATGCCGCCGATCAGCACGTCGTGGCCGTCGCAGATCGCATCGACGTCGACTTCGATCGCCAGATCGAGGAAACGGTCCAGCAGCACGGGGCTGTCGTTCGACACCTTGACCGCGTCGGTCATGTACTGCCGCAGGTCCTCTTCGCTGAAGACGACTTCCATGGCGCGGCCGCCGAGCACGTAGCTCGGTCGCACGACCAGCGGAAAACCCACGTCGCGGGCCATGAGCACCGCCTGTTCCTCGGCGCGCGCCGTGGCATTCGCGGGTTGTTTGAGCTTCAAGGCGGTGACGAGCTTCTGGAAGCGCTCGCGATCCTCGGCGATGTCGATGCTGTCGGGCGTCGTGCCGATGATCGGACCACCCGCCGCGGCGATCGCGCGCGACAGTTTCAGCGGCGTCTGACCGCCGTACTGCACGATCACGCCCTCGGGCTTCTCCTTCTCGATGATCTCCATGACGTCTTCGAACGTCAGGGGCTCGAAATAGAGCCGGTCCGAGGTGTCATAATCGGTCGAGACCGTCTCGGGATTGCAGTTGACCATGATGGTCTCGTAGCCGTCCTCGCGCAGCGCCATCGCGGCGTGCACACAGCAATAATCGAACTCGATGCCCTGCCCGATCCGATTCGGGCCGCCGCCCAGGATCATGATCTTGCGGCGATTCGTCGGATTCGCTTCGCACTCTTCCTCGTAGGTCGAATACAGGTAGGCGGTGGAGGTGGAGAACTCGGCCGCGCAGGTGTCGACGCGTTTGTAAACCGGGTGCAAGCCCAGCTTGCGTCGGCGGGCACGCACCGTGGCGCCGTCACGGCCGACCAGATGTGCGATGCGCGCGTCGGCAAAGCCCTTGCGCTTCAGGGCGCGCAGGCGGGCGAGGTCGAGACTGTCGAATCCCTGGTCCCGCAGCAGCGACTCCTCGCGCAACAAATCCTCGATTTGCGCGAGGAACCAGGGGTCGATGCGCGTGGTCTCGAACACCTGCGCGCGCGTCCAACCGGCGCGAAAGGCGTCGGCGACATAGAGGATGCGGTTCGGTCCCGGCCATCGCAGTTCGTACGCGAGTTGAGTGGCCGCCTCCTCGGACAAGGGCAGCGTCAACTGCTCGTCGAATCCGTCGAGGCCCGTCTCGAGACTGCGCAGCGCCTTCTGCATCGACTCCTGGAACGTCCGGCCGATCGCCATCGCTTCGCCCACGGATTTCATCTGCGTCGTGAGGCGCGTGTTCGCGCCCGGGAACTTCTCGAAGGTGAAACGCGGGATCTTGGTGACGACGTAGTCGATCGAAGGCTCGAATGCGGCGGGTGTCGCGCCCCCGGTGATGTCGTTCTTGAGTTCGTCGAGCGTGTAGCCGATCGCGAGCTTGGCGGCGACCTTGGCGATCGGAAACCCGGTCGCCTTCGATGCGAGGGCCGAGGAGCGGGAGACCCGGGGATTCATCTCGATGACGAGCACGCGGCCGTCGTCTGGATTGACGGCGAACTGCACGTTCGATCCGCCCGTGTCCACGCCAATCTTGCGAAGAACCGCGATCGACGCGTCGCGCAGGCGCTGATATTCCTTGTCGGTGAGCGTCTGTGCGGGTGCCACCGTGATCGAGTCGCCGGTGTGCACCCCCATCGGATCGATGTTTTCGATCGAGCAAATGATGATGCAGTTGTCGGCGCGGTCGCGCACCACTTCCATTTCGTATTCTTTCCAGCCGACGACCGATTCCTCCAGCAGCACTTCGTTGGTCGGCGAAGCATCGAGACCGCGGCCGACGATGGCCTCGAATTCCTCGCGGTTGTAGGCGATGCCGCCGCCGCTGCCGCCGAGCGTGAACGAGGGTCGAATGACGGTCGGGAAGCCGATCTCGGCCTGCACCGCCAGAGCCTCTTCCATACTGTGCGCAATGCGGGCGCGTGCCGTGGCGAGACCGATCTCGCTCATGGCGCGGCGGAACAACTCGCGGTCCTCGGCCATGTCGATCGCCCGCTTCGAGGCGCCGATCATCTCCACGCCGTACTTCTCCAGCACGCCCTCGCGCGCGAGATCGAGCGCGGTGTTCAGCGCCGTCTGTCCGCCCATGGTCGGCAACAGTGCCTGCGGTCGCTCTTTCTCGATGATCCGCTCGATCGTGCGCCAGTTGATGGGCTCGATGTAGATCGAATCCGCGGTCTCCGGATCGGTCATGATCGTGGCCGGGTTCGAGTTCACCAAGATGACCCGATAACCCTCCTCTTTCAACGCCTTACACGCCTGAGCTCCGGAATAATCGAACTCACAGGCCTGACCGATGATGATCGGCCCTGCGCCGATGATCAGGACACTGTCGATGTCGGTACGTTTCGGCACGGGCTAGTTCTCGGCGGTCTTTGATTTGGGCTGGGCACGCGCCCGTGTCCCCGCCTGTACGCGCCTGATCATGAGATACATGAAATGCTCGAACAGCAGGCGCAGATCCCGCGGGCCGGGGCTCGCCTCGGGATGGCCTTGAAAGCTGAAGGCGGGGCGGTCGGTCCGCTCGACGCCCTGCAAGGACCCGTCGAACAAAGAGCGGTGCGTTGCACGCAGGTTGTCGGGGAGCGTCGTCTCGTCGACCGCGAAACCATGATTCTGACTGGAGATGAAGACGCGGCCGGACTCGACTTCGAGCACCGGATGATTGGCGCCGTGATGGCCGAATTTCATCTTGAGCGTCTTGGCCCCGCTCGCGAGGCCCAACAATTGATGTCCCAGACAGATCCCGAAGACCGGAATGTCGGTCTCGAGGAAACGCCGGATCGCCTCGATCGCATAGTCACAAGGTTCGGGATCGCCGGGGCCGTTGGATAAGAAAATACCATCAGGATTCATCGCAAGCACCTGATCGGCCGGCGTTTGTGCGGGCACGACCGTCATGCGGCAGCCGTGGTCGGCGAGGATGCGCAGAATGTTGCGCTTGATCCCGTAGTCGTAGGCGACGACGTGCAGGCGGCTCTGCGGGCGCACCGTCTTGTTCTGCGCGTTCCAGACCGGACCATCGTTCCACTGGTAAATGCGTTTGGTCGAGACGGCCTTGGCGAGATCCATCCCCTTCAAGCCCGGAAATTTTTTCGCCGCGCGGATCGCATCGGCCTCGCCGATGTTGTCGCCCGTCATGATGCAGCCGGATTGCGCACCCTTCTCGCGCAGCAGGCGCGTGAGCTTGCGGGTGTCGATCTCGGCGATGGCGACGACCTTGCATCGTGTCAGAAAACTCGACAGCGACTCCGTCGCGCGCCAATTCGAATGCAGTACGGGCAAATCGCGGATCACGAGACCGGAGGCATAGATCGCGGCGGATTCGAGGTCCTCGGGCGTGGTGCCGGTATTGCCCACGTGCGGGTAGGTCAGGGTCACGATTTGCCGGCAGTAGGATGGGTCGGTCAGGATCTCCTGATACCCGGTCATCGCCGTATTGAATACCACTTCACCCGTCGTGTTTCCTTTCGCGCCCACGGACACGCCACGAAACACGGTGCCATCTTCGAGAGCTAGCACTGCAGGTGTCGACACTCCGGTTCCTCGCTTCGCGCCTACGGAGCCTTCCGTAGATGCGCAAAGCGGGAGGCGCTCTTGAGAGCTGCCCTCCCGCTTCATGGTTTGAATGGCAGTTGAGATTCCGGGCGCGAATATTAACGACGCGGGCCCTGTCTGTCTATGCCTTAACGGGGTTCCGGTAAATCCCCGATCGCAATCTCAGGCGGGCGGCGTCAGCCCCAAGACGTCGCGCATCCGATAAAGCCCGGGCGCACGCCCGGCAAGCCACTGTGCAGCCCGCAGAGCGCCGCGCGCGAAGCCCATGCGATCTCCCGCGCGATGCGTGATTTCGATGCGCTCGCCCTCGCCAGCGAACAACACGGTGTGCTCCCCGACGATATCGCCCGCCCGCACGACCGAGAAGCCGATCGCGCCGGCCGGCCGTGGTCCCGTCGCGCCCTCGCGGGCGTAGATGCCGGCGGCCTCCAGGCTCGTGCCGCGCGCTTCGGCGACCGCGGCCCCGAGCGCGAGCGCGGTACCGGAGGGAGCATCCCGCTTCATTCGGTGGTGGGCTTCGTGAATCTCGATGTCGAAGCTCGCATCGAGCGCGCGCGCCGCACGCGCGGCCAGATCGATCATCACGTTGACTCCGACGCTCGTATTGGGGGCCAGCACGACGGCGATGCGCTCTGCACAGGCCTCCAAGCGCCGCACGCTGTCGCCGTCCAGCCCCGTCGCGCCGACCAGCAGGGGCACGCCGGCGTCCGCGCAGGCCTCGGCATGCGACGCCACGGCCTGCGGCAGGCTGAAATCGATCGCGACGGTCGCTTCGCGCAAAGCCGCCCGCGCATCGGCGGTGACTCGGACCGTGGAGCCGACGGCATCGCCCGGGACGGGCAAACCCAGGGCCGCACTGGCCGACGAGGCCACGGCGCCGGCCAGCCGCCACTGCGGCGCCTCGGCGAGCGCCTGGACCAGGCTGCGCCCCATCCGACCGCTCACCCCGAAGATCGTCAGTCGCTGCACTAGTCGACCGCGCCGGTGAAAAATTTCTTCACGCCCTCGAAGAAGGTCTTTTCGCGCGGCTTATGGCTGCCGAGCGCCATCGTCGCCTCGAACTTGCGCAGCAATTCCTTCTGTTCCGCGCCCAAGCCCACGGGGGTTTCGATGACCACGCGGCAGAACAGATCGCCGGGCGAGCCGCCGCGCACCGGCACGACCCCTTTCTCGCGCACGCGAAACACCCGGCCGGATTGCGTTTCGGCCGGAATCTTCAGGACGACCTCGCCGTCGAGCGTCGGTACCTCCACCGAGCCGCCGAGCGCCGCGGTCGTGAAACTGATCGGGATCTCGCAGGATAGATTGTTGCCCTCCCGCTCGAAAATCGCGTGCTCGCGGACACGGATCTCGACGTACAGGTCGCCGGCGGGGCCGCCGTTGCGCCCCGCCTCGCCCTCGCCGCTCAGGCGAATCCGATCGCCGGTATCGACGCCCGCCGGTACCGTGACGGCCAGGGCCTTCTCCTGGCGCACCCGCCCCTGACCGAGACAGGTATCGCAGGGATTGGAGATGATTTTGCCCCGCCCCTTGCAACGCGGACAGGGCTGCTGGATCGTGAATATCGATTGCTGAACGCGCACCTGCCCGTGGCCGTTGCAGGTGTCGCAGGTCTTCGGCGTCGAACCCTTGGCCGCACCGGAGCCGTGACAGGTCTTGCACTCCCCGAGCGAGGGAATCTTGATCTCGGTTTCGTAGCCGAACACCGCCTGCTCGAGATCGAGTTCGAGCTCATAGCGCAGATCCGCGCCCCGGAACACCTGGGAGCGGCTGCGGCCGCCGCCGGAGAAAATATCCCCGAACATCTCGCCGAAGATGTCGCCAAAGGCATCGCCGGCGCTGAAGCCGCCGCCACCCCGGCCGCCTTGGAGACCGGCGTGTCCGAACTGATCGTAGGCGGCCCGCTTCTGCGGGTCGGTGAGGACCTCGTAGGCCTCCTTCGCTTCCTTGAATTTGTGTTCGGCTTCCGGATCGTCGGGGTTGCGATCGGGATGGTATTTCATCGCGAGCCGACGATAGGCCTTCTTGACGTCGGCTTCCGAACAGTCACGCGGCAGATCGAGCAGTTTATAGAAATCGGGCTTCGACATTACACATCCGTACATTAAAAACCGCCGGTACCCAGCACCGGCGGTTTACACCGAAGATTTTGTCGGACCGCCCGGGATTGACGCCCCGGGGAAGCCCCCCGCTGCGCGGTCAAGCCTTCTTTCGGTCGCTTTCCTTGACCTCTTCGAACTCGGCGTCGAGGACGTCGTCCTTCTTGGCCTCCGCGCCCGGGGCCGCGCCGGCACCGGGCGCCGCACCAGCCGACTGTTCGTAAGTCTTCTGGAGTATAGCCGTGGAGGCCTGCTCGAGGGCCTGAGTCTTCCGTTCGATGTCGTCCTTGTCGTCACCGGCGATCGCGGTCTTGACCGCGGCGATCGCCTCGTTGGCCGCGCGCTTCTCGTCCTCGGAGACCTTGTCCCCGAGATCCTTGAGCGCCTTCTCGATCGTATGCACGGAGGCATCCGCCTTGTTGCGGGTCGCGACGAGTTCGCGGAACTTCTTGTCCTCCTCCGCGTGTGCCTCGGCGTCCGCGACCATGCGCTTGATGTCCGCCTCGGACAGGCCGCTCGAGGCCTTGATCACGATGCGCTGTTCCTTGCCGGTCTTCACGTCCTTCGCCGAGACGTTGAGGATGCCGTTGGCGTCGATGTCGAAGGCGACCTCGATCTGCGGCATGCCGCGCGGCTGCGGCGGAATGTCGCTCAAGTCGAACCGGCCCAGGGACTTGTTGTCCGCGGCCCGATCGCGCTCACCCTGCAGAACGTGGATGGTCACGCCCGCCTGATTGTCCTCGGCGGTCGAAAAGGTCTGCGAGGCCTTGGTCGGAATCGTCGTGTTCTTCTCGATCACCTTGGTCATGACGCCGCCCAAGGTCTCGATACCGAGCGACAACGGAGTCACGTCGAGCAGCAGGACGTCCTTGACGTCGCCCGCGAGCACGCCGCCTTGAATCGCCGCGCCGACCGCGACGGCCTCGTCCGGATTCACGTCCTTACGCGGCTCCTTGCCGAAGAAATCCTTGACCGCCTTCTGTACCAGGGGCATGCGGGTTTGCCCGCCGACGAGGATGACCTCGGAGACGTCGGTCATGGAGAGGCCCGCGTCCTTGAGGGCGACGCGGCAGGGCGCGATCGTCTTCTGGACGAGATCCTCGACCAGAGACTCGAGTTTGGCGCGCGTCAGCTTCATGTTGAGATGTTTCGGCCCCGAGGCATCGGCCGTGATGTACGGCAGATTGATCTCGGTCTGCTGGCTCGAGGACAGCTCGATCTTGGCCTTCTCGGCCGCTTCCTTGAGTCGCTGCATGGCGAGCGGATCCTTGCGCACGTCGATGCCGCTCTCCTTCTTGAACTCGTCGGCGAGATAGTTGATCACGCGCAGATCGAAGTCCTCGCCGCCGAGGAAGGTATCGCCGTTGGTCGACAAGACCTCAAACTGCCGCTCGCCGTCGACCTCGGCGATTTCGATCACGGACACGTCGAATGTGCCGCCGCCCAGATCGTAGACCGCGATCTTGCGATCCCCGCCGTCCTTGTCGAGACCGTACGCGAGCGCCGCCGCGGTCGGCTCGTTGATGATGCGTTTGACGGTGAGGCCGGCGATGCGGCCCGCGTCCTTGGTGGCCTGGCGCTGGGAATCGTTGAAATAGGCAGGCACCGTGATGACGGCCTCGGTCACGGTCTCGCCGAGATAGTCTTCGGCGGTCTTCTTCATTTTCATGAGAACGCGCGCGGAAACTTCCTGCGGAGCCATTTTCTTGCCCTGGACTTCGACCCAGGCGTCACCGTTGTCCGCCTTGACGATCTTGTAGGACACCATGTTGACGTCCTTCTGCACGACCTCGTCGGTGAACTTTCGGCCAATCAGGCGTTTGACCGCGGCAACCGTGTTGGCAGGATTCGTGACCGCCTGGCGTTTCGCGGATTGACCGACGAGCACCTCGCCATCCTTCGTGAAAGCAACGATCGACGGCGTCGTGCGATCGCCCTCGCTGTTTTCGATGACCTTGGGCTTGCCGCCCTCCATGATGGCGACGCAGGAATTGGTCGTACCCAGATCGATGCCGATTATCTTGCCCATATGTAAACCTCTAAGAATTCGAACCGTGAGCCGTTATTGGGGGAAGGGGTCGCCGTTTTCAATGTTGGCGCCGGTCAAATATCGCCGGATGTCGCCTCTTTACTGACGATCACGCGCGCCGGTCGCAGCAAACGGCCGTTCAGGGAGTAGCCCTTCTGGATCACGTTCAAGACCGTATTGGCGGGCACGTCGCGGCTTTCCTGGGCGACCATGGCCTCGTGCCAATCCGGATCGAAGGGCTGGGAGGTAGGGTCGATGATCTTGATGCCGGCCTTCTCGAACGCCCGGTGAAGCTGGCGCAGCGTTGCCTGAGCCCCCTCGAGCAGAGCCGGCCCGGGGTTTTGAGCGCCGGCGTTGATGCCCGCCTCCAGCGCATCCCCGACGGTCACGAGTTCCTGGGCGAAGCGCTCGATCGCATACTTGCGGGCATTTTCGACTTCCCGCTCCGCGCGCTTGCGGTAATTTTCGAGTTCGGCCACGGCCCGCAGGTATTGATTGCGGTTGTCGAGCGCCTTGGCCTCGGCCGCCGCGAGCGCGTCGTCGGCGTGCGGTGCGTCCTCTTGTCCATTGGCCGCCTGGCCATCGGCCTGATTCGTTTCGTTCACGTTCGCAAAGCCCCTTGAAATGAAAAGGCCGGCGGAAATCCCGCTGCCAAGCGTTCTCTGGGGGCTATTTGCGGGCGTTCAAGGCTGACCCCAAGAGTTTTGCGGTCACATCGACGATGGGGATGACGCGCTCGTACGCCATGCGCGTCGGCCCGATGATGCCGAGCACACCGGCGACCTGGTTGTCCTGCATGTACGGGGCGGTGACGACGCTGATGTCGTCGAGAATGCGATACCCCGACTCCTGACCGATGAAGATCTGGATACCCTCGGCATGCAGACAGTTATCGAGCAACGATAGCATGTCGTGTTTCTCGTTGAACGCCTCGAACAGGCGGCGCAGGCGGTCGATGTTGGACAGCTCCGCGAATCCCATGAGATTGGTCTCCCCGGCGATCACGTACTCGACGCGCTCGTCGGGCTTCTTGTCGAACACCTTCTGGGCGACCTGGATCGCATCGAGCATCAGCTGGTTCATGTGCTGCTGCGCCTCCTGCAGCTGCGCCACGAGCATGGCTCGCACGTCGGGCAGGGAGCGCCCCGCGAACGCCTCGTTCAGGTAATTCGCGGCCCGGCGCAGCTCCTCCGGCGCGTAATAGCGCTCCAGCTGCACGACCCGGTTCTGCACCTCGCGATTGTTCATCACCATGATGGCGAGCGCCCGGTTCTCGGACAGCCCGATGAATTCGATCTGGGTCAGCGAGACGTAGTTCGGGTTCGGCAGCGTCACCAGGCCCGCCATGTGGGTCACGCTCGACAGCATCTGCGAGACGGTCTGCACGAGGGAGCGCCCGTTCGCGGCGTCGCGCACGAGTCGGCGCTCGATCTCCTCGACTTCCTCGGTATCGAGGGGCTTCAATTTGAGCAGCGTGTCGACGAAGAAACGGTAGCCCTTGTCGGTCGGCACACGCCCGGCCGACGTATGCGGGGAGGCGACGAAACCAAGCGCCTCGAGATCGGCCATCACGTTGCGGATGGTGGCCGAGGACAGACTCAGTCCGGAATCCCGCGACAAGGTGCGCGACCCGACTGGCTGCCCGTCACGGATGTAGTTCTCGATCAGGGCCTTCAGCAGCAGCTGTGCCCGTTCGTTCAAGGAGGCATCGGTTTCGTCAGTCATGGTGCGATCCAAGAGTCCGAGATTGAACGTAACTAGCAGATCCCAGGGAAGTCAAGAGCGTGACCGGTGCACCGCCCCATGCTACAAGGAATCTCGTCTATGCCTCACCCTTTTAAGTCCATCGCCCTCGTCGGCCGCGCCAAGGATGCGCGCGTGGCCGAATGCATGCTGAGTCTGGCCGCTCATCTGCACGCCCGAGGCTGCTCGGCCCTGGTCGACACCCGGGTGGGACTGCCGTTTCCGGCCGGCAGCGTCGTGCGCTGCCCGGAACAGGCTTTCGCCAATCGCGCCGATTTGATCATCGCGATCGGTGGGGACGGAACCCTGTTGTATGCCGCCAACTTGCTCGCCGGCCTCCCCGTCCCCTTGATCGGCATCAATCGCGGAAGGCTCGGGTTTCTGACCGACGTGAGCCCCCACTCGATGCTCGAGGACGTCGATTCCGTGCTCGGCGGTCACTACACGGAAGATCGCCGATCTCTGCTGGCGGCGCGCCTGGAGCGTTACGGCGCACCGACCGTGCGGGCACTCGCGCTCAACGACATCGTGGTCAACAAGTGGGAAACCGGGCGGATGCTCGACTTCGAAACCAGCATCAACGGTCGTTTCGTCAATTCCCATGGCGGCGACGGGATCGTGATCGCCACGGCAACCGGCTCGACGGCCTATGCCCTGTCCTGCGGCGGTCCGATCGTCGAGCCGGATCTGGACGTCTGGGTGCTCGCGCCGATCAGTCCGCACACCTTGAGCGACCGTCCGATCGTCGTGCGCGCCGGCAGCAAGATCCAACTGCGCATGTCCGACCGGCTCGAGTCGCACGCCCAGGTGACCGGCGACGGCGCCGCGCTCGGCGATCTGAAACAGGGCGATTGCCTGTTCGTCGAAGGTGCCGACGCGCAGATCACGCTGCTGCATCCACCGGGGTACGACTACTACCGTCTGCTGCGCTCGAAGCTGCACTGGGGCCGCGGCGGCTTCGGCACGGAACCCCGGGACTGAGCGCCCGTGCTGACCCACCTGCAGCTGCGCGATTTCGTGATCGTCGAACACGCCGATTTGGAGTTCGGCGCCGGACTCGCCGCGCTCACGGGCGAGACCGGTGCCGGAAAGTCGGTCGTGGTCGATGCGCTCTCGATGCTCGCGGGCGGCCGCGCGGGAGGGACCTTCGTGCGCCAGGGTGCGGAGCGCGCCGAGGCGACGGCGGTATTCACGGATCTGCCCGCGCATGCACTGCAGTGGCTCGCGCAGCAGAGCATCGAGCACGATGGCGAGGTGCTGGTGCGGCGTGTCATCGGCCTCGACGGCCGCTCGCGGGCCTACATCAACGCGCAGCTCGTACCCCTGCAGAGCTTGCGCGACTTCGCCGAGGCGCTCGTCGAAATCCATGGCCAGCAGGAGTTCCAACACCTCGTCAAGCGCGAGGCCCAGCGCGAGATGCTCGACCGGCACGCCGGGGCGGAGCCGTTGGTGGCGGAGCTTGCCGGGATCTACGGCCGGTATCGGGACTGCCGCCGGCAGCTCGAAGCGCTCGAGGCGGCCATGGCGGACCGCGATGCGCGACTGGAGCTGCTGCGCTATCAGCTCGGCGAATTGTCCGCCGAGGTCACCAGCGTCGCTGAAATCGACGAGTTGCTGCTCGAACGCAAACGCATTGCCGGGCGCGGCCGCCTGGCCGACGCGGCCCGCAGCGCGCTCGAACTGGCCTACGAGGCCGACGAAGGCAGCGCCCAGGATCTGCTCGCGAGGGCGCAGGCGGCGCTGCGCGCGCCGGCCGAGGCGGATCCCAGCCTGGCGGCGGCGGCCGAGCTGCTCGCCACCGCCGCGATGCACGTTCAGGAGGCGGCCGACGGACTACGCCGTTTTCTCGACGTCTTGGACGTCGACCCCGCGCGCCAGGAGGAGATCGAGCGGCGTTCGGCGGCCTTGGAAGGCCTGGCGCGCAAGCATCGCGTGACGGTGCAGGAACTGCCGGAGCGTCAGCGTCGCGTGGAAGAGGACTTGCAAAGCCTCGATCGCGCCCAGGAAAGCACGGCGAGGCTGCAAGCGCAGAGCGTCGCGCTGCGCGAGGAATACCGCGTCGCGGCCGGCCGCCTCAGCGATTCCCGACGTCAGGCCGCGGCGGATCTCGGCAAGCGAATCACGGCGCTGATGCAGACCCTGGGGATGGGTGGAGGGCGTTTTGCCGTCAGCGTGACGGCCGGCGACGGCGAGCCGACGGCGCACGGGCTGGACACGATCGAGTTTCTCGTTGCCGCCAACCCGGGTCACCCGCCGAAGAGCCTGGCCAAAGTCGCCTCGGGCGGCGAGTTGTCGCGCATCAGTCTCGCGGTCCAAGTGGCGGCGGCGGCCCAGACGACCGCCCATTGCATGGTCTTCGACGAGGTCGATGCCGGCATCGGCGGGGCCATCGCGGAGATCGTCGGACGGCAATTGCGCGAGCTCGGGCAGCGTGGCCAGGTGCTTTGCGTGACCCATCTGGCCCAGGTGGCAAGCCAGGCGAACCATCAATTTCGGGTCACCAAGCGCAGCGACGGCAAGACGACGCGGACGACGATCGAGCGCCTCGGCGACGAGGAGCGCGTCGAGGAAATCGCCCGCATGCTGGGCGGCGTCGACGTCACCAGCCAGGCGCGCGCCCACGCCCGCGAGATGCTGCAACTCGCGGCGGGCGCAGCGGCGGGCACGGCAGCGGGCGCAGCGGCGGGCACGGCAGCGGGCGCAGCGGCGGGCACGGCTCCGGGCAAGGCGGCGACTTCGGTTGCGCGGCCGGCGTCCCGCGCCGGCTCGGGAACGAGTCCCGCAGCACCGTCGGCGCCAAAAACGCGGCGCTCGCGCGCCGGCCGCTAGGCGCTAGGGGCGTAGAGGACGTTTGCGATGGGGGCAATCGGCCTTGCGGCAATGGCCGTAGAGAATCAGTGCATGGTCGCTGATTTCGAAGCCGAGTCGCTCGGCGACCGCCTGCTGCCGCTCTTCGATGCCGCCGTCCATGAACTCTTCGACGTTGCCGCAGTCCACACAGACGATATGATCATGATGCGGTCCGTGATTGAGCTCGAAAACCGCCATGCCACCTTCGAAATGGTGGCGCGTCACGAGGCCCGCCGCTTCGAACTGCGTGAGCACGCGATAGACGGTGGCGAGACCGATATCCTCGTTCGAGACCAGCAGGCGCTTGTAGATGTCCTCGGCGCTCATGTGACGCGCCGAACCCTCGGCGAGGATGTCGAGGATCTTCAGACGGGGCAGCGTGACCTTCAGCCCCGCGTTACGCAGGTCGCTGCTCTCGGTGCTCGAGCTTGGTTTGACCCGCTGCGCCATGCTGTGCCATCCGGTATGATACGGCTTCAATTATTCCTCATTTAACGGTTGCACACCACTTTGACGACCACTTTGACGACTAGGCTGCTCGGGGGTCTCTTTGGTTTGGGTCTGGCGACGCTCTCGAGCGGTTGCATCTACCACATCAACATCCAGCAGGGGAATTACCTGGATCAGAACGCCGTGAACCAGGTTCAGGCCGGCATGACGCGCAGCCAGGTTCGCTACCTGCTCGGTACACCGCTCGCCGCGGACCCGTTCACGAAGGATCGCTGGGACTACATTTATTATCTGAAGAAAGGCCGTTCTGGGCACGTCGATACGCGCCGCGTGACGGTGTTCTTCGACGGCGACAAGGTGGCGAGCCTGACCAAGCCCAGCGATGCGGTGGCCGCCGAGCAGGAAAAATCGGCCGCGGAAATCAAGAACGGCCGGATTTACTGAGCCCTTTGCGATCCGCGCGTCGGCGGCGCGCGAGCTTGGGGTCGACCGCGAGCGCGCTGTAGACCTCGATTCGATCCCCCTCGACGAGCGCCTGCCCGCGTGCCACGACGGAACCGAAAATACCGACGGTCGCGCCCTGCAGATCGAGACCGGCGAACCGGGGGTCCGCTGCGGCGAGGCGCAGCGCATCGGCCACGGTGGCCGGCGGCTCGAGCCGCAGAGCGACGACCGTTTGAGCGCCCGGACCAGCATGGGCGATTTCGATCAGCATGCCCGCACGCGGCGCACCTCAGGCATAGATCTCGCGGGCCCGCTTGACGAAGGCCGCGACGATCGTTCCGCACAGGGTCTCGAAAATCGCATTGAAAGCCGCCGCCAAGAGGCCGTTCTTGAACTCGAATTCGACGCGGAAAGTGACGCGCGAGCCATGTTCGCCGATCTGCTCGAAACGCCACTGGCCGATCAGGCTGCTGAACGGCCCGTCGAGCAGATTCATCAGGATCTGCGCGTCCGGGGTCAATTGGTTACGGGTCGTGAACTGCGTTCTCAAGGGGCCCCGCGCGATGCTCACCGTGGCGTCCCGGATCGTCGGCGAAACGTCCTCGACGTCGGCGCCGTCGCACCACGGCAGAAACTCGGGGTAGCGGCCGACGTCGTTGACGAGCGCGAACATCTGCGCGGCGGAAAAGCCAACGATGGCACTGCGTTCGACGACCTTCAAGCACATCCCCCCCGGGTGCGGCGCCGTGCCGCGTTCGGGGCAGATTCTCCGGCAAAAGCGCAGGCGCCACAACGAGCGAATCGGTAGACTCCTCGGCCCGTGAAGACCCAAGACAAACTGCCCCCGATCGCGGTAAACCGCAAAGCGCGCTTCGACTACTTCATCGAGGAGAGTTACGAGGCGGGCATTGCTCTGCTCGGCTGGGAGGTCAAGAGCATGCGCGCGGGCAAGGCTCAGATCGCCGAAGCCTACGTCTATCTCAAGAACGGCGAGGCGTTCCTGTTCGGCGCCCACATCAGCGCGCTCAATTCGGCCTCGACCCATGTCGACACGGCGCCGACCCGCACGCGCAAGCTCCTGTTGAGCCGTCGCCAGCTCGATCACCTGGTCGGCGCGGTGGAGCGGCAGGGCTATACCCTCGTGCCGCTGGAACTGTACTGGAAGGAAGGCCGCGCGAAGCTCCAGGTGGGTCTCGCCAAGGGCAAAAAGCAGCACGACAAGCGGGCGACGGACAAGGACCGGGACTGGCAGCGGGACAAGGGACGGATCATGAAGGCGTTCCGTCGCTGACCGGGCGCGCATTTGGAACCGCGGCGAGTAACGCGTACACTAGGGATTGTCTTGGGGCCGACCGGTTTCGACATGGGTTGCGAAACTCCAGGGGCGTACCGAGGTGCAGGTTACCTCGTAAAACTGACTTGCAAACTTATAGTTGCCAACGAAGACAACTACGCACTAGCCG